>Ga0335398_10010138_pt1 | contig 10771 bp, 10 predicted proteins | sample BON03_FD_205742 | JGI IMG/M metagenome (GOLD analysis project Ga0335398, IMG submission 205742) | Freshwater microbial communities from Lake Bonney liftoff mats and glacier meltwater in Antarctica - BON-03 (spades assembly) (version 2) | ecosystem: Environmental > Aquatic > Freshwater > Ice >...
TTATCTCTATCTCTCTCTCTCTCTCTCTCTCTTGCTCTTTCTCTTTCACTCTCTTTCCATCTCTCTCTCACGCTCTGTCTGGTGTTCTCTTTCTCTCTCTCTCACTCTCCCTCGCTCACTCCTTTTAATTGACACACACACGTACACACCCATTGACGCACATACACAACTGACACAAAAGCAAATCTCAATGTACATATTTAGTACATACATAAATATGAATGCGTTCACATAAAGTATATCATGATCATGATGTATACAGTATACATACTTTTGTATATGTGCAGTACATATTAGTACGCATGTGTATTCAAGTTGCATTGATGCTGGCTTTTAAGTATCACCCTCAGAAGAAATGGTAGGAAGATTGGTCGGGGTGCCTTACATATGTTGTACAATACATGTACACATCTGTAGGCCTCATACACATATATATGTATGTATATACATACAAATATAAATCTATGCAATCATATACATACATCATGCCAAATGTACAATCATTGTACCTGTACAAATAAATGAGTAACAAATATTAACGTACATTTCCCGATAATATGGCTGCAGAGATGAAGTCAAAGTCGAAATTGTTGTCAACTTACGGCGAACTTGCTAGTGATTGCCGTAATCGCTACTAGTTTTCGCAATTAAAATTTTGCAACAATGCTCTTGTCATATTTGCCATGCCATCGGATAGACCTGAGGAGTACACAATTTAGTATTTTGATAGTCACTTTCAAACGGATGTACATTTTATAAACTAAACAAGTGTGGTTTGAACTACATAATAGTTCTTTTGCGGTTGCCTGCGGAAAACGTATTAATTTTCGTACGTAGTATGACGAAAATCTTGCTGAACCAAGTTTTTCCCTTTTAGTACAATAAATTACATGAAATAAGTTGGATTCAGAGTCTTGAAAAACTTGACCTAGCCTGATTGCCTTGCAAGGTCGCGCTTTGCATTAATATCATAAATCATTTTTTTTTCGCAGATTCTGGTGTTTTCAAACTTGAAAATCTATTTCAAAACAAATTCAGAATGCTTATTGAGGATTTTCAACCCAAGCTCTTTTGGAAATGAAGCGATTTCAAAATACACATTGAAAGTAATTTTGAAATCCCTCCCAATGATGTGATTCCATTCTAGAAAATTGTCAATGAATCACAAATAAGACCAGTAGCAGCATCAAGTTTGAATCCAAATGTCTTAAGCATTTTTCAATAAAGAGCTTTCAGAAACAGATCAATTGATCCGTTGGAGTTCCATTTTGTCTGATATCCAGCCGACATTAAGTTGTGGCTGTGGAGAAAATTCGTTCATCTCCCACCAACCCGTGCTTGGATTAGAACGAAAAACATTTTACCGTCTCTTTTCCGAAAAAGAAGCCATTTCGGTGTTTGCAGACATTTTAAAGATTCGGAAATGTGTTTGCGCCTGAAGAATGGGAATGCAGGGCGCTGCAGGAAGCTAGCGATAGAGTACAAGCGAAGCAATCGTGTGCGGGTTCCAGGGTAGCTTCAGGCCTCGGGCCGAATCTTCCACCTCCCGGAGTCAAATTTGATAACAAAAAGCAACACATCGTACCACACACATTGTCTTATTGGGAGCAGCAGGCACCAGCGACCATCATGCACAACAACACAAGAGCAACACAATGGGTAAACTGAGAATGCACAAAGCCATATTCCAGACAGACAGACTTGACTCTTCTTGACATCCCCATGCCCCCTCCGTTCTTGACATCCCCATGCCCCCTCCGTGCAGCAAGCAGCGCTGCTTGCAAGAAGATCCTGAAGGAACTGAAGGCACAAGAATATTCATGAATTAAGACACAGGCAGAAAACACAAACAATTTCTGTTGACAAATATAAAAGGAAATCCTTTCTTTTTCTCAACAAAACAGGCTTGGCCCATTCTGTAAAAGTGACCATTAAATGTCTTACAAGATCAATTTTTTTGAAAATGAAGAAAACGCTTGTTTTTCCTGTGGGCAAATCAGATGGCGCCACGGTGGAGGGGATTCGGGCCAGCTCAATCCAAATTTCTCTTTTTCTTGCTTTGTGGGTACCAATCAACATGGAGCAAGTGTGTGTTCGTGATGGAACGAGATCTTAAGTATTGGAGTCTGGAGCTGGGGTGGAAGGCATGCTTTTCGAGTCTTTGCCACTGCGCTGACTCCTTGCCTTTCTTCTGCTACCATACACATACGTGTTGAGAATCAAGGATAGGGTATGGTATCGTATATACATATTTTCATATACACAGACACAGACGCAGAAAAGCTGTCATTAAGCATGACACTAACATATTGCACTGTTCTAGGCTGCAGCCATAACATGGTGCACACAACGAACCTCGCAGGGGCCTGAACATGACCACCAGGCGGAGGCACTGAGTCCTTGGCACTTGTGTTGATATATTGACGCGGCTCCTCGTCTTTCTTTGTACGTCTCTCCCGTTCCCTCTGCTTGTAGTCTCCCGAACTGTCTCTGTGCGCATCGTCAACGCAAAGCAACAGTGTGTTGTCATGACATCTTACATCCGAGACGATGTAAAACTAGCTCAATTGGCCAGAGCGCGGGACTGTCAATCCTGAGGTCGTAGGTTCGATTCCGGCAAAAACTCCAAAAACCGAGAACTCAAATCTACATGGATTTGAGCTACATAGACCCTCAAGCAAGGGTACTAAATTACTGTTTCAAGTATCAAAAGCAATCATGAAGCAAGGCACCTTGAATATGAACATCAACACAAGTACTGCTTTATCACAAGATCATATAGCAAACGTTTCCAGGCAGGCAGCGCACACACCTCCTGGGGCCCCTGGGTATTGTTGCTCCATGCATGCGTAACGTGCTTCGGTGCTCAGCTGCGTCCTCTGCATCAATATTTATCACCCGTTAGCGTATCTCAATATACAAGAAAAGTTCGAGATGCAAATTTTCAGTCGTGTTTTGGCCTTGAGGCACACGATGTGATCGGCAAAGTCAATATCACATATAAAAGTGTTTTTTGACCTTGTGATAGCGGTGGAGACTGAGTCTCTTTCCTTAAATTCCGGTTTCTTCTAGTCACAGCCCCTTTGTTTTTCTCTCTCTCAGAATCCTGCAGCAACTGGTTGTGAGGACTAGTAAGTTGGGATGTAAGTGCAAGCTGTGGCCTCAGCTCACGGGCGTTGAGCTGCATGTTGCCCTCAGGTACTTGGCTGTAGGGATGGCGCAGCGGGGCATTTGAATTCGGCACTATCACCATATCGGACTCCGAATGCTGTGCCACAGACTGCATTGGATTCTTCTTGACTTTACTGGCGCTTCGAGATGGTCTTGTTGCATCACTCGCTTGATCGTCATGCATCGCCGATGTAACCGTGAACTTTGCTGAAACAGCTGGCAACACTGAATAGTCTCCTTCTAGTACAGGATGCGTATGAGTGGTAATGGTGGGGTGCTGCACATCGTCGCACCAAAAAGGATCGTGTCCAGACACTGCGTCACCACTGGTTTCATTTCCGTCCATCCCCTTACCACGATGTAGGCCTACAACAAAACTCTGAGGAGAGACCACTTTTGACGCAGGCGCAGCAGGGGGAGGCGACGCACTGCGAGCGCTGTGAATGCTTGTACGCTTGATGGCATTGATGCGGTCCCTTTCTGAACTGGCATGAGTCTTACATGCTGCTTCAGCAGGCAAGCCTTCCCAATCAGGTTTGATGTAGCTGACTTCAATGTAAACCGCTGGCTTAGCAACCGGATTATCAAATACGGAGGGTGTGTGAAAAATAATGTCGCTATTTTCACCCCCTTCCTCTTCAACGTATGCTTCCAATTCCACCCTGTTTGCAAAAAAGTCTGACAATTTAAGGAGCCTGCTATTGGTTGCCACACAGGGCTTGTATTTGGGTAAGAATTTGTATGCAGAAATAATCAACAAAATGCGCCTATTAAGACTGATTATTTCAAATCATCAAAAAGAATGAGGAAGGGAAATTTTTCTGAAAAGAAAAGCTCAAAAGTTGTTAACCCACCACGTCGTAATGGAGCAGGAGGCGTTGAGATCAATTGAAGAGTCCTGGAGCAGTAGATGTCCAATGGCAAAGTTAACGTACTCAGTTGTATCTTGCTTGGCGCTCTTGCCAAGAAGACGAACCCCTATTTCAAGCGGCCACGGGTCCTCGTGCACGCAGAAGGTAAAGGGCGCAGCTTCCCACAAAGGATCTGATCCTGCTAGCGCTAGTGTAGTAAGCGACGAGCCTGCAACCTCGATCCTGCAGCTGAATTCTTCCTCCACTCCAAAGCGCGAAAAACAGCCGAAATTTCGGCCTCGCAGTACCTTCACGTCTAAAGTTGTCTGCCCATCGATCTTGCTGCCAAGATCCGAAACTTGTCAGTCAAACGCCTAGCTATTACTGCATATTCGTATGCAGCGGTATCACAAGGGCCAGAGTCTTTGAAATGTGCAGACACAGATGAGACGTCGCGTCGCGTTTTTAACAGTATGCTGCAAGACTCGGAAGAAAGATGCTGCATGAGAAACATGATGAACCTGTCGAGAGTGTAGACAAAGTCATCAGCTTGCACGAGGAGATCGGCGTTTGGGTTGGTGATGACGTAGGGCAAGTTGCCGTCGCGTGGGATGCCCCAGGGCGTCGACCTATAGAGACCCAGGGGGATCGCCATGCGATTGACAATGAGATGCTGAAAAAGCTGGATGTAGGACTTGCCGTGGAAGCGGGCGGGCACCGGCGTAAAGGTGAGGTGCGACGGGCTCACATTGGGTTCCTTGTAGAGCTCCTCCTCGGCCTGCCCAACAACGAGCTCGCGGATGATGCGCAGGAGGTTGACATTGTAGAAGGCCTGCACCGCCAGCTTGTCCTGCAGCGAGTCCACGTACACCGCGCCCGCTGCAAAAGGTGCTAGCATCGTAAAAGAATTATCGGTCATGCCCGATATCGATTCGGCTGTCTTTTCAGGATCTGCGTCCACACTCGAATCATCGACTAAGAAGGAGACGTTGGAACCGCTGTCGATTTCGCACACGATTGGCACCCCTGGCGATTGAGTCACAATGAACTAGTTAGATTTGTCTTGCAGCGTGACACAAATGATTGGACTTATAACAAATGAGGTCAACCAGGATTTGAAACGAGACTGTATGTGGTGGCAGGTGACAACGGCAGGGGCAAGTGGCAAAGCGCAGCCGTGCTTTACCTGGCCGCACTTTGGCAATGCTTTGGTATGTGAAGAGAGCATCAGCATCTGATAAATAGCCGTCGTCTGCGCCGCCCACTGAGGTCATGCTGCTACTCAAGATGATGGCCCGACTCAAAGTGAGTACGCCCGCACGCACCAAATCTCGGGTTTCGAGGGGCGAACCAAGAACAACATAGACTTGCGGATACTGTGCCACCTCGTCCCAGACTTTCTCCGGTGGTGGTAGGGGAGAGAGGAAGACAATGGGCATTAGGTTCTGGGATGGTATATGTCGAGGCCGCATTGTGTGCACGAAAATCTGAATCGAGTTGGGGCAGCCGCATACCAATACATGTCCTTTGAGGAACTCCTGCACAGACACGGGCAATTTCAGATGCTTCTCGTGGCAATTTGCAGCACCGTGAGCTATTGCAGAGGCATAACCAAGTGCAAATAAAAACGCACCACGGTTTCATGTATCGCCTCATGCAGAGGGTAGGGGCCATGCGAGCTAGGCCGTGTGTGTGTCGATTTCTGCAGCCTGTTCTTGAGCTGCCATGACTTGGCCACCTGCCGTTCCATCCAACCCCCTGCTCTGTTAGGTTTAACTACGCCAGCGTGTCAAAGCTATTGCGACAAGAGTATTGCGGACAAGGAGAAGATGATGCCTTGTTTCACCTTGGTTTGTTCGGCGGGGTACATGGCATGCTGCTTCCTGTGCTGTTTGCGTGGTGATGTTGCAGCATGGAGGTTTTGTGTCTCGTCATCGTCAGAGGAGGCCAGCATTTCATCCACAGCGTCTTGATCCAACCCGTAGTCCCTTGCCTCGTCTGCCACCTCACTATCCTGCTCCCACGTTATCCTCTGCCTCTTAGACTGGGGCCTAACGTGCACAAAGTGCAGACAGTAGCAATCAAGCACTCAACACCACCAATCACACTGCACTCACACACACGCGCCACAACACTTCCAAACGAATCCAACAACCTTGCGGGGTGACAGGGAAAAAACTGATTTGGACATGTACTTGACATTCACTATTGTTCTCTGCACAAATACCATGCGGTGCCGCTGGGTGATGCAGACAGGCAACGTGTTGCAACACAGACCCTTAAATTGAGAATAATCTTGTGGTTGCTATCAGGGATGATGTAGGTGGGGCACTGCAACACACTGCAACACACTGCAACACACTGCAACACACTGCAATACACTGCGCCGCGCTGCAACACAGACCTGTGCAATGAGAAAGATCTTGGGGCAAGTATCAGGGATGACGTAGGCGGCAGGGTTGAGGACGACACGCGAAAAGCCCTTTGTGTCGACGATCTCAATGGCAAAGATAAGGCAGCTGCGCTCCCGGTACAGTAGCACCACCACCTCGCTGTGTGTTGCAGTGTGTTGCAGTGTGTTGCAGTGTGTTGCAGTGTGATGAAGAAGCTGCACTCCCGGTATAACAGCCCCACCACCTCGCTGCGTGTTGTAGTGGGTTGTTGCAGTATGTTGCAACGCGTTGCATGTCTGTATCATCCAATGGAATGTTGCAGTATGTTGCAACGCGTTGCAGTGTGATGAAGAAGCTGCACACCCGGTATAAAAGCACCACCTCCCTGCTGCATGTGTGATCGCAAGATGCATATGGGGTGGCTACGATTAGTAGGCTCCTTAAAATGACAGGTCTCTTTTGCAGAATATCATCCCTTTGATAGGGCTCTTTTGCAAAAGAGACCTACAATTTGAAGGAGCATACTAATCGTCGCCACCCCATAGAAGGGTACATGTGGAGTCTGAAGAGAGAAGGCATGACCCCTTCGCATCTGTTGTAGTGTGTTGCAATGCCCCTTGGCATTGGGGCACTGCAATGCACATCTGTTGCAGTGTGTTGCAAGGCCCGTGCATCTGTTGCAGTGTGTTGCAGGGCCCCTGCGCATCTGTAGTGCGTGTGAAGTCTGTAGATGTAGGGCGAGACTGATGCGTAGGGGCACTGCAACACACTGCAACACACTTCAACACACTACAACGCACTCCAATGATCGTGCAATACTCTACAACACACTGAAATGATGCAACAGACTGCATGACGGGTATAGTGTATGGCAACACACCGTGTATGCAAGACGGGTGTAATGTATGGCCACACACCGCAACACACCGCAACACACTGCAACACACTGCAACACACCACTACACATACTGCAACAGGACCTGAAGGCAACTGTTGAGAGAGGGTCTGACGTATGCGCATAGCTCACAAGAGGTGGTTGTGTGTGAGCATAGCGACACAGTGCAAATATATACGCCACATCGCGCTGTTTCGTTATGCAAATATTTGCACTATGTCGTTATGCAAGATTTTTTCGCGCTGTGTACGGTGGGGGGAGTGCGGGGAGTAAGTGAGCAAAAAGATGCCTTCACAGACCGCGAGCTGTTGCACTGCAACACACTGCAACACACTGCAATACTGCAACACACCGCAACACACCGCAACAGGACATGAAGGTCTTGCCAGCGAGCTGTGGCAAAGTAGTGGCGCAGTAGATCTCTTGGCTTCTGCACACCGCAACACACTGCAACACACTGCAACACACTGCAACACACTGCAACACACCGCAACACACCGCAACACACACTGCAACAGGACCTGAAGGTCTTGCCAGCGAGCTGTGGCGAAATAGTGGTGCAGTAGATCTCTTGGCCGCTGCCTGATACGTATTCCTGGAACCAGGGCTCAAAGTGCGAGCCGCGCGCTTCCGACGCGCTCATCATGAGGTTGCAGATAACTGTCGAAAAGCCCGGGCACAAGCAGCTCTTGCCCAGCAGGTTCATCTTTATCTCGTCGAGGCAGATCACCTGTTGCAGTGTGTTGCAATGTGTTGCAACGTGTTGCAATGTGTTGCAATGTGTTGCAATGTGTTGCAGTGTGTTGCAGTGTGTTACAGTGTGTTGCAGTGTGTTGCAGTGTGTTGCAGTGTGTTGTAGTGTGTTCATCTTTAACTTGTGCAGACAGATCACCTACTACACTGCTCTATTGACACCTTGTCGCCTCCTCCCCGTCCCACACATACAGAGCTACACAGCATTCGGCAAGACGCACCTGACAGTTAGAGGCGCCACACGCCGACACCACAAGCTTATGCCTGTTATCAGAGTGAAGGAGCTGTAATACTATTCCTGCCATGCTGCCTGCTGTGTGTGCTGACACAAACTTTTTGATGGTGATGGCGCGCATTATGTTGGCTGCACATGTACGTGTGTCAGTCAGAGGACGTGCCAAGGGGGTCTAGGGACATCTTCTCTCAGCAGCATGCGAAACAACGTGGTGCAGCACAACTGAGAAACTGAGCAGCAAGTGGACAGGACCTGAGTCCTCAGCGTTCACGTCTGTCGCAGTCTTGTCGCAGAAGATGAAGGTGCAGATGCTCTTTGCCTGTATTGGTCCAAAATATCACCAGAAGTCAAATCAAATTAAAAGAACATCACTTCACCTAATTCGTTACAAACCCAAATACTGCCTCCGTTCACTTTCCACAAAAGACAAAATCAATTGAAATGCAGCAATATTGTGGTGTAACTTTACTGACAGTGTCAGCTCTCTGCAGGTCTGAATCGACCAAGGCCGAGCCCTCGAGGAACTTGGTACGAAGTGAGTAGGCAGGCAACGTCAGCAAAATTTCGAGCTGTTGCGATGGCACTGCATTGCCTAGAATAATGACTTTTGTGTCTTGTGTCCCTGTTCGTATCGTGTGCATATACGTGGTGGTGGTGATGGGGGGGGCATGGGAGTATTCATGTGCATATATGTGTACAAATTTAGATGTCTTCGAGAATCATGTGGCAAATTGCCTGTGGATTTGAAAGAAATGTATAGAATGTCTGTGGGACGTCAGGGGTAACGCACTGGAGCGATTCGTAAGCTCCCAGATTCAAGTTTCGTTTCCAAACAAGAGCACTTTTTCAGAAGATTCCTCTTCATTTTTTTTGGATCCTACTACATACATGTATCTCCCAAAACACAGATGGTACATGGGGATGCTGTTTACAAAGAGCAATGCCAGTCTGCCAGTCTTTTTCTGGCATTTAAGGTGCAATATTGAGGGAGAAAGAAAGAATCCGGGGATTCGACTTTGAGACCTATTCTCAATTGCAATTTGCGCATGTAGCCTTGCATGATGGAGTTAGGATTCAAGTCACTTTGATCAAGAAAGAGAAAGCAAGAGACAGAAAAAATTGATCCTGTTCGATTCAGGCACATCATTTCATGTAGACATAAGACAGAATACACACACACACACTCACCGTGGTCAGGGTGAAAGAACCTGAGGCACACGTCCCACGTGCACAGCCAGCATTTGCAGGTTTGTCGTCGTTTTCGGGCGTTGCGTCGTTGTGCGTGTCCATGTAAAAGAGGAGTGATGTGTAGTCAGCTTGTTGACAACTCTTCTAAGAGTACAACTTGTTGACAACTCTTTTAAGACTACAAAATGTGGATTTTCCCGAAAATTCATGTACACTTGATGCATACACACACGCACGCGTGTGTTTGTGTATAATGCACACACTCACACTCGCGCGTGCACACACATATGGCAAGCATATGAGATGTTGTACGCCATATGTGCGTGTGCGTACGTGTGTTTGCGTGTGTGCATTACACGTAGTTCAACACCAGATACGGAGGGGCGGATGAGAGGAAACAAGGCAAGTGCTAGGCACACAGACATTACTTACTCTTCCAAAAAGTCTTGGATAGTGGCCTGTTACGCATTGCACATCCACCCACCCGCCCAGACCGCACACAAAGGGGTTGAAAAAGAGAGAACATCATACGTAAGAGGGTGTGAGAGCACACATTTTTCAAGAGGCGCACAGCAGCATTAGCAAAGTGAAAGACACGACGTAGCCATGTACGCGTGGTCAATGTGGCGAGACCCAGGCAGCGTGCATCAAAACAAAGGCGGCAACACAGCACGTCAGCGGGAAAGCAAAGAAATTAAAATACCACTGTCATACTACCGCAAACTACGACGTGAGGGTGCTTGTTAGCGTAGAACGAGGCACGCGCATAGGGCGACGCGATGGATAGCAGCTCCACCAACTTGTTCACTTGATCTGTAATCGTTGCGAGAGATCCGAGGATCATCATCATTGTACACACCTTGCCTGTACCGTTATTGTGTGAATGTGTCAGAAGCTGCAGAACGTGTCAGAAGCTGCAATATGGTGCAGTATGCTGAAATTCCTCTCATGTTTGCAGTAAATAGTTGAGGATTCGTGTATGCGTGTATAACATACATACATACAAAAATCAAAATACATGTACACAGAGGTAGGCGAGGCGGGTTCTGGTGGTGGTATCGCCCATCAGTTGACTCCCACAGCCACACCAACAAGCCTAGCTGTCTTGTGCGAGGGCAGGTGGCTGGCGATTGCCTTGTGTATGCGTGTGCGTGTACGCGTATGTGTGTATGTATGTGTGTGTGTGTGCATGCGTGTGTGTTTGTGCGTGTTTGTGTGTGTGTGTGTGTGTGTGTGTGTGTGTGTGTGTGTGTGTGTGTGTGTGTGTGTGTGTGTGTGTGTGTGA
>Ga0335398_10010140_pt1 | contig 10768 bp, 8 predicted proteins | sample BON03_FD_205742 | JGI IMG/M metagenome (GOLD analysis project Ga0335398, IMG submission 205742) | Freshwater microbial communities from Lake Bonney liftoff mats and glacier meltwater in Antarctica - BON-03 (spades assembly) (version 2) | ecosystem: Environmental > Aquatic > Freshwater > Ice >...
GCTAAAGAACGTTTGTTGAATCTTTCTCCAGAAGAGAGAGCTGTTGCGTTGAGTAAAATCAAAGCCATGGAGCAAGCAGTCCTCAACCAGAAACAACCTTCTCTACTTACGCATCTATCGGAAGCTCCAGTGGGAGATCCAGAGATAGATGCATGTGAGAAAATATTGGCTGCTATTCGTTCGGGTGATCCAGAAAAGCTGAAAAGCCAGTTGGCCCTCCTTGAAAGGAATGTGAACTCTTCTGTACAGGCCCCTGGTGATGCTGAGTCACACCCAATACTTCATTGGGCTGCTCTCAATGATCAGAAGAATATTATTTCATACCTTGGATCTCAGAAAGTCAATTTAAATGCCAAGAATCCGAGAGGAGAAGTGGCGTTGCATTGGGCATGTCTGAATGGTAACATCCAAGCAGTCCACGTTCTAATTCAATTAGGTTGTGACATCACTGTTGCTGATGCTCGGGGTTATTCCGGTATGCATCATGCTGCACAATTTGGTCATACGGTTGTAATGGCACAGTTGCTCCGCAAAGGTGTAAGGGTGAATGTTCGTGATAACAGTGGTCGAACATCGCTACACTGGGCCGCATATAAGGGTCACGGAGGTGCAATTCAATGGTTGCTTGCTCATGGGGCTGATTTACAAGCCAAGGATTTTGAAGATTGTTTACCTATTCATTGGGCTTCGTTGCAAGGATTAAAGCCCACTTGCAGGTTGCTAGTAGAACAAGGAAGCATGCCATATCTGCATTTTAAAGATAGAACAGGGGGGACCCCAAAAGAACTTGCACGTGAAAAACAGAATCGGTACGAACCCAAGAGCTACGAGTTCATGCAGTTTAAAGACACAGCTGATTTTTTAGAGTCTTGTGAGAAGAACAAAAAACTGCCTAGGACGATGCAGTCTACCATGAAGAATCATCCTACTTGGTATGCGTGGCCGGTTCTAGCTCCTTTGGGTTGGTGGCAGTATCAAACAGTTGTTTTCCCAGCTACTTCGCACCACACCATCTTGACGTTGATGTTTGTTGTCTTCTACTGGGCTGAGTGGGTGGCCTGGGCGATGCTTCAACGTTCCGATCCTGGGTCTTTAGTACTCGTACCATCACTCACTAAAGTCAACAGTAACAAGGTATCATCAGAAAAAGATGGCGTGGTGATTGAAATGAATACCGATGACCTTCGAGCACGAGCTTTGAACACTACCACCTTTGGTGCATCATTACATCGTGAGTTATACGACGAAGTTTTGGATAATGGTTTACTAGTTCCTGTTTGCACAACCTGCGAAATCGTGAAGCCGCTACGATCAAAACATGATCGTTTTTCTGACAGGTGCATTTCGAGATTTGATCACTTTTGTCCGTTTATGGGAGTTGCAGTGGGAGAAGAAAATTATAGGATCTTCTTCTTCTCCATGTTCCATGCAATGATATGTATGTGGACCTGGGTTGTTCTTGTTTACTACTATACGCGTGATTATGATAAGAACCAATCTACCTGGGCTAACTTCTGCGAGCTGTTTTACTGGCAGTTGTTTGCGATGTTGTATTTGCCTATTGCTATTTACTCTGCGGTTATGGTGGGACAGCATCTGGTTTTTATTAAGAAGAACTTGACCACCAATGAAATTATGAACCGTGCTAGGATTGCGTATTTGCAAAACAAGCAGAACCCTTACGACAGAGGAATGGTTTCGAATTTTTTGGAGTTTTTTGGCATTTTGGACCCGATTAGAATCAACACCCGTGATTTTTATTCTCGCGAGTTTCAAGGGGAACGAATAGTAGTATCGTCATCATCTCATGGACATTCCCATGGAGGCAAAGAATGTCATGGTCATTAAAATTTCAATTTATATTTACTGTTCAAAATAGTGCTGAGGAAGCGTGGCGAGTAATTCCATTTGGCCGTTTTCACGAGCTGTTACAATTGCAGATGAAACTACGTGGAGTTGTTTTTCTGTGCTTGCTGCAAGAAACTGTTTTATGAGTCTCGTGCCTGCTACAGGATTATTTTTCCCTGCCTTAGGATGCATGGCCACTAAAAAATCCAATACGCTGGGGAAAAATTCATTATCGCAATGTGGTTGTGCGCTGGTATCAGCCTTGCTATGCTCTTCTGGTTCGACGGGAATAACTTCATGCCTTCGAGACCGGTATAGTTTAAAAGGTATCTTTTTTTTGGGTGGTTTAGGAAACCGCCGGTTGCCTGCCAATACGAAGCTACCGTCCCATTGGTCGTGCAACTGGAACGGCAGGGTCTCTATATCAACAAACTGGCCCCATTCTAGCCCCTCCATGTGATACTTTTTCGATTCAATTTGATCTGATTGAAATCCATCTGAATTATTGATGATGCTTTTGGCGCGTGTATAGTTAATCATAGGATATTGCTACCCACGAAAGTAGGTAAGTGTAACTGTTTGATGATGACGCAAGGTAAAAAAAAATTCTCAAACATTGAAATGATAACAGGAATCGCAAATTCGAACTTCGGATACGATTCCAATAGATGGTAGTGCGGTTCTACTCGTTGAGCATCGGTCACAAACAATCATACCACATGCCCGACAATGGTGAGTGGCCCGAACTTCAACTGCTTCTGAATCACCTGTATGGTGCCACCCAACAAAATACTCGCAAACGATGCACTTCACATACAAGCCATTGAATTTGTGATCTTCAGTACTTTGCCATGGCGGGGGCGGGCAAGAAGCCTTCCTTGCAGCTCGAACATTTCGGAATATTTTGTGCATATGACTCATTTTATGGTCGTTGATCAGCATCTCTGATGGCTCGATGTTCGCAAAACCACCAAAGCGATGGTCTACAAGCGCCATTTTATAGGTACCTCTATATATAAACACATGCACTATTTCTCCTGGAATAACAAGGCGGCTATCATGGTTACGGTTGAATGAAAACCGTTTTGATCCTTCAGGATCGGATGTCTTTCTCACGTTCGTCAGTCTGTCGCCTCTTTGAACTGGCGCCCATAACCCTTTAGCTCGATCCACAAATGACATTCTATCTTGCTTCATCAAAACTTCCCATCTAGGTTTAAATCGCTTAATCTCCGAGGCAAACAACCTCGCATTTGCAAAACTCAGACGTGACACGATGTCGTCCCGGAAGATCAAGTGACGCACGCTAATTCTTGCGTTGGGCTTGCATAATTCAGCAAGATTTTCATCGACTACTGGTGGAGAACCGAACCCATAAACATCAACTTTAATGTCTTTATCCATTTCACCCAACAACAAGCCAAGTAAGGCAACACACCCACTGCCGAGACTGTGACCGCACAACTTGATTTCATAGCCACCACGAAAAAATCCCAAAAGAGCTTCTCCAATACCGGCACCATCTTCTAGGTCGTCGTCTATCACAGACTCGAGATCTAATTTACCGTCGAAGATCCATGTTGCTGCTTGAAGCATACCAGAATGAACTTGGTACGTCTGCCCTTGGTATTTAAATGGTTTTTCTGTGAAATCAAAATCCGTTACAAGATCATCCACTTCGTGGGTTCCTCGAACAACTAAGTAAATGCAGCGTTCCTTTTTAGAGCCAACAAGAATGAAAGCTGGTTTGTATTTGTCGGCTCGACCTCGGAACATAATAAGTTCCATCTGATTCGGATATTTACGAAGAACCCATTGAATCTCTGCGGCAGTTGATCCATACGCAATTTCAGATAACGCAAAGTATTTACTCATCTCATCAAGCATCTCGATTGGTGGGTCGGGGTTCAAAACACCTAAACAGTATTTTTCATGATCTTCGTTATCAAGATCCGGAAATAGCAACCTTTCTCTTTTACGTTCCCATATCATGTAGTAGGAACCTAGAGTAATATCAGTAGTTGACAATTGATACTCTCCTGCCACGGCGGATATATAGGAAGTCAGTGCATATACCATGCTGGCAAGGTCTTGGTTCAAAACAACCGATACCAGACCGCTTTGCTTTAGCTTCATTAATTGCTTCATTGTTTTGATATAATTACCACCAAAACCCACTGCGCCTGCTCCGTGAATAAGTTTCTCCCCGACACGAACAGCCTTACTCGCGTAGGTATCGGGAACTGCGTCGTCTTCAGGATAAGCATCAAGAATTCCATTTTCAAATGCGGCAATTCTGCTCTTGAGTCCGATTCTGCTTTCAGCCATGTTTGAAAGCGTATGAAACTGAAAAACTGGTAATTCAGTCCATTCATCAACTTGTTTTTTCTTGGGCAATGAGAATCGACTTCTCTTGTTTCTCCCCTTTGGGATGCGCCATCTCAAAATGCATTGGTACACAGTCCCACCTGCCAAATCACGGACCAGCATCTCAGAACCAACAACAATATCAGATTTTTTCCATTGTTCGAGACTCCTTCCTTGACGGTGATACATTACTTGAAATTCCTTAAGGGGTTTTGGCTCGTGACCACAGACGTTTTCATCGTCATTCCATATTCCACACTCTCCGCAAGACCATCGGACTAGATCGTCGTTTGGGGGAAGGTACACAAGCACGCGATCACATCCCAAAACTTCATATAACATGTTTTACAAGTCACGTGTGCGAATAAAAAGTATTTGTCATTTTTTTAAATTTTAGTTTGCATTAGTGGTCACATCTCGAGGAAGGTTGACCAACTTTGGTTTTTCCATGATTCCATATGATCCCATGTTCATTTTAGAAACTCCACTTGATCCAACTCCTGAACTGTCGGCTCCAAATGTGGCAGAGTTTGAAGTGCTTACTTCAGAGCGTTGCATGATACCATTACTTCCTTTCATCATAGCAGTCATCTCCGCTGGATTTGAAGCAGGTCCTGATTTCTCTGCTCCAAAAGTAATGTTTCGAGATGTATCCACAACGTTTTTGTCCATAATACCTGCACTTCCCATGTTCAGCATCGAGACAGCGCCGTTCCGAGCGTTGATACTCCAGCGTTTAATTTTGCCAGCAGCGGATTCTTTTGGTGCAATGCTTGGTCCTTTAAAACCATTCTTTGAAGCTGCACGTGATACTGCAACTATTCCACTAGCAACATTCACTGGACTCTTCTCATCGTAAAGATCAGCGCTTGTGAAAAGATCATTCTCGTGCATGCGAAGTTTGCTTCTGCACACAGTAAGGAACATTGAGATATTCTCCATCTCTTTGAAAGGCTTTCCAGGTTGATTGTACTTTGGAATTGATCCAGGAATCAACGAGTTCATTAACTGACACAAAACAACGCCATTCTTAAGAGAGCCAATGAAGTCACCTGATACTTGTTGACCTGTAACTTGTGAGACCCATCCTAAAATCTGAGCCTCCAATTTAATATCCCTCTTTGCATTCTCTTTGTCTGCGAGTTCTTTGTCCATGCCGAATTTTGGAAGAGATGCCATAATTAAATATTATTAATAGTGGAGTTTTGGTTTTGCCGTTTTGGTCTTTCATTTTATTCATTTTTTCGTAACAAAAGGTGCATTCCCTGTAATAAGAGACACAGAAGTATTTCACATCTTGGCAACCCGAAAATGTCCCTGGTTTGGTGTTCACAGGAAAAGTACACCCTATCCTTCAACTGGCGGCAAGCAAGGTAGGACTCATTATCCTAAACACTAAGATGAGAAGAAAGAAAGTACACACCAAGGAAAGTACATGGAGGAAGGAGTTTGATTCAAAATACGTACATAATTTGGGAGAAATAGAAAGAAGGAATTGCATTGACTTATTATATCATTTTGACAAGAGGATGCCCAGAGATTAAATTTGAATGAAAATTTTAAATTTGACTGCTTGTGCTATGCCGATTCGGAATGGGGGTTCATTTTCCTGTTAAAAATTGAATTAGACATATTACGCGATATCTTACAATGTTTAACAACTTGTGTCTCGTTCGACCCGACGGCAAGAGTCCTATGATAAATATTGTGGCGACACCCGGATATTCGGATTCGGTGTGCGCTGAATACTCGTCGATGGCTTTAAATAAAACCAAACCCTAAGTGCCAGGAGCTCAACCATGATGTTCTTGGGTGCAAACTAAAGTTGAATCAGATTTGAAGGAGACATCCGTGCATCCAAGCCCAATATATAATTGTCCACCGATGATTAGAATACCCTTGGTATGGAAAATCCTGGTTCTAAAGAGTTTTCTTTTCCAGATGATCCATCACGTCGGTGAGTTCAAGGCATTCTTTTTGAATGCTCTCAATTGAATTCGAATCTTCCATTCATTGGCCTCTTCATAAATATTATACAATTATTAATTAAAATTTCGAATAGTGCTCGTCGTGCGAAGTTTCGTTTTACCAGTCGTACGTATGAGACTAGGTAAGACAGCCAACCCGTGTGGTTTGATCAATGAATACTCTGGAAGAACTTGATTCGAACTTTTTGAGTTTTTAAAAACCTCACTGCTTAAAATCTTTGAATGCGGATTTTATTACAAGATCACGAAGCAGACGAAATAGAAAACGAAGTATCATTCAAAGCGGACTACGGCAAACGATGGCTTGATTGAGCACCAAGCACTCTAGACGTGAGTTGGCATAGATACAGAAATGAGGAAATATGATCATTTGAATCGCATGCACTTGTTGAGTCAGGTCAAAGGCACGACGGATGATCCCATGCTTGGTGTCAATAACCCACGTGCCAATAGATTTTTCAATCATCTGAAAGAGCAATCACAAATCCACACTCGACAAATGCGTGAATTTGAATACAAGAAAAAGTATCGCAGCGCAAAGATGGAATAGCAGCTTCGAACTCAAAGACAGGCATTTTTTTTTGCTAAAATAAAAAATGAGCAGGTTCGAGGTGACTGCAGTGGATGTGTGGAGCAAACGCGAGCAGATATTCCTAGCAGCCCTAGATACTCATGAAACTGAAACATGCGAAAATCTTCTGGGTGAACTGAAGTCTCAGTTTCCAGAATCACAACGAGTGTCAAGGCTGGAAGGCCTCCTACACGAAGTTCATGGAGATACGATCAAAGCGAACAGAGTGTACGACAAAATGGCTGAAACCAACCCTTCTAACTCATTGTGCATGAAACGAAAAATATGCCTACTTAAAGCAGCTGGTAAAATGAGTGAAGCAACCAACCAACTATGTGAATATCTTTCCATATCCCCAAGTGACGTGGAGGCTTGGAAAGAACTAGCGCAAATCTATCTTGAATATGGCAATTTCAAACAAGCAGCATTTTGCTTGGAAGAAGTATTGTTGGCCCATCCTCACAGCTATCTCAGCTTCCTCGTATACGCTGAGTGTCTGTATTCAATTGGAAGTAAAAGCGCGTTAAGTACTGCTCAAAAGTACTTTTCCCATTCGTTGGTTCTCAAGAAAACATCTCGTGCCTTATGGGGACTTGCACTCACTTCCAAGGCTCTGAAACAAGACCAAGAAATCAGCAACGTTTGTGTTCAGACCTTACTAGCTGATAACAAGGGAGATATCATTGTAACCAATGCGATAAATAAGATCTAATATCGTATTTTTAAACACAACAAAAATCGATTTTTTAAAATACCACGTCAAACTAGGCGTTTCCGCCGTATTTCACACTACGGATCTACGCAATCCTTTGAAAATGCATAGTCATCAGAGGTGAAATCTGTGACAAGTATCGAGTGTGAATGTAGGTGCGACAGACGGGATCATGATGCAATTAAAATATCAAATTACCGGGCAACATTTTAAGTTCTGAGAAAGAAAGAAACCTGAGTTATGTGTGATGCACCGTTGGAGCGACTGCTCAATCTACTCTAGCAGAGTCGAGGTTCGATGTCAGATTTAAAGAAGTTGTTGGAACCATTTTATACTGCATCTGTGATGCTATAAATCAACTTACTCTCAAAGTCAATATATCGAATTTAGACTATCTGGATGATTGTGCCAACTATATTTTGCCCTTACTCGTGGTAATCTCGAAAGTTCACCAGAATAAGGTATAGTTTTATCAGCACGGACTAGGAAAATTCTGTATTGAGCAATCAGGGCGTTATAAAATAGTTGATTTCTCTGGAACTCTCACCTCTAATGCTTCTTCAATGTCACTTCTACACATAAACGATAGTTATAATGAAGCTTTTACTTTTTGCGAGTCTCTCGCCTTTATCTATTTTATTTTTGATTTCTAGTTGGCCGCGCTTTTTATTTGATGTGTTATCCTTATTATCAACCCCTACTGTGTCCATAATACGCTTATCGCAATATCGCATGAATCGGATGAGTCAAAAAAGATGTTAGAATACAATGTTGCCAGGGAAATCAAAATTATACTGTACAAGCTGAAAGAAAAGGAAAGAGGTGATATCAGTTGATATCAAACCTCGAAACGAAAACAGAGAATTTTTTCTAAACTGAATAATCTATTACTGGGGTAAGAATTGTAGAATAATAAAAGAACCAGATTCTTGAAGACCCTTGTATGGGTCTACATCAGGCCGCTATTGGAGGATCTAAGAGTGCGAGGAAAGATCGTATTTTAGAAATCATATTCGAACACCGCATACCTCCTCAATCTCTTTTGCTAATGAACCTAATATATCCTGATTGTCATCTCTAGTATTCACCCAACGATCTCCCTGGACGTATTCGTAACGGCGAGGCCCACTCAAAGGTGATGACCACCATATCTGCTGATTAGGCCCTTGCTTGTTCAAAACCCATATCCCTTTAGTCCCCAAATTGATATTCAAAACACCCTGTGAATACTCCACATCGACATCATCCATCGTCTCCTCCAAGATCTCCAATCTTCGCTCCACAATTCCTAGCAAACGATCAGCAGCTGCGTGATAGACGCCTTCAGGCATACTGCTCATTCCACGACGAAGTAACAACATCGAAATACCTTAAAGCCTGTAATCAGCATAAAAAAATTGGAAAAATGAGTTTCCATTGTTTCGTCGAACAAAAAATATATATGAGGAATAACGGATTTGAACCGCTGACATTGTGATAGTTCAGAGACTCTGGAATCACACAATCTACCGCTGATATAATCCCCCGAATTTGGTCAACCATCTTGGTTAAGAAGCTAGACACGAAAAGATATTAATATTTGGATTATCGATTTTTACTATTTATTTAGACCCATAGAATCAATTGCTTTCCATGTTACGTTGTTTGGCTGCGCGAGGTGTATCTAGCGTCACCCCCATTAATAACTCACGATGCGTGACTAGTATAACTCCTGTTAATAACGTAGTTGTGAATGTGGTGGATATCCTGTTTGAGATGATTAAACGTACGTATCAACCGAGTGTTATCAAGCGGAAGCGACGACATGGCTTCTTGGAAAGGATGAGTACCCCCGCGGGAAGGAAAGTGATCCAGAGACGGAGAAATAAAGGACGTAGAAGATTATCAGCTTAATAGATTAAATTAAAAGGAGCCTATAATCTAAGTTCGGTTCCTGATTTAGATTCATCAAATCAGCTTAATTAATTGATGAAATGGAGACAACTAGATACTATTTCCCCCATCCAGGTCCAGTTACATGAATATGGTTTATCAGTAAATTCATTGTTCAAGCAGCTCGTCGTACGATTATTCTAAGTTTGTGTTAAGTATACCATAGGAGGGTGTTGGCTTCCGAACGTGGGAGCAAGCGTAAAAATCCGGGAGTGCGACTCTTCTAGTCGGAAACTGTTCAGGCAATTCTTCAGGTTATATCTCATTTAATTGTGCTGTACTTGCTATGGCATCTCGAAACAGAGATACTTGAAGTACAACAAGTCTGAATTACTTTGACCTCTATCTATGCCATGAGATTGATATGAATGTGAATTGAAGATTAATGCCGAGTGAGATCAGTAATCATGAACAATAGCGAGCCCTTAAGTTTGGCAAAAAACGATGATGTCACACTGCTGAACAATACTGCGTCGATATCGCAAGAGAGGAAGAATCCACAATTGTTTGCATCTGAAAACTTCTTTTATTGGTTATTGTTGACAGATCTTGGGGTGACGGAGTATTTCCCCAAAATAATTTTAGTGATTTTCAAATCACTATTGAGCAATTAGAATACTCAAGTTAAATTTAATGAGGAGCTCTTCTGCCTCAGTCTTGAACTTGTTGACATCCCATTCCATGTTTCATCTCTAATTTTGACACGGTGAATCTTCCCATCCACAGCAAATTTTTAATAACGCTTTCTAATTTTCTATCATTGCTCTCTCATAGTCTCATTCTATCATGTTTACTAACTGGGCATAAACATATCAGCACCCAATACCTGTTTTGACCCAAACACTATGGCTTCCGGATTGAAGTTCGTTTAGATTTAACAACTTTCAAGGAAGGCAAATAGTTTTGCTTTCGAATTATTAGTGACTCTCGAGACCTTTTAAGTACGGCACATGTGATCGGAGAGAGTGGTAGACTCTGGAATGTATTGGGGATTTTTTTTTTTCAAAAGCAGCGACATGCGGGGACTTGGCATACTCACGACAGCTATGTTCATTATGATTCTATTTTATAGCTTATACGATATTCCCACAGAGTTTCATTCGAATGGCCTGAGCATTTCATATCGAAACCAATATATTCTAATCAAGTATTTGTTACAAGTGCTTCCAGTATCGATGAATTCGCTCTTATATCCTTCCTCAGTGAGTATTACGAAAATTACTTAGAGAGTATGTTTCCAGGGTAGTTTACGATTTAGGAATGACAGCAGATGCCAAGTCAATGACAGCAGATGCCAAGTCAATGACAGCAGATGCCAAGTCTATCATAAACAAGCTTTTTCCGTGGATT
>Ga0335398_10010144_pt1 | contig 10764 bp, 11 predicted proteins | sample BON03_FD_205742 | JGI IMG/M metagenome (GOLD analysis project Ga0335398, IMG submission 205742) | Freshwater microbial communities from Lake Bonney liftoff mats and glacier meltwater in Antarctica - BON-03 (spades assembly) (version 2) | ecosystem: Environmental > Aquatic > Freshwater > Ice >...
CCTCACCATCCCCAAATCCGTTAAAATCAACAAGCGGTCCACAGTTTTTTTGGTGTTTATCATAAGATTGATCTTTAACACGTATGAGGCGGGAAGACAAAAAATATCGGCGTCAGTTTTTCAAACCTCCCAAAGACTGCGGAGACCGATCTTCGGTCATGGCAGCTGCGACCAAGCGCCACCTCGCGTTCAGTGCGCCGGGACGCATCTTTTCTTAAAGCGTCACCTTGATCGCTGCGGCAGCCTGGCGCGCTTTCTCCCGCGCTTCTTCTATCGTGCCGCCACGTGCCAGGGCCACCCCCATACGGCGTTTGCCCTTTACTTGCGGCTTTCCGAAAAGTCGGATCTGTGTATCCGGTTCGGCGAGCGCCTCTGCCAGATTTCCGTAGGCGATTTTTTCTGATTCGCCCGCCACCAGCAGCGCAGCAGAGGCGGAGGGGCCGTGCTGGACAATGTTTGGGATTGGCAGTCCGAGGATTGCCCTCGCATGCAGCGCGAACTGGCTGAGATCCTGTGAAATCATCGTGACCATTCCAGTGTCATGAGGTCGGGGCGAAACTTCGCTAAAGTAAACCTTATCTCCTTTAACGAAGAGCTCGACACCGAAAATTCCAAATCCACCCAGATTATCGGTGACCGCTTTTGCAATCCGCCGGGACTCTTCTAATGCCGCTTCACTCATAGCCTGTGGCTGCCAGCTCTCACGATAATCCCCATCGACCTGAATGTGGCCGATTGGTTCCAGAAAACTCGTACCGCCAACGTGACGTAAAGTGAGCAGGGTGATCTCGTAGTCGAAATCCACAAAGCCCTCAACAATCACTTTTCCCTCTCCGGAGCGCCCGCCTTCCTGCGCGTATTTCCAAGCGGGGGAAATATCAGACTCCTCATGCAGCGTGCTCTGCCCCTTTCCGGAACTGCTCATGATCGGCTTTACTACACAGGGCATGCCGATCGCTGTCACGGCAGTCCGGTATTCTTCCTCCGTGGCGGCAAATTGGTAGGGCGAAGCTGCTAGACCCAGGGTTTCCGATGCCAGGCGACGTATGCCTTCGCGGTTCATTGTCAGCTGTGTCGCGCGGGCCGTTGGTATCACTTTCGCCAGCCCCTCAGCCTCGATTTCCGCGAGAGTATCCGTTGCAATCGCTTCGACTTCCGGAACCACGAGATGAGGTCGATATTTTTCAATCGTCTCCCGGAGTCGCACTCCATCGAGCATCGAAAACACCTCCGAATGATCTGCCACCTGCATCGCCGGAGCGTTTGCATATGAATCGCATGCAATCACCTCCACCCCATATCTCTGAAGCTCAATCGCCACCTCCTTACCCAATTCCCCTGAGCCACAGAGCATCACGCGGGTTGCCGTTTCGGTAAATGGGGTGCCGATTGATAAAGTGTAGCTCATACAAACCAGTTAAGAGCCGTAGGCCCGTTTGGATAGCGTTTTTTGGATTTTTTGAGCGTATGGAGCAGGGGCGCCACCGCTCCTTGGGTCTGGGGAGGCGTCTTTGACGCCTGTAGGAAATTAGTTTTGAGCAGCGAGTGGAGAAGTTGCTATTTTGTGTAATAGATGAAGTTCTTCATAAACCTTTTCGCGATCACTTCCCTTCAAGCTGCCGGCGTTTCGCGCAGCGCGAGGATCCGTTTGGCGGTTTCCTGTCCCGAGGAGATTGCTCCTTCGATGGAGGTTGTGGTGTGCTGGTCTCCGCAGAAAAATATTCCCTCCATCTCAGTTGTAGGTCGCGTTGTATTGGGAGTTTGTTCGGGAAGAGCGCGCGCGATGCGGTCGGTGCGGAGGTGGCGCCAAGCACCAACTTCTTCCCCAAACCACGAGCGAAGTTCACTGAGAACCTGCGTTAAAAAATTGGCATCATCGTGAAGACCGAGAATGGAAACCGAGACCAGCGCCTGTCCCGGTGGCGCGTAATCAGATGAGAGATCCGAGGGCACCGAGACATTGTTGATCAGGCTATCGGGGTTGCCGGAAAGGGCGATGATGGCTTCGTTGAGTGGGGAACGGGGTGCCGCGAAGTAGCAGTTCGTGACCGACCGCCACTTGACTTCAGGGAAAGCGAGGGTGGGAAGCATCTTTTGTGCGGCATCGCTCGGGACGGCGAGGACGAGGTGCTTAGGAGTCAGCTTTTCGCCAGATACTAAGTTGACCTCACGTCCTTGGATTGCCGCGACCGGGGTGTTGCATCGAAGAACTCCGGTGGGGAGCCGCGCCGCGAGCTGGCGGGGGATTTCCTCCATCCCTTTGGCGGGCAGGGTGGCCGAACCTTCGGTAAACATTTTGAAAGTGAATTCGAACATCCGACTCGAAGTGCGAAGCTCGTTTTCGAGAAAAATGCCACCGTAAAAACTTCGGAAAAAGCGGTTGATCATGCCGTCGCTGAATCCGAACCGTTTGAGATATACCTCTGTGGCGAAATCCTCCCGTTGCTGGATTTTTTCCAGCGATGAGAACATGAGTGAAAAGCGAAGTTTCGCCACAAGGGCCTTATCAATCAGAGAACCAACCGGCGAAAAAGCGCTTGAAAAGAGGCTCCCCGGACGGCGGAAGACATCCATCAGTCTATGCCTTTTACCGTTTTCAAAGATAATCGCACCGGGTTCGAAAGACCGAAGGTTGAGCGCGGCGATGTCCAAGAGCTGGCTCGCCTTTGGATAGGCATCGAGGTAAACCTGAAAGCCACGGTCAAGAAGGAAGCCCTCCACAGAGTCGGTGCGGACTCGCCCTCCGGGAGCATCGTCTTGCTCAAGCAATTCAACGCTCATTCCTTTCTTCATGAGTTCGAGAGCGCATGCGAGGCCAGAGAGGCCTGCGCCGATGATGACAACTTCGGGAGAGTGCGAGGACATGAAGAAGTTCGGGGGATCTGTTCCTTGGTTGGGAGATGGAATAAAGGAGATCTACCGTGCAGTTCCCTAGAGGAATCGCTTTTCCAAATCCTTCAAGCTGGTATTCGCCAAATCTGCGCCCAAAGACTCGCTCAGTTTCGCACGACAAGTTGCAACTATCTCAGCCTCCAGCCGTTTCAGATATTCTTGGGGGGCGGCTAATACAAAGGTTTCGCCGCCCAGTTTCGCAACCACATCACAAATCTCTTTCGCGACTTGGGCAATCGCACGCTTCTCCACCTCCATATCCAGCTTCGTCTCAGCGTGAGACATCGCCTCCCCATTTCCGGCTGCGGAACCCCGATTAAACTTCCCGGGACTATCCGTCGTTTCAGCACCTCCGGGGGATCCCAATTCTTCGGAAGACAGTTCAACCAAATGCGCAAAGTTCCGGGGATTATCCCCCGCCTCCTTAAAATGCAAGACCCTCACCTTCCCCAAATCGGTCAATATTAACAAGCGGGAGAAAATAGGTTTGGTATTAATCATACGTAAAATCTTTAACACACGAGAGGCGGGAAGACAAAAAATATCATCGTCGGACTCATTCGGGTGAAGTTTCCGCTGTCTGCTGGCTGCTGGCTGCTGGCTGCTGGCTGCGGCCTTCCTTGCGCTGGCTGGGCTGATTGTCATGGCGAACTGGCGGGAGGCGAAAAACTATCCGCAACACGGTGCTGGCATCACCAGTGAGATCGCAGCACTGCTGATGTTTGGCATTTTCGCGCAAATGATGAACAAGGACAAGATCGAAGTAGACATCACCGGCAGATAAGGGATTGATGATGGCGGACTTGCGTCGGAATTCCCACACGGGTCCCACTCTTTGCTCATTCCTGTTGGACGGTGACCTGTCCTGCAAACTCCTGGGCGGAGTAGAAGGTGTCCATGCCAAGCGCCGACCTGTCATGGAGAGATGAGGTTCCCAGAGTTCTCAGGCTTTTTCTTAAAATGTTACGCCGATGGCCTGGTGACGCCATCCAATCTACCCGCAGGGCTTCGGAGAACGACGCATAGGTATGTGGCGGGATAGGGGGGCCGTCCGGTTTCTCGCTGAATACCAGACCTCCGGCTTTTCTCCGTTTGTAGAAGTCCGTGCCTGATTCGTAGCGAATTCCTCAGGTGGTATTTTATGTAGATCCAGAAGCCGCTCGGAAGGCGAGAGTCCGTCGTCCTCTGCGGCGGGACAGGGAGAAAGGGAAATAGCGAAGGCGTTGCGAAATGAAAGCGTAGTGCGCAAGGTAATTATCTGAGAAAGATAGCACAAAATAGCGGAGCCGTACTCGCAAGGGTGCTTATCATCAGTTATCGAGAAATATAACCTTAGGATATACAGACTCCATTTATTTGGCTCAATACGCAGGTCGAAACGCGGCACAAGGCTCTCGACATTCTTCCCTCTTTTTGACTCCATCCAATATGCCTCTTTCAAACCGCAACCTGCGCCGAATCAAACCGAGGTTTCTTGTCCTTGCCGGCAGCATTGCGATAGCTGTCGCGCTCGTCGCTCTGTATACGTTTCTGACCGGAACCCACAGCAGCAGCGTCGTGATCGATGCCCCGGTCGAAGCTGTCTGGGAATACGTGGGTGATAGTAAAAACGCTTCAAAATGGTCGGTCTTCTTTGAGGAGATCTCACCGCTGCCGGGTGCGCAAGACGGCCAAGCAGGAGCGCTGCGTCGTTGTTTCCGCGTCACCGGCGACCGGGAGGCAATATGGTGGGACGAAATCACCCTCGAAACGCGAAGAAAGCAATACCGCCGAATTCTCGCTTTCAATGCCCACAATTTCGCCGATGTCAAAATGAACCAAGGAGAGTATTACGTCTTTCAATATTTCGAGGAATTGCAACCCGGGCAGACAAAACTCACCTTCGGTCACAAACAACTCAGACCTACCGGAATCCTCGATCGTCTTGCCTTTCTGGTTGCCGGACGTGAGGGTGCAAGGACTATCCAGATGAATCTCGAAAACATCAAGGAAGCCATCGAATCGCGTCACCAAGGCCGCCCCTACCAACGGATCCATCTATACATTGAGCCCGGAACCCACATCCTCGAAACCCGCCCCGACCGTGGCTGAACCTCGTCAGGATCTCACCTTTGCGAGCGGCAGCGGCACCTGCCACGCATGGCTCTACCGTCCAGTGGGGCCACCCAACGCCACCATCCCCTGCATTCTCATGGCTCACGGCATAGGCGGCACCCGCGATGCCGGACTCGAACCCTTCGCCGACCGGTTCGCTGCCGCAGGCTTCGCCGTGCTCCTCTTCGACTACCTCCACTTCGGCGCCAGCACCGGCGAACCCAGGCAACTGTTCTCGGTCAAACAACAACTCGCGGATTGGCAACATGCCATTGCCTGCGCACGCGGATTGCCAGGCATCGATCCACAAAAAATCGCTCTCTGGGGGACTTCCTTTTCAGGCGGGCACGTCATCGTTACTGCCGCTCATGACCCGCGTATCGCCGCTGTTTCCGCACTCGCACCGATGATGGACGGACGGGCCGGCTTGTGGCTTTACCTCCGCAGTGCCGGCCTGTTGCGGCTCCTTGAATTTACTGCCATGGCGACTTGCGACCGGCTCCGAGCGTGGTTCCCAATGCCTCCGCTCCTCATTGCTCTCGTCGACCGCGACGAAGGTCTCGCGGTGATGCATGGACGCGATGCTGCCGCCGGTTGCTTATCGATCGCTCCTCCACACTGGCGCAATGAAATCTGTCCGCGTTACGCCCTCACCATCGGCATCTACCGCCCACTTAAACTCGCGGCAAAAATCACCTGCCCGGTCCTTATCCAAATTTGCGAACAAGACCAACTTGTCTCGAATAAAGCCGTCATTGCCACCGCCAAGATTCTCGGTCACAACGCTGAAATGATCCAGTTCCCATGCGGCCATTTTGGGATCTATCATGGCCCCCATTTCGAAAATGCCATCGCTAACCAAATCGAATTCTTCAGTCGGATTACCGTCGGAGTAGGGGCGTTTCCGCCCCTTGATTCTGAGGTGGCGTCTAGGCCGCCTGATGAGAGGTGAATTCAGACAGTGGGCGGCGATATGCGCTCGACTCAAGGCACTGCGACGTGCCTGCTCCAAACCGAAGTTCTCAAAGATCGGCTACTTCCTTGATCTAAGTCCCGCAGTATGGTCATTCGAGTTGGTGGTGCCACGGCGCGGCGCATGCTGAAAATCAATCCAGGCTCACGCCCGTCTTTTGGAGGGTTACGGCTGATACAGCACATCGACAAACTCCGGGTTACGCTGGATGTAGGTTTCCACATATGAGCAATCCGGCACAATTTTCCAGCCAAGCCGACGGGCTTCCAGCAGGGTGTCGTGGGTGAGATCCGCAGCGGTGCCTTTTCCGCGAAGCGCGGGCGGCACGTAGGTGTGCTCGATAACGATGGTATCGCCGCGTTCCCGGTAGGAAATGAAGGCGGGCTCACCGGGACCTGATTTTAGTTCGAATCGTTGCTTGCCGGGAAAGTGGATGGTTTTGTGGGACATGGATACTGGGAGGAGTGGGCGCTGCTTTTCTAGGTGTCGCTCTTGTCTTGCTCAATGGAATCTGCGGCGTCATCGCCGGGTTGGTCGTTTAGGGAATCGTCTTGGAATTCGTTATGGTAATCGTCAGGATTTCAATAAACTACGTGGAAAATCTACTTACTGATCAGGTTTGAACTCGATTTTCTGCTCCTTGTCTTCTCAAGATGGACGATGCTATTTAGGTATGGTAATATTCAACGACTTTAGTTTCACGATAATATTTTCAATGTTTTCAAGACTTTTTCTTCTGCTTCGCGTAGACAAATGGACGAGTCGGAGCCAACTAAAGATAAGAAGGCATACCACCGGTTTTCTCTGAGAACCTATTCTGAAATATCACGCTCATCGTGGATTCCAAGAATTGAAATCGAGAGTCGTCCAGTAGAAGGAATCCTTTGCAGTGGCGGATGAGGCGCTGGTTGGAGATTTCCACCGAGGGGAAGCTGTGGGAGGCGGCCGTGGTGGTCGGTCCAGCCTTTTCGTGGGAGGTGATGGCACCTCGAAGCACAGATTTTTTTGTAATCTAAGATCCACGTAGAGATCTAAGTGTCGACAATCGTGCCTCTGTGAAGATGCTTCGAGGCGATGAGCACGCCCGTTCCCGGTCAGGAGGATTTCGACCAGCAAGGACGGACGTTCCGGCTTGAGGTTCTGCGTGCGGTGCCAGCGGGCTTCATCGATACGGCGGTGACGACCTTCGCCATCTTCTTTGCGATTCAGGTCTTTGAGATGCATTGGGCGGTCAAAGCCGCGATGCTTTCCGCGGGAAGCATCGGTCTGCTTTGCAGTCTCTTCATCGTGCAAATCGCGCGACGGCTCGGCCGGCCGGTCAATACGCTCGCCGCATTCATCTGGCTGCTTTCCTTCATCGGCTTTGCGATTGCTGCCATGGCCAAGGACGATGCAGGGCTCTACTTTGCAGGTTGTTTCATTGCGTTCACATTCTTGGGAATGAGTTCGCCGCTTACCTCTCAGATTTATCGGAAGCATTATTCAACACATTCGCGAGGGCGGCTTTTCTCCATGACTGCCTTGATGAGAGCCAGTGCCGCAGGGCTAATCGCGTGGTCGGCCGGTATATGGCTCAATTCAAGTGGAAATGATTTTTCCCTTCTCTTCTGGGGATACGCAGTTGCCTGTTTGGTTATGGCCGGATGCGTGCTATCTATTGCGCCGGTAGTCCTGAGGAGGACGATACGCTTGCAGTGGTTCGAAGCCTTCCGGCACGTTTCCGAAGACCCTCCATTTAAGAAGCTGCTGACCGTTTGGATGGTCTTCGGTATGGGGAACCTGCTTAGCTTCGCGCTATTCGTAGAATATATCAGCAACCCGGTTTACGGCTATAACTATGACCCCAAGAGCGTGGGGATTATTACTGGCACCGTGCCGATGGCTGTCTTCATCGTTTTCGTGGTGCCATGGGGTACGGTCTTTGATCGCCTGCCTTTTTACTCGGTGCGCGCTCTGGTAAATGTTTTCTTCATTTTGGGTATCCTCATCTATTTCCTGGGTAATGGCTTCATGGCGCTCTGCATCGGCATCGGATTTCATGGAGTTGCTAGAGCTGGGGGTAATGTCCTGTGGACTCTCTGGGTCACGAAATTTGCAGACAGCGATAAGGTCGTGGAATACATGAGCGTGCATGCGTTTCTAACAGGTGCGCGGGGGGTCATCGCGCCTTTCCTGGCTTTCATGCTTGCCACCTATGCGTCACCCACATGGGTCGCATGCATCTCAGCGGGTCTGATCTTTCTCAGCACGCTTGCCATTGTGCCTGAGATTATCGGTGAGCATAGGAGCAGGGGAGTCTCTGTCCCATGAATCTGAGATTATGCCTCCACCGCATGTCGGATAATGGATTTGGAAAGCGTATGCCACTCCTTGAGCTCTCGTCATCTTCGCTGCAATTGAGTGAGGCGGAATCCGTGGTTTACGCCAAAATGTGGGACGCATAAGTTCATCTGGCGCGAATGACCATGGATTGTATTTTGATCGCTTTTTTCTATGAGTAAAATCTTTCAGATCCGGGTTTCTCCTCTGCCGCAGTGGCTCGATTGGCGGCGTTTGCTGGGGGAAGGGCAGTGGTTGCTCTCTAGCGACGAAGCTGGATATCTTGTAGCACAGGCGGGCTTGGATCGCGATGCGGCGGCGGATCTCGCGGCGCGGCTGCGTGGGGTTGGTATCGGTGGCTCCCTTTTGAATCTGGAGATTTCACCTCCACTGAATCGTAAAGATCTGCGCAAGGCCTACACGGAGGAAGCACGACGCTACCGTGATGGAAGCAAGGGCTTCAGCCAGAGCGCGACACGGCTTGATGACGAAGGGCGTGTCTCGCTCACTCCCGAAGCTTTGGCGCTCGCGCTGGGTGAACGGGCGCGTGGACTCCGCGTCATCGATGCGTGTGCCGGCGCGGGAGGTAATGCGATCGGTTTCGCCCGTGCCGGATGCTCGGTGCTTGCCATTGAGATCAACCCCGACCGCCTCGTCATGGCACGGCACAACGCGAAGATCTATGGTGTGGCGGATCGCATTGAATTCGTGGTCGGGGATGCACGTCGTATCGTGCCGGAGCGGGAAGCGGATCTGCTCTTCATCGATCCTCCCTGGGGCGAGCGATATAACAAGGAACGCGTTACGCTGGGCGATCTGACGCCGTGTGAGGAAATTTTAACCTCGGCGAAACACTTGCCGAAACGATGGCTTAAAGTTCCGCCTTCATTTGATCCGGCGACCTTGCCAGGATGCAAGGCCGAAGCCTTTTTCGGGACAGGTAGCGGAGACTCGCAGAGGGTGAAGTTCTTGCTCGTGGAGAGCTAGCCGCACAGGCAATGGCGCGGAACCTAGCCAGGGCTCATCCGTCGAGGGTGACGAGGCGCGTTCACTTATTTTCTCGCCTCAGTTATTGGGAGATCAGGCTTTGGCTGACTTGGTCGACTTGGTCGACTTGGTTAACTTGGTTAACTTGGTTAACTTGGTTAACTTGGTTAACTTGGTCTTGAGATCTTTTTGTTTCTGTGCATAACACTAAGGGACAGTCCCATTAGCAAAACTTGTTATCGACAGTCGGGTATTAGGGGAGTAGGGTTTGGACATGAGACGCGCTCGATTTTTATCCCCGTGGAAGGACTCGCATGAGAAACCGGTCATTTACCATCTTGTGAGTCGCGTGGTTGAGCGCCGTCTGGCTCTGGCGCTGGAGGAAAAAGAGCGGTTTCGGACTTTGATGCGGATGATGGAGAATTTCTCGGGGTGCCGGGTTCTTTCCTACTGCCTGTTGTGCAATCACATCCATATTTTGTTGGAGGTTCCGCCGCAGCCGGAGGGCGGGATTTCTGATATGGATTTTCTCAAAAGGCTCTCTGCGCTCTACAGCGAGGCGTTTGTGGCGGATGTGGCCGGGCAGCTCGATGCGGCGCGGACTGAGGGTGGTGTGGCGGGTGGAAATCTGGAACGGGTTACCGAAATTAAGGAGCATTTCACCTATAGAATGCACGATCTGGGTGAGTTCATGAAGGGGTTGATGCAGCGTTTCACCCAATGGTTCAATACGCGGCATAAACGGACGGGAACTTTGTGGGAGCAACGTTTTAAGAGCGTGATCGTGGAGAGCGGGACGGCGGCGCGGACGATGGCGGCTTATATCGATCTAAATCCGGTGCGGGCGGGAATGGTGGAGGATCCGGCAGAATACCGCTGGAGTAGCTATGGGGAGGCGGTTGGCGGAGGCCGGAAAGGCAATGGTAAGAAGGCGCGGGAAGGGTTGGTTCGTGCGATTGCCTCGGATACGGAGGTAGGCTTTGATGCGAGTAGCTGGAAAGACGCCTCGCTTCGGTATCGCAGGCTGATGGGGCTTGCCTTGGAGCGGAAAACGCTCAAGGCCAAGGTTGGAGTTTCTGGGAAAATGAAAATTTCAAAGAACGATGAGGAGGCTTTGGAAAGTGGAGATAATCAAACGATCCTACCGGAGTTGGGGATGGCAAAGATGCTGCGCTGCCGGGTGCGGTATTTTACGGACGGGGCGGTGATTGGGAGCAGAGGATTTGTGGACGAGGCGTTTAGGGGGGCGAGGGATCGATTTTCCGAGAAACGGAAGGATGGTGCGCGGGCGATGCGGGGAAGCGCGAAGGCGGCTTCTGGAACGCTTTGGAGTATGCGGGCGTTGCGGGTGGATATTGAGTAACTCGGGTTGAGGGGTCAGGAGTATCAGAGAGGATCAAGTGGTTTTTTTAGTTTTTTGAGAGGTCGATTTTTGGGCATGGGGGAGCGTGCCAGATCTGAGTGTTCGATTTCTGGCATGTCTGGTTCTGGATCTTTTC
>Ga0335398_10010147_pt1 | contig 10762 bp, 6 predicted proteins | sample BON03_FD_205742 | JGI IMG/M metagenome (GOLD analysis project Ga0335398, IMG submission 205742) | Freshwater microbial communities from Lake Bonney liftoff mats and glacier meltwater in Antarctica - BON-03 (spades assembly) (version 2) | ecosystem: Environmental > Aquatic > Freshwater > Ice >...
GACTCGACCTTCTCTGACGTCGGCAAGTCGGCCGAGACCATCTCCGAGTACGTCGTGTATCTCGCCAGCATCAACGCCGACCTGCCCGTGGGGTCCAAGAAGACCGAGTCGGAGATCGCGGTCAAGCTGCTCTTGTGCTTCGACCCCGGCTCCAACCTCGGCATGCTCGCCTTGAGCGAGCTCTTGGCGCCCGAGGGCAGCCGCCGGCACGAGAAGCCGGCCGTTGTCGCCGGGCCGGGCGTGCTCGCTCGACCGGCCTCTCGAGACCTTCAAGGCATCCAGCGCTTCTTCGAGCCGCTCTGGCGCGCCATCTACGTCTACGACGCCTCCTTGCTGCTCCTCGGCGTGCGCGACTGGGTAACAGTCTGTACGCCGGGAGGCTCGCGGCGGGAGGGGGCCTCGTCGGCCGCGCCGCCGCAGCTGTCCAGGGCCGCACCGCGGAGTGTGTGTCCAAACACACCTCGCGCTGCCGCCAGCAGCCTTCACTGCTTCCCGCCGGGGCTTGAGTTTCAGAGCGGGCCAGGAGTGCTGCCGCCTCGTGAGCAGGTCTTGCCGCCGGAGACGATTGCTCAGCTGCGCTTTCTCTGGCGACGCGGGATCCACACTCAGGCGACATACTTGGCTTTGCAGGATGCGCAGTACTCGGCCTTGCAGCGCGCGCCTCCGCTCGGCGACGTTTCCCACTTACTCGTCGCTGATCTCTGCGGTGACCCTCGCTGTGCGGATCCGGCGGTGCGCAAGGCTCTCAACAAGCTTCGTTACTCCGCCTGCCTCAACTTTGGCTCGGCGTCTGGACCGTGCGGCCAGGAGGGAGTAGCCGCCTCACCTTCTGCTGCTGAGCATGTGGCTGCTTCTAGTGCCGCCCCAGCTGGACAGGTGGCTGCGGCCAGCGCGGCTGCTGGCCTTTGCAGCCAGGAGGGAGTCGTCGCCGCTGGGCCTGTCGCTGCAGGCAACGCCAACTTCGCCAGCGTGCTCGCCGTGCCCGCCGTGGTCGGGGCAGGAGCAGCCGCCGTGCTTGGCGACGCTGCTGCTGCCTCCGCGCCCGAGCTCGGCGACGCCGTCGCTGGCCTGTGCAGCCAGGAGGGAGTCGTCGCAGCTGGGCCTGTTGCTGCGGCCAGCGCAGCTGGCCCTGTGGCTATGGCCAGCGCTGCCGCTGCTGCCCTGTGCAGCCTGGAGGGAGTTTTCGCAGCTGAGCCTGTCGAGGTGGCTGCTGCTGTCTACGCACCCGTGCTCGGCGACGCCGTTGCTGTCTGCAGCCAGGAGGGAGTCGTTGCAGCTGGGCCTGTGGCTGCGTCCAGCGCCGCTGCTGCCTCCGCGCCCGTGCACGGTGACGCCGTTGCTGTCTGCAGCCAGGAGGGAGTCGTGCGTCGTGGCAGCTGGGCTTGTGACTGCGGCCAAGGCCGCTGCTGCCTACACGCCCGTCTTCGGCGGCGACGCCGTTGCTGTCTGCAGCCAGGAGGGAGTCGTTGCAGCTGGGCCTGTGGCTGCGTCCAGCGCCGGCTTCGCCGCAGCTGGGCATGTGGCTGCGTCCACCGTGGGCGCTGTACAGACCACTGCGCCTAGCGACGTGTGGACCGCCGCTGCTGAGCTCGACGCCAGCGCCGCTGCTGTCTGCAGCCAGGAGCGAGGGAGTCGTTGCAGCTGGGCCTGTGGCTGTGGCCGACTCCGCCAGCACGCTCGCCGCGCGTGCCGCGGTCAGGGCTGGAGCAGCCGCCGTGGGCTGCGGCCATGCTCTCTGTGCAGCGCGCCTGGGCTCGACGCGCCAGCAGGGCTCACGCGCGCCGGCTCGACGCCGCGGCCGTCGCGCGAAGCGCAGTAGTGTCGGCGGGCGTCTCGAGCACAGTGGTGAGCGCGCCGCCGCCGCCGTGGCCGCGGTCAGCGCCGACCTCCTCGGAGGCCGACGAGCCGATGGTCCTCGCTATGCACTCGGTGCAGCGCGCCTGGGATCGACGCGCCAGCAGGGCTCACGCGCGCCGGCTCGACGCCGTGGCCGTCGCGCGAAGCGCAGTATACTCAATTCTATTGTGGTTGCGTCCGGGAGCTCGACGCCCTGCGCGACGCGTCGTGGGGGCGCCAGCCAGCTGTTCACCCTGCGCGACGCATCAATCAAAGGTCCTCACAAAGCCACACACGGGCCAAGGAGAAGCCACATCCCAGCACCACCACCACACGGGGGGCAAACCCTGCATCACAAAGTGATGCAGGCTTGGGGGACGCATCGTGGGGGCGCCAGCCAGCCGTGCACCTACTTCGGATTTGCGGCTGCGCGCAGACAACTCGTGATCTACGCCCCACGCTAATACGATTCGTGTACCTCGGTCACCAGCTGCATTTGCCCTCGCCGATCTACAACGGCGCGGCCGCCATCTCGTTTACAGTGCGGCCCGGTGCAACAGCTCGCACCTAGCGGTGGCGCGCAGCATCCAACCAAGGGGCGCCGAACAGCTATGGGTTGCAGAGGTACTCGCGGTTCTACGAGACCAGCTCGCGGCGTCCAGGGCGCTGAGCAGCGCAAGGCTATCTATTTCGCAGATTATATATAGTATATAGTAAATAATATGATGTAGTAGTAGTAGTAGTAGTAGTAGTAGTAGTAGTAGTAGTAGTAGTAGTGTATGTCGCTAGTAGTAGTATATGTCGCGCCTAATCGAACACTCGATCAAGCGCGTTGTCCCAGCACCAAGTGCCCTCACACACAGTGTCCAGCGAATTCTTGCTGTGGGGGCGTGTCTGTGTGTGTTCTGTGTGGGTCCCCTGTGTGGCCCTCCCCTCCGGTGGTGGGTCCTCTGTGGGGCCCTCCCCTCTGTGTGGGTCCCCTGTGTGGGTCCCCTGTGTCGTGGGTCCCCTCTGTGTGGGTCCCCTGTGTGGGTCCCCTGTGTGGGTCCCTCGTCGCGCTGTGTTTCATGTGGCATCTACTCGCGTGATGCCTCCTGCTCGTTCACACGCTCCCGCTTACTTTCTGCATACGACAATGTACACCCGCATACCGCCGACCTGCCCCCCGCCGACGCCTCCGGCACTGGGCTCGCCGGCCCCTACCGTGCTCGACGCCGACGCACCAGACATCATGCTCACGGCCCCCGACATGCTCGCTGCCAACTCGCTGCCAACGCCTTCGACGCCGCCGCAGCCGACATCACGCTCGCGGCCCCCGACATGCTCGCTGCCGACGCCTTCGGCGCGTTTCATGCCGCCACGCCCGACCCCAACATGCTCGCCTTCGGCTCGCCGTACGCCGACACGCTCGACACCCTCCCGCCCGCCGCTAGCGCCTCCGCCGAGGCGACCGCCGGCCCCGCCCACCGCCGATACCTCCAGCCCGCTCCACGTCAACACTTCCCGCCCGGAGCGCAACACGACTTCCCTCCGCCCCGGTCCCGCCGCGAACCGTCTCTCCACGCGGCCACAGATGACCTCCCGGCCGAGTCCCCGTACAAGGTCAAGACCTGGCTTCTTCATCAAATTCAACGAGACCTCGCGAGCGCTCTCCATCGGATCATCGAAGACAGCCATCTCGCCGACAAGATCTACGACTCCATGGGCCTGGGCTTCGCCATGCTCGTCTCGATCGAGAAGTTCATCATCGCGCACATGGCCAGCCCGCAGGCCAAAACCACGGCCAACTTTGCCAGGTCCAGGTCCATGTCGCAAATCCTCGACACGCCCCTCCTGCACACCTCGTCCAACTGCGCCCATACGTTTAACGACTCCGTCTCGAGATACCTTGAGGTCGCCGGCCTCTGCGCGAGATTATGCACCGACGCAGACCTTCTCACTTCTCACCACGTTCCGCATGCTCCTCGACTGCTTGCCGGACAAGCTCGGCTCCGAGCTACGTACTCAAATCTTGATGTACAAGTCCAGCCGCCAGCCGCCAGCCGGGCGACTCCATCGACTTGGACGACGACAACGCCTCGGACACGCAGCGCCGCATCCTCATGCTCATGCAGTTGGACATCGTGCGCGCGCTGAAACAGAAAGAGCACGACAAGTCCGTGCGCTGCAAGGCCGAGGAGATCAAGCTCCACGCCTCAGTCGCCGACCTCGCCTCCAAGCCCGCACGTGCCGCAAAGCTCAACGACCTCCAGCGGCAGCTCGCGTCCCTGCAGCAACAACTTGCGACACGCCAGGCCTCCACGACCACTTCGACCAAATGAGCACCCGCGACCTCTACGCCGTCTGAGCCCGCCACGGCGCGCGCTAGCGGTGGCCCCGGCGACCACGCGGGCACCTCGCCCCTCCCGCACGGGCGCACGGACCAAGGACATCCAGGCCAATATGCGCGGCTGCGCCCACCACTGCAAGGGACGGCACATGGACAAGGACTGCAGGTCCAAGCCGCGTACCTCGGCGATATCAGCAGCAGGTGCCCCCCCCACCTCCACACACCCCCCGCCTCCCCGCGACTCTCCCCCCCCTGCCGCCGCCCAAGACACTCCTGCTGCCGACACTCCACCCACGTTCACACACCGCCCGAGGCCACTCCTGCACCCGACGCCACAACAGATGAACTTGAGCTGTGACGCTATGCGACTGCCGGCGCTCTGGCTGGGACAACAAACAGACTCTATGCTGATTGTAACTCTGGTTTCAAAGTCCGTTACCGCTCTGTACCGACGGTACAGAGCGGTTACACTATAACACACTAGAAGGGTATCTCGTCTCCACTTCCGGTGGAATGAGTCCTGCTCCCCTGAGGCCTCTCGTATAATGTTAGTATCCGACTAACGTTATGCGAGGTGTTCCCCGTCCTCGCGTGGCAGTGCCCCAGCGTTAGAGTACTAAGCACCGTGGCATGCTGCCCCCCCGGCTCGGAGAGAGCCTTTATGCCGGCGCGAGGTTGGGAGAGAGAGCGTCTTGGTAGCCGATAGCTAGGGACGCGCGTCGGCTACGCATCAGCGCCTCCCTGCTATTATACTACTTCTACTAATGGGCACCCGCCGTAGCTCGGGCCGCCGCGCGCCATTCGACGGACTTGGCACGGCGCGCGTAGTCAGCGCCAGTGTCGCCCGAGAGGTTGTGCACGAACTTGCAGTGCTTCTTGAAAGGCTGCTTGTCGAGGATTTTGGTGAAGAGGTCGGCCGGGTTCTCGGCAGTGGGCACGTGCGCGACGGTCACGACGCCGAGGCCGCGGAGCTCGCGCATCTTGAAGAGCTTGCGGTCGATGTGGCGCGAGTTCTGAGCCGAGTTGAAGTGGTGGCAGAGGTTGTAGGCGGCCTTGTTGTCGGTGTAGACCTCGATCGCCTCGTCAATCTCGTGGCCCAGAAACCGCAGCAAACCGATGATGTACAGCAGCTTGATAGCACAGTCGGCCAGCGCGATGAGCTCGGCCTCGCACGTCGACATCAAGATGCAGTGCTGGCGGCGCGACGCGTGCGCGATGGCCCCGCCGGCGAGCATGATGACGAAGCCGGTCGTCAAGCGGGTCGTAGTCCAGTTGGCGTCGGCGTAGGCGCACAGCTTCTTGGCGCCGTCCGTGTGCGCGCTGAACGTGGTGCCGATCTTCTTGGTGCGCGCGAGGTAGACGAGCACGCGCTCGAGGTTAGCGTAGAGCTCCTTGGTGCAGGTGGTCAAACACGTGCCGCAGAGGCCGAGGGCGGCGCTGATCTCAGGGCGCCACTTGATCGCATGTAGAAGCGCGCCGAAGAGCAAGCCGTAGCGCTTTTTGAGCTTGTCCGTCGGCTCGGGGCGTAGGGTGACAGCCGCCTCGTAGTTGACGGTGAGGTCGGCCCCGGCGGGCGTGTTGCTGTACGAGCCAGGGAAGCGCTTGGAAGGGTTGTAGGCGTTCACGCCCGGTAGATAGCGCTCCACCATCCAGCCGATGTACGTATCGCAGCGGATGGTGGTGGCGTGCGGCCCGTGGCTGACGCGGTTGGCGCCCAGGAAGTAGTCCTCCTTAGGGTTCGTCTCGCCGAACTTGATCTCGAAGCGCTCCTTGAGCCGGCTCTGCACGCGCCTGGCGAGCTCGCGCGCCGCGGGCGTCGGGTCGTTGTAGAGGCGCGCGTCGTCGACGTACAGCGCGTAGATGACCCGACCGCCGCCGGGCTCGGTCCTCGTGTAGATCTCGTGTAGATGCAGGGGTCGTTGACGTTGCGCTCGAAGCCGAGGCCGGCGGGCTCGGGCGCGACGAGGAAGTCGTTGAGCGTGCGGTTTCAGATGGCACCGGCGTCGGCTTGACCGTAGAGAGGCGAGAGCATGAGCCAGAGGATCTCCACGCCGCGCTCGTCTACCTCGCGGAAGTCGGGTGGCGGACGAGCGAGCACCTGTTCGGACTTCTTCTGAACGCCCTGCAGGTACGCGCCGGTGAAGTCGCTCTGCAGCTGGTCCTGGCCGCGAAGGCACGCGATGGCCTCGACGGCCATGAGCGAGGTGTTGCGCGCGACGGGCGAGGTGGTGTCGTTGTGCGAGACGTCGTACTTCTTGATGTGAATCTCGCCCCGCAAGACGCACCGCGCCTTGTACTTGTCGATAGAGCCGTCGGCATTGCGTTTGCGGCGGCCGGTCCACATGGTGTCGACGGGAACCATGCCCTTGATCCGCGGGTCATCCGCCGCGACCTTCTCCGCCGCCATGAGCTTGTTGAGGATGGAGTCAACCTCCATCGACTTAGGCTCGTCCCACTCAGGCCCGCGCATCTGGCACTCCGTGAGGATGTCGGGATTGCTGGGCAACTTCTTGGCAGAGCAGGCGATGTCGGGGCCGTAGGCGCCGTCGTAGCCGCGACCCAGGTTGAAGATGCCGCCGCCGTTGAACGAGTCGTCGAACATGTCGTCGGCCGACGCGTGCAGCGACTCGTTGGTGACGCTGACTGCTTCCTGCGCCAGCCGCGGGACGGCGACCCCTATGCAGGCGGCGGCGACCGCTGCTGCAGCGTAGACCTCGCCGCGCATGAGCGCCGCCTGCGGCGAGCGGGCGCCGTACTCGGCGGATATGTCGTCGTGGTCCACTGCGATGCAGGCACAGATCTGCGCCTCAGGCGGCAGCGCGAGATAGGCGTCCTTGATCTCGGCGCTGTAGCTTAGGTAGACGTCGGCTTGGCTCCTTGCTCGCTCGGCGATGCGGTCGGCTTGGCCGTCGAGGTTGACGTACAAGGCGGTGGAGGAGACGCGCGACGAAGAGACGCTGAAGCCCGCGCCGCTCGCCTCGGTGTAGGCGGCGATGAGCGTGGCGAGGGAGAAGCGGTCCGGCTCGCGCCGCTCGCGCGTCGGGCGCTGACCGCCGGTGAAGGGAGCCGCCGGCGGCGTCTCGTCCTCGAACCGCCACTTGATGCTGTGGTCGCCCAGGTCGTGCCAGCGGTGAGTGTCGTCGTAGTTGGGCCACTCGCCGTCGGGGTCGTCGTAGGTGACGTGGTGCTTGTAGCCGTGGGAGCCGCGGCGGCCCCAGTCGTCGATGACGCCAGGCGAGTCGCTGTAGAGGTCCCAGCTTATGACAACGCGGCGGCCGACGTAGCCCTTGGGGTCGGTCTCGTTGTCCGAATCGTTGTTGCGCTCTTCGGCTCCGATCGTGTCGGCGCCCCCCCGGCCTGGCAAGTCGTCCACGTCGGCGCCGTCCTGCGTGTCGGGCGCAAAACCGGGATGAGGCTCGACGCTCTCGCTCGCCTCGCCGTGCCCGGCGCCAGCGATGTCGTCCTCGTTGTTGATCTCGCGGAGCGACGGGGTGGCGGCGGCGCCGTCGACGGTGGAGCGAAGTGAAGGAATGGCGACGGCGCCGTCGGCGGTGGCGTCGAGCTGCGTGTCGTCAGCGAAGGGAATCTTGTCCGACGAGATCTCATACCCCCCCCCCGACGACGCGCTTGACGCCCAGGAAGCAGTCGACGACGAACTTGACGGAGTCGGTCACGATGATGGTGCCCCGGTGCCCGGCGTTGGGCACGAAGCACAAGTAGCCAGGTTGGGCGCACTCGCCCTTCGTCTCGAGGTTCTCGAAGGAGCCGCCTTCGTCACCGTAGTAGCCAAGGTGGATGGCGCGCTGCGCCTGCGCGGCCGCCTTGTTGACCAGCGTGCCGCCGACGTAGCAAGGCGCGTCTTGCACATAGCAGAGGCAGCCGAAAGGCCGGCGGTACGCGCCCTTTGGCTTGCACCCGAGCAGGCGGCCGAGGCGCGTGTCGAAGAGGGCGGTACGCGACGGGCGGATGTTGCGACCTTGCTCGGCGTGACTGAAGGCGTGCAGCCAGAAGGAGTGGGGCAGGCCGGACTGCGCGAGCTCGGTGCGCATCGCGGCGCAAGTGGCGCGCCACGTGGGATCCTGCTTGTTCTGGCGCGAGTTGCCGACGTTGGAGGTAGTGATGCGGATCTTGTGCTCGTTAGCCAGCTCGATCATGCCGGCGCCTTTGAGCTCGTGCGCGCCGTCAGTGTGTATCCACGTGATGGGCTTGCCCACCGAGTTGAAGTAGTGGATGATGATGCGCATCGCGTCGGCGGCTTGCGATTTGCGGAGCACGGGCACAGATTTGACGAGCCCGGAGGTAGAGTGAGTAACTCCGACGACTGTCTTCTGGCCGCCAAAGTACGCCGCCTCAGAGATGTGCCAGATATCGAGGAAACAAAGCCCCTCGAACGCGGGCAGCGAGCCGCTCGGCGACGCGCGCGGCGCGTTGGCTCGGATGCAAGCCTCACACAGCGCCTCCTTGGTCTCCTTGAGCACGTCAGTGGTCCAGGACGAGGGCGCGTTGCACCAAGCGTCCTGAAGGTGGATCATATCGCGCCGGGGGAGATGGCCGGAGATCCGATGGAGTAGCTCCGCCATCACGCCTGCGCGCGGAATCGTCTTGCCGTGTATGAGAGTAAGCGCCGGCGCCGAGGCTGATGCCGAGGCGGGGGGCGATGCCCGCGCCGGCGCGACGGCCGGTGAGCTCCCGGGCGCGCCAAGCAGGGCGGGCGCGGCACGAGGGGACGCTTTGTATCCGAGAGGGCGCAGCATGAGTACGTGTTGGTTGATGAAGCTGACGCGGATGCCGCTCGTGAACTCGACGGAGCTGTCCTTGCCCCAGGCTGGCATGCTGAGAGAGACGCCGCGCTCGATGGACGCGCGACCGGGAGACCAAAGTGCGTAGGGACACGCCTCGTGGAGAATGGCGTCGCACTCGCCGTACATGCATATGCCGTGCGACTTGGTCTGCATGGGCATGGCCCAGGTCCCTTCGAACATAGTCTTGAAAGACCCGTGGGCGCCGGTGGCCATCGTCACTTTCTCGCGGATGGAGCCGGCCTTGAACTGCAATGGATGATTGCCCATCGAGCGACCGCAGCCGGTGTCAACGATGACGAGGCATTTGGCGATGGCGTCGGGCAGGCTGGGTGGTGGTTCGTTGCCGGCGAGCAGCTCTACGTGCAATTGACAGGCCTGCGCCCTCGTGAGCAGGGGGCAGTAGGTGTCGTAGCGAGCGGAACCGGCGACGAGCTGGTTGAGGGTGCGCCCGACCGGCGCCGGGCGCGCTCCGGCGCCCGTGACGGAACCGGCGCGCGCGGCCGCAATGTAGGCGAAAAGGAGCACAATGGTGACGAGCTGCGCGTGCTCGACAACCCAGCGCGCTGCCGCGACTAGGCCGTCGATGGCCGCATCGAAGCCCCCTAGCTGCTGCTGTGCGTGCGCGAGGGCGGCTCCGGCTCCGGCGCTGGAGATGACGGCGAGCCGCGAGGAGTAGGAGTCGACCAGGGAGCAGGTTGCGAGCGTGACGAGCGCCCCGCACGCGAATGCGATAATGAAGAAGGCAATCGAGCCCGGCGCGGGGCCGAGCTGCTCCCCGGCGCCGGCGGAGCGATCTGAGCACCGGTCCGAGCTCCGCGTACGGGGCCCGGAAGCGCTCAGGCTGAGGCGGCGCGAGACATGGTCGGTGGCGAGGTCCGGTTGCGACGGCGTGGGCGTGGCGCGAGGCCGCTGCTCCACCCCCGGGATGGGCGTGAACGCGACGTCCCGCATGGGTGGCGGCACGCAGCTCCTGCTCGGCGCCGGGGTGAACTTGACCGTGGTGTCGAGCCCGCTCGCCGACGCGGGCGTGGGCGGGAGCCGGTCGGCCGGCGCCGTCGCCGGCGCGAGCTCTTTCGCCGGCGGCGTTGCCCGCCAGGGTAATGCGCTGGCGGTGATTCCATCGTTGTCCTTGGCAGTAATCTGCGAGTAGTCCCCGCCAGGGCCTGCCCCGCCCACAAAGAAGGCCGACCCCAGGCTAGAAAATTCTGCCGAAACAGAAGATTCCAGGTATCCTGGGGCCCCGGGGGTAGTGGGCGGGAGCGCCGGAGAGGTCGTAGACGGAGATGATGCTGCTGGTAGACCGCGCTCGGCAGACCGCCAGGCCCGACCAAGCGCGGCTTCTTCGTTGAAGAAGATGTTCGTCACGGGCGCTCCGTCGCCGCTGCTCGAGACAGCGCGCGCCTCGAGAGGCTTGGTCGCTTGAAGCCAATCTCGTAGCGAGCTCTGCTTGAAGAGCTTGTGGGGCGAGTCGAGCACGGTAGGCTTGCAGGGCGAGTCGAGCACGGTATGCTCGTAGGGCTCGTAGCCGTCGACGTCGTCCTCGTTGATCTCGTGGATGCCGCTCAGCCAGGCCTCATCGCCGACGGCCGTCTCGTCCTCGGTCGTGTCGGCGGGGTCGGGGGCCGCCTCGAGAGCGGCCGCGTTGTCGACAGCGTGCTTGATGTGCGCAAGCAGCGTGTCGTCGATGGTGGCCATGGTGAGGTCGTTGAGGTCATTAAGGCCGTCCAGCCACTCGCGGGTGGTCTCGTCGACGTGCGCGCCCGCGTGGGCGCCGCCGCCACGGCCCCCGCCGCCC
>Ga0335398_10010148_pt1 | contig 10762 bp, 12 predicted proteins | sample BON03_FD_205742 | JGI IMG/M metagenome (GOLD analysis project Ga0335398, IMG submission 205742) | Freshwater microbial communities from Lake Bonney liftoff mats and glacier meltwater in Antarctica - BON-03 (spades assembly) (version 2) | ecosystem: Environmental > Aquatic > Freshwater > Ice >...
ACCCGTCGTTCCTAAGCGCCCGCCGGGGACTCGCCGGGTTTATCGCATGCGAATCTATCACTACGCTGTCTCGATAATCCTGTTTGCCCCGAGCATCACAGCGTTCATGTGCCCGTTGCAATCGCGTGCCGCGCCACCCAGCTCACGGACTGGGCGCGTGGGCAGCAGCGCCACCGTCGAGGGGCGCACGGTGAGCGAGGTGCTCGACGCCTGCCTCGAGGCCTGTGAGGCTGCCACGCCGCTGGTGAAGGAGGTCTACACGTTGGTGGGCGCTGAGCGCACGGCGGCCGCGGCTGGTGGCGCGGGCGGCTCCTCTGCCAACAAGGGGGACGGCTCGCTCTTCACCCTGGCTGACGGCCTGGTCCAAGCGCTGTTCGAGCGCCTTCTGCGCCAGATCGTAGCGGAGGTTATCGCCGAGGAGGACTCGTCCTCGCTCCACATCGAGGCGCCGCCGTACAGCGTCTGCGGGCTCACTGCGCCCGCGTCTCTGGAGCCGCTGGTCAAGGCTGCGACCGACCGCATCGACGCCATTGCGGTGGAGCTCAAGGCCAAGACCGCCGAGGCGCGCCGCGCCGCCTCCTCCTCCACGCCGCCGCTGCTCGACCTCGTGGCGGTGATCGACCCGATCGACGGGACCAAGGAGTTCGGCTCCGGCAAGGGAGAGCAGTGCACCATCTGCGTTGGCTTTGCCTCTGCCGAGGGTCGGGCCGTCGGAGGGGTGGTGTACCGCCCCCTCGACGCGCCGGCTCCGACCTGGGCGATGGGCTGCACGTCGGAGGGCCTCGCGCGGAGCAGCCTGCGCGCCCCGGCTTCGCGCGGTGGCTTCCTCGCTTCCGCCGGCCGCGTGAGCCCATTCCTTACAACGCTCTGCGCCGAGATGCAGCTCGATATGGCGCCGGCGGGCGGCGCGGGCAACAAGATGCTGCTGCTGCTCGAGGGGGTGGGCGCCGCCTACGTGCAGGACCGCGGGCTCTCCCGCTGGGACACGTGCGCCGCCGAGGCTGTGCTCGAAGCCCACGGCGGGACCATGGCGCAGCTCCACCCCTTCGCCTCGCTCGCCGAGCTGGCGCGCTACAACTACAGCCCGTGCGTGACGGGCCGCAACTCCGACTTCGAGCCGGGCCTGGCCGCGCTGACCAGGTTCAACGCGGCACCGTCGGCGCGCGCTCTGCTGGCCGACGGCGCGCGCGCGACAGAGCCGACGCAGGTAGGGATTTGACAAAATATTGAACCGCATTTTCCATTCCCAAGATGTAGGCTGCAATAGGGAGAGCGGTTTGTGGATTAGCCCTTACAAGATATTGTTTCACTTCAAAGCTTTAGTGTGGGAATCAATCATCCTTTAATTGCCCCCCCCTTACCTGCGACGCCTACCCTATTGCAATACTATTGCACGATCATTGCCCAATATACGCCCCCCCACCGACCTCCCCTGCGTATGCCATACTTGATACAATACTGGTGATGGCAGTAAAGGCCAAGATGCAGGTAGGGATTTGACCAAATATTGAACCGTACTCTCCATTCCCAAGATGTAGGATTCAATAGGGAGGGCGGTTTGTGGCTGTGGGTGGGAACGGAGTGGCCGCGTGCCCTGCCAGGTGCGGGATAGTGAGGAGTTCGATGTACTCTGGGTTCACCCATTCGATTCATTCTAATACTTTGCCACATCCTTGCACGCAGGTCCAGCCCTACGCAAACACGCTCGGTCTGCTCGCGCTGCCGGCGTCCGCAGGAGAGGGCGAGCTCGCGGCGTGTCTCGACGCGGTGCGCCGCGCGGCAGCGGTCCATCCGCCAGAGTACGACTGAGAGGGGCAGGGCGCACTTGCCGCTTGTGTCTGGTGCTAGGGAAGCGCTCAGAGACGAGGTCGGCAGCCCAGAAGACGCGCGGGAGTACGACGGAGGTGTTGGATTGTTGTTGCGGTGGTGTACAGATATATGGTCGCCGGTGTGCGTGGACTCCCGATCTATGAGCTCTTCTCTCTCGCGCAAGAAGAACAATACACCTGTAATGGCAATGGCAACAACGAGCAACGGCATGACCGCGCGACCGTTCAATCACACCACACCTCATCCGTCTAAGCGTCTAGAATAGACTGTAGACCTATATATATCTATTATTATTATATCTGTATCTGTATCTATTTATTATATAAAAACTGTATACTTTCACTTTCATGTTTAATTATAGATTTCTAGCTACATCGACATAGCTTGACCTTGTATTTTTTTCACTCCATGTAGACATGATGACTATATGCTTATAATAATAATAAATTAATTAAAAAGCATGTGATATGTAAATTATGTAACATATAAATATAACCTCTCAACCTCAGGAGGTGATACTATCTGTAACCACCTGGTCTTGTAACTTGTAACAGGCTGATAACAGGCTACAGATACAGAACATCCAAGCCAGCAGCGCCGCCCACGCAGTGACCCGAGTGCGGAAGAGGTTCGCGAGTCGGCCGCGCCTCATCGTCCGAACAAAGCAGCAATGGAACCCAGTGGCCCCATCTCACAGCCGCCGCCAGGGAGCAGCCTAAGATGCGCTCAATATGGCCAACGGCGCGGTGAGAAAACGAAATGAGGTGGTTGAGAGGGCAAATCGTCCTCGTGCCCCTGTCGAAAGCCGACGAATACAAGGTACAAATAAGGAATGGGGCCGGGTGGCCCCGGCTCGCAGCCGCCAGCCAAAGAGCAGCCTAAGGTGCGCTCAATATGGCCACGCCGCGGTGGGGGAAAACATCTCTCAAGTCCGAGGGGGCTTTGCGGCTCGGCCCGTTGCGCAGAACTCAGTCCGCCTTGAGGCGTGCTTTGCCAAGGCCGAGCGGCTTCGGCTGTGCCTCCTCCTCGCTTTCGGAGCTGCTCTGGGCGTAGGAGGTCCTCTGCAGGTCGGGGGGCGGCGGCGATGTGCTGCGATGGCCCGTCGGGTTAAGGGTGGGGTCTGTGGTGTGCGGCGGCGGGCCTGCTGCGCCCCCTGTCGCATGGTGGTGGCCCGCCGCGTGCCCAGAGTGGATCATCTCGGCGACGACGGCGGAGACGGCGGCGACCACCGCGCAGGCGATGCCGTACCACTCGACCTGCTCGACCAACGCGTGATCCATTTGAAACGCAGTCATACTGAGCACGTGCACTGCGTGTGCTGACACGTCCAGCAAGCCGCAGATCGCGGCGAGCAGCCAGAGAAAGAAGCGGGTCGCGGAGAAGGAGCTGCCGCGCCACTCGGCCACGGCGTGCCGCAGGTACTTTCTCGTGATGTAAGCGACAAGGCAGCCACCCAGCAGCGGTAGGGCCAGTTGGGTCGCACGCGAGCCGGCCTGCCACGCAAATCCGACGAAGGAAGCCGCGGCGCCCGCCGCATGCGCATTGTGGCCAGCGTGGCTCGCGTGAATCAGCGCCTCGGCGTGCAGGATCGCGGTGTGAAGGCCCTCGACGGTGCCATCGAGGCCATGACCGGCGTGCGCCTCGTCCTGCACTGCGTGGTGCCCGTCGCCAGGCTCTACGGCAACGCGAGTCAGGTGGCTGGCAGACGGAGAGTACCCGCGTGTGGGCGAACTCGTCTCGCGTCTCTCCCGTGGAACTGCGGACGCGGCCCGGCTGCGCACGCCGGCGGAATCCTTGAGCTCCGCCAGCGATGAGTTTAGGTTAGCCTCACGCTGGATCGCGACCGTCAACCGCGCGATCAGCGGTGCCTTGGCACCGCTTCGAACAAGGCCCCGCCGCGCCGCCTCCTGTCGCAGCCGAGGGATGGATATATCTCCTAGCGGGACCAGGATGGTCGCCATGGCCGCGGAATCTGATGGAACTTTGTCACAGCAGTTATTTCGGTCCTTTCTTTGAAATACCGTGGGGGTGTCAAGGAAGTAACTCGCGTACGACGTACGACTAGGCGGGCGCGACGCGGCGCGTCAGCATTGGATAAGCATAGCTATGTGATATATAACAAGTATCATCATCATAATCATCATAATCATCATAACAGTACACGGCGCCATTCATTTTGAGTGAGGGCAGGCGGCTGCTAGGGGAGGGGTATAATAATAATAGGAGGCGATATAGGCGGGCGGCCCCTGCTACGACTGCTATACCTATACACATCTGCATCTGGGGCAGGATGGTATATGTGTGGAGATACTGTAAACTGAAAATCGTAAACAGGTTGTTTGGACGACGTGCGGGGGTTAGCGCCCCGCCCCCCCCCCCGGGGTGTGCACCAGCCCACGCTGACACACACGCGCAGCCCCCAGCCCCCCCCCCTCAAACACACACACACACACACTCGCTCTGTCAGCACTGGTAGTCGCCTCCAAACTCGAGCACCGCCATGGGCACCCGCAGCCGGAGCACCTGCGCGGCACTCCCCCACGCCTCCGCCCTGCTCGCCCTCCGCAGCGCCACCACCTCGGCCGTCGCGTTGTACGATTCTCTGCAACCTGGCGAGGCGCTGAATCCCCCCACGGTGGGCACCGGGATGCGCGCGCCAAACGTGGCGGGCGGCGCGCCGAGGAAGAGGAGCAGCCTGGGCCATCAGGGGAGGATAAGCCATACCAAGGGGGGAGGGAGGGGGAGGGGGTGGGGGCATACCGCAGGGGGGTGAGTCATACCGCAGGGGAGGGTGGGCCATCAGGGAAGGATACACCATACCGGCGCGTGCCGTCGCGCGAGGTTGCGTTGAGCCGTAGCGACGCGTCGCACGGCCAGCGCTCGTGGCTCACGACGTCAAGATCGGTGCTGCGGAAGTTCCACGACAGGCTTCTCCCTCCCGCCATCTCCGCACACTCCGAGCCCCCAATCTCCTCCGCTCGCCACGCCGCCACCGCGGCGGCTGTCGCGCGCAGCCCAACTACGAAGGACTCCGTCTCGATGGGCCCCACGATGAAGCGGCCGCCCGTGACCACCAGCTGGGCCGCGCGCGGCGCCGGCGCACTGGCCTGGGGGGAGGCAGGGTTGAGGGTAGGGGTTGGGGCCCAACCCGATCTATGTATGTATCTGGCTATACATCTATACATCGAAACTTGGCCTTTACACGATGTTGCCATCACCAATAGTACATGGTGTATGGCATAACAAGGAGCAGTCGGTGGGGGGGCGTATATTGCGCAATGGTCGTCTAGTAGTATTACAATAGGGTAGGCTTTGCAGGTGGGGGGGGGCAATAAAAGGATGATTGACTCCCATAACAAAGCTTTGAAGTAAAACAACATCTTGTAAAGGCCAAATCGAAACGTCTAATAGATAGACACATCTCTCTCTCCCTGTATATGTATCTATACATACCTGCGCCCAGACCCACCCGAGCGGGAAGGCGTCGCCGTAGTTCCGCTCAACGTGCGTGCTCGCCACGCCCCGCAGGGTCCGCCTCTGCCCGCGCGCCCCGGCGCGCACGCCTGGACGTGAGGCGGCACCCGCGCTGGAAGCGGCGGGGGAGCGCGAGGTGCGGCGGCCGGCGGGAAAGCTCAACTCGGGGATACTCAGTTCGTAGGCCGCGGGAGAGGCAAAGGAATGGACAAAGTAGTGGCAGGGAAGCAGCCCCGTGCGGCCCAGCCAGCCCTCAGGCCCCGCCCGGTTGGGCGCCGACTCGCTCCACGGCACGCGCGGCGCGCTGATGTTGGCCACCAGCCGCGCGCCGTCGACGGTCACGTCGAGCGACAGCGCGTCCCCCGAGCCGCGGATGAATCCGTTGGCCTGGGACCGCCACTCCCAGCGCGGCGGCGCCGAGGCCGAGAGCGACGCGGGCAGCGGGCCAGCGCCGCCGCCGAGCAGCACCGCCTCGCGCTCGCCCACGACCACGTGGCCCGTGCTGTGGTGGCCGCTGGCGTCGCTGAAGGCGAGGACGAGCAGGTGCTCGTCAAAGGCGCCTGCGGCCGACGCCGAGCGCCCCGGCAGGCGCATGCTGCCGAGGATCAGTGCGACGGAGAGCCCCGCCGCGTGGTCGACGAAGCGAATGAACCAGCCCTCGAACCACTGGCGGCGCCAGGGGGCGAGCCGCTGCGGCTCAAAGGGTAGCACTGCCACCGCGAGCATGCCGTCGCGCGCGACGGCACGGCCCGAGGCGCGGCCTAACCGGCTCAGCAGATCGTTGGCCGTCGCACTCGCGCCCGTGGCGCACCGGTGGACGAAGCGAGCTGCAGCGTCGTGCGCTGCCACGCCATGCGCCCCCGCCCGCGCAACAGGAGGAGGCGAGCGAGGCATGGCGAAAACATTCACAGGCCAGGCAATGAAGTCATTCACAAGCCCCGCGCGACTCCGCGGCGTCTCGATCGCGAAGGTTACCGGAAATTCTTCTGGCCGTTGCTGGCATGCAAATTCTCGGCATAACTGTGGTGTTGCTTGCCGGCGGCTCGGCGTTGAGGGCCCAGCCGCTGCGCTGCCACCCACCGCTCCTGGTTGCGTCGGTTGCCGCCGGCGGCCCGACTTTGAGGGCCCGTGGCCAGCTGCTGCGCTGCCGCCCACCTGTCTTGGTTGCGCCGTCGTCGGACCCATTCCGCGTCGTGGGCGTCTCGCCCGGCGCCTCGCTCGAGGAAGTGAAACAAGCGTTCCGGGCGCGCTCGCGCGAGCTGCATCCTGACGCCGGAGGATCTGCCGAAGAGTTCCAGGAGCTGGTGCGCGCGTATAAGCTCTTGCAGGACCCTGTTGCACGCGCCGAGCTCGCAATTACCTCGGCAGATTCGCTCGACTTCATGTCCCCGGATGGGAAGGTGTATCGAGCGACGGAGTCGTGCAGGCGCCAGACCAATGTGGTGCAGGCGGGCGCGAGAGAGCGCGCGGAGCGCGCGGCAGCACGCGCGGACGCCGCCGAGGCTGGCCGCGCTGGAATGGCGCAGCGCAGAGCGAGAATGGCACAGAGAACTGCGGCGGGAAAGGCGGCGGATGCTGAAGGGGCGAGCGGCGCCGGCAGTGACAGTTTAAGCTAGGCGATGATAGGTATCTAGGCCGAGCGCTCTCTTCAAGAGCCACAGAACGGCTGCACCCAGTGGGTGTGTTGGACGAGAAGAGATGTTGGACGTCTGGACGAGAAGAGATGGAACAGATCGTCGCGAGTGCGTTAGTGTGGTGTTGGTTATGAACCTCTCTGACTCTCTGCTTACCACGTCACCCGCGAGGCCCGGAAATTGTATGTGTACTGCTACTGGCTACTGGACCTTTTGGCGGGACGATTCTCAAGTGTGGTGTGCCTTAAGTTTCAGTTACGCCAGCGCCAGCAGCCAGCAGCCAGGAGCCAGCAGTGCGCAGTACGCAGTACGCAGTACGCACACACACTACACACTCGCTATACGCTATACACCATCGCTAACGACACTCGACAGTATAGTTCGCTAGCTATACGCACCAACGGCGCTACGAACAAATAGTTCGTCATCCCTATATAGATAATATATAGATATAGATATAGATATAGATATAGCATATATAGTAACTATATATTATATAGCTCTATAACTGTCCAAGATAGATGTACCCACTACCGTATTTGCCTGCAGTAGTTAGTACCCCCTGCGGTATCCCTAGGGATACCCGCCGACATTCCTAAGGCCGCTCTTCGGCCGCGTCCTTCGAACGACTTGGACATCCCGTTCAACACATTACGGAAGCCCGCCTTTTCGTATTCCTATTCGTATGTTCTGTGTTCTGTGCCGAGATTCATTGCGAGGACAGTCCTCGGTGAATCTCCGAGTGTTTGTTCTGTTGTGGTTTGGCCTCAGAGGCAAACATTCGTAAGAATTCTCTTACATTCCAGAATCGGGGCCGTCTGCTCAGAGCAGACGTCCGACGATAACTCTAACTCTAAATACACTGAAACATTAATATAGAACTAGAACTGGCGAAATATCTGAACAGATACAGATACACTCCAGGGTCAGGGCAAGGGCCCACATGGGCAGGGCGGGCAGAGGCAGAGGGGGCTAGTTACAGCGTCGTCGTTTTATAGGGATAGGAGTGTGTGTGCAATATCATCATGCATAATATTATATATTATATATTGTGTGTTCATTATTACATTACAATTACAATAGCAATAGTAATAGCTTATACAATATACAATATATATATATCATCATATATCACAACACCACACAACAGTTGCACAACACCACATACGCCAACATCAAACATCAAAATACATACATCGACATCGAGCCTAAGCATAAGCATAAGGTATAAGCACAAGCACAAGCAGCAGCGGCAGCGGCAGCGAGCGGTCCAGCGTCCAGCGGCAACGGACCTTACACCTTATGCAAGGCCGTCAGACGTTCCAGACGTAAAGACCTTCCGTACGGTTTTACGGAACATCCAAGCAGCAGTGTGATAGAGCCGAGGACGCTCGTGAGCTGTAGACTCTAGAGCTCGAGATTATAACAGCGAGCACGAGCAATTCACGAGCACGACAGGGGATCCAGGGCTCTATCTAGCTCTAGACAGTGTCTCATAGTACATACAGTCTGTTACAGGTGTCTACTACAGTAGCTCTACACCCCAGCAAACTCAAAACAGCTCCCGAGTCCCAAGTCCCGTGAAGCGCGGGAGCAATACAAACGCACAGAGAGATGTGTGGACGCTCTCGTCACATCGACCATTGATTCACGAGGCGTTTTGTTCCAATAGCACGCGCCACATGCCATAGGCTGAGAGGATGTGCCAGAGGCCGTGGAGCCATGCATATCCGCGCGGGCTCCCGCGCCGCTTCAGTACAGCGCTCGTGGTCAGTAGCAGCACTGGTAGTCCAAAATGGCGCAGCAAGGCAGCGAGGCCCGCGCCGTAAGCCAGCGCACCGCCGTACGCATTGGCGCAGAGAATGTCGAGCGCGATTAGGCGCTGCTCGTACCAGGGCAATCCGCCGCCGAACATGACAACGCCATGGAACGCGGTGGATACCGCAGCCACAATGGACACACTGGCCGCGTGCGCCAACAGCCCGCCGTCGGCCAGGCCCGCAGCGAGCGCCCAGTACGGCAAGTTTGTCAGCCAGAACGCTACGCGCTCGCCTTGCGAGAGGCCGGCTACCAGCAGTCTGTTGTTTTTGCTGACGATAGCCACAGCACTCAGACCGGTCCGGCGCGCCGCCCTGGCGTCGAGAAGGGGCCCGACAACCATATAAAGTTCTGAGCAAAAATTGATGGCGCCTGTTCACAACGATTTCTTCACAGGCCTGCCGAAGACCGACCCGCCCAACGATACCACGTGTTTGTATGAATAAGCCATGATGCAATTGTCAGCCGTGCGCGTAGGCTCGCAGATCGCGGCGGGCGGCGGCTCGCGCTTCGGGACGTCGGCCTTGCAGCGGCTGTCTGGCCGCGTTCCATGCCTCGCTCGCGCGAGCAGCTCGCAGAGCAATCGCAGTGGGTCCGCAGGTGAGAGGCCAGAGGACGAGCCCTTGTGGCCAGACGAGGAGACGGAGGAGGAGCTGTACAAGCGCCAGCGGCCGCTGCGGATTGCGGTCAAGGTGGCCATCACCACGTGGATCTCGTACAAGACGTGCAGCTACATGATGGAGTTCGGTGCGCGGGCCACACCATAGCCCCGCCGGTGAGGCCGCGCTGATCCCCTCGTCCTGTTCCCCAGATCATCTGATTGTGTCGTCGTCACTGATGCTGATACGTTCGCTGAAGGAGGAGAGTCGCGCCTCGGGCCTGTATCGACTGGACAAGTGGCACACCAGCGGTGGGTTCGGCCCGATAAGCCCAGCTCTCTCGCATAGCACGATCATAGTTGCACAGGCGGCCGACTAGCAGCGCACGTATAGGCGCCCTTGTTGATTGCACACCCACCCCGTACTGAGAGATGGTGGTTGGCCTCCGTGGACAGACGGAGCGCGGCAGGCCTTCGTGAACGGCGACGGGATCGAAATCCTCCTCACGGCTCTCTCCGCCACGAGGGACGCGCCGACGGCCAACCTCGTGTTGCGGCTGCTCGGCGACCTCTTGCGCTTCGAGGGGGCGCCGGAAAGGCTGCGGGCGCAGGGGGGGGTTGCCAAAGCGCGCGCGGCATGCGATGCTCTTCTGCAGCCGGCGGGGGGGGACGCGCGGTGCCTCGAGCTCGCTGCCGATCTGGAGCGAGCTCTGCATGCGGCCTGCGCCCTGAGGGTCGCGGAGGTGGAGGCGGATGGGGGAGAGAGGCTTTGAATGCACGGGCGGCAGGGCGCGGGCGCTTAGCCCCCCCCTCCCGGAGCTGGTGTTTGGGAATGTTGTGAGAGTCGGGTGGGACCTTCGACCACTGTGCCACAATCAGCAATCAGCATCCCGTGTTTGATTTTGATATTATATGATGGGATATGGATATGTGGATACGGTATCCTGGTGGCACCCTGCTCCAAAAAGGGGTTAACCCCAGCGACTTGAAATAATACCGCCGCGGTTTGGTCTCGTCGGAATTATTATCCGAGACCGAAATAATTTCTCTGCTCGAGACAGCAACCAGTAGAAGCTTCAGAGCGGCGTGCGGTCAAGGAGGACGAGCTGCACGCGGAGCTCGAGCAGCAGGGTCAAAGGGACGGGGCGCGGCGCCGGCTCAGCCACCTGCGGCAGCTGGCAGCTGGCGGACCAGCGGCGCGCGCAGCTCCAGCAGCGGTTCGCTGACCTGGCGGTGCACCTGGCACAGCGCCAGCTCAAGAACTTGCGCTGAGATCCGCCAGCGCCGCCAACACCAAGGCCAGGCGCATGAAGCTCCAGGACAACGTGCGCGCGGTCGTCGTCAAGGAGGTCCAGCGGCGCGACCCGGTCCTTACGGGTGCGTTGCACTGCTGCTCCCGCACCAGCCC
>Ga0335398_10010149_pt1 | contig 10762 bp, 5 predicted proteins | sample BON03_FD_205742 | JGI IMG/M metagenome (GOLD analysis project Ga0335398, IMG submission 205742) | Freshwater microbial communities from Lake Bonney liftoff mats and glacier meltwater in Antarctica - BON-03 (spades assembly) (version 2) | ecosystem: Environmental > Aquatic > Freshwater > Ice >...
TGGGGTGGGGCGGGGGAGGGGGGGGTGTTGGGGGTTGCGGGGGGTGGGGGGGGGGGGGGGGGGGGGGGGGGGGGGGGGCGGAGCGGAGGCATCCGTTCCCGCCTGGTTTGTGTTTTCGCCTCTGGCTGTCGCTCCCGGGTCGAAGTGCTCGCTCGTCAGGGCGCAGAAAGGGGAGGGGGGGGGCGGGCGGCAAGAGAGCGAACAAGGTGGGGGTCCGCGAAAAAGAGAGGACGACAGAAGGCCCCCCCGCCCTCGCCGCATCCGTCGGGCGGAAGCGGGCGCGGGCGAGGCGGGGGAAAAGGGAAGGGAAGGGCGGTGCGGCCTAAACCTCGTCGGCCCCGATCATGCACGACGCTCACAAGTCGACCACAAGGCCGATGCCTGCGGCGGGATCGTCGACGCCGTAGAACGGGTCCGCCGCGTGGTGGTGGTGGTGGGCCGCGGCGTCGGGCGCGCCCAACAGGTGAGGGTGCCGGTGCGGCGCGCCGACGTGGGCGCCAGAGGCGGCGCCCGGGCCGACGGCGGCGTCGCTGGCGCTGTCGTTGGACGAGTCGTCGGCGGGCGGGAAGGCGACGACGGGGCCGTCGTCCTCGTCGTCGTCGAGCATGGGTCCCGCATCGCGCCGGCGCTGCTGCTCCGCCTCGTGCTGCTGCTGCTGCTGCTGCTGCTGCTGCTGGAGCATCATCATGTGGTGGTGGTAGTGCGGCTGCTGCTGGTGCTGGTGCTGCTGTTGCTGCGGGTCGTGCGGGTGCACGCCGCCGCCGCCGCCCGCCGCGAAGCTGCTGTGGTAGTGCGCGGCGGCGGCCGTGACGGCGTCGTCGCCCGCGCGGCGCGCGCACGCGGCGGCGGCGGCGGCGTGGGCGGCGTGCGCGGCGCGGGCGGCGTGGGCAGCGTGGGCGGCCGCGGCCGGAGTCAGGGCCCCCGCGGCGCCCCCGTGCTTGGCCACGCCCCCGCCCGCCGCCAGGAGCGGCGACGACGACGACGCCTGCTTGCGCAGCATCGCTGCGCGCCGCGCCGTCATCGCGCCCGTGCGCGGCAGGCGGTAGTTGTCCGACGCCGCGGGGCGGAACCCGGCGGGCGCGGCCGCGCTGGCCGCCGCGCGGCGCTCCTCGTCCGACCGCGGGAAGTTGCAGATGGCGCCGGGTCCGCGGATGCCGCGCGCGGCCGCGTCGTACGCGCGCGCCGCCTCCTCTGCCGTGTCGTACGTGCCCAGCCACAGGCGCTGGCCTTTTCCCGGGTCGCGGATCTCGGCCGCCCACTTGCCCCAGGGCCTCTGGCGGACGCCGCGGTACGTGCCGTGCGCGGCGCCCGCCGCGACGGCGGCGGCGGCGCGGTTGGCGGCGGCGGCGGCGCGCGAGGCGGCGCGCGCGACGGCGGCCGCGGCGCCGCGCAGGTCCTTGGTGCCTGCGGCGGCGGCGGCGGCAGCGGCGGCGGCGGCGAACGCGGCCTCGCGCGAGGTCGACGCGGGGTCGACGCCGCTGCCGCTGCCGCAGCCGCTGCCACTGCCGCTGCCGTCGGCAGCCTTGGCGCCGGGCAAGGACGCTGGGGCGTCGGCAGCGCCGTCGGCCGGGCCGTACTGGTGCTGGTGCTGGAGCTGCACATCGTGCATGTGCGCGGCGGCCTGCGCGGCCTGCGCGGCGAGCGCCGCCTGCGCCCGCGCGGCCGCGGCGCGGCGCGCATCGGCGGCGGCCGCGGCCTCCTCGGCGGCGGCCGCCGCGGCGGCCTCGGCCGCCTCCGCCACGACGGCGCTCGGCTTGGGCGGGCGCGACGACCGGCGCGTCGGCTGCGGCGGCGGGGCCGCGGGGGCGGAGCCCTTGAACGCGGCGGCGGAGGCGGCGGCAGCGGGCATGGCGGCGGCGGCGCCTGCGGCGCCGTACTGGTCGGCCGACGACCACGACGAGAGCGGCGAGCCGAGGGCGAGGTGGCGCGAGGCGTCGACGCCGGCGGGCCCGAGGGGCACAGGGGCGGTCATGCGCGGCGTGGGCGTGGCCACAAAGGCGCCGGCGTCAATGCTGCCGTCGCCGCTGGCGCCGGGCGAGGACGAGCCGCCGCGGCCGCCGCCGCCGCCGCCACCGCTCTGACCGTGGCCTTGGCCGCGGCTGGGGCTGGCCGGCGGCGCGAGCGCCGAGAGGTCGACAAAGCCGACGCCGGCGGCGGCGGCCTTGGCGCTGGCGGCCGAGCGCAGGGCGTCGGCGGGGGCCTGCTGGAGCGGCGCGGCAAACGCAGGGGCGCTCGTCGGGGGGCTGGGGAGGGGGTGCGAGGCGGCGGCAAACGCGCCGTCGCTGACGGCGGCGCCGGGTGGCGGCTGCATGGCCAGGGCCTGTGGTTTTATTGGTGCGGGGAGAGGACGTGGGGATCACGAGAGGGAGGGGAACGAGGTGGTTGAGTCCGAGGCGCGCGCGCAGGATGGCAAACGGCGCAGGAGGGGCGACAGCCCCACGCAGCAGCGGCAAAACGCGGCAAAGGGACTCGGGAGGGGGTCTCGAGGGAGAGACAAGGCGTCCCCCGCGGCAACGCGCCGGAGTCGCCCTCGCGAGGAACGAAAAAAAACAGAGAAACATCTGTCAGGTGTGTCACCCGCCGTGGGGACCCGACAAGGCGCGCGGCGTCGCGTCGCGTCAATGCGAGGGTGGAAAAGCACATCACAATACTCGCTCGCTCGCGCCGCGCGCCCACTGGTGGGTCGCCGCCGAGGCCGCGCGTTTTGCCACCGGGGGCCCCTTTCGAAGGGCAAAACGAGTGCCTCGACCCGCCCGCGCGCCCCCTGAGAGCGTCTTTGACGCCCAACCGAGGGGCACGGCGCGACTCAAACCGGCTGATCGTGCCCTGGGCGCATAGACCAGGCCCGATGAGGCTCTTGCGTGGGAGAGCTTGCGCGGGCGAGAGGAAAGCCCGAGCGGGGGGGGGAGAGGAGAGAGGGAGCGGGGAGGGAGAGGGGGGCTCGGCTAATTGCATCCTCTGTTTTTTTCCGCCCGCGAGCGCGCGATGGGGCGCCTGTCCATGGTCGACGACCGGGCAGTACCGTCAAACGCTTCGAGATGCATCACCCACCTCCATCCGGGCTGTTGCGGTCGGCACTGGGGTCTCCGCGCGCTCTCGCACTCGAGCAACTCTGTTTTTGTGAGGAGGAAGAGAGAAAACGAAAACTTTCCACACACACTTTTGGAGAGGAAAGGGGGAGGGGTTGGGGTGAGGCGTCGATCCCGTCGGTTGGATGGTGGTTTGAGGCGCGCGTGGGCGAATAAAAGTCAAATGCACGCTTGAAAGAGGGAGAACTGCGGGCTGAGCGCGAGGGGAGGGCGTTTTTGTGCGGAAGCGGGGGGAGTCGAGTCCAGCCCAGAAGAGAGGCAAAAAGGGAAATGAGAAAGGTTTTTGGCGGCGCCCGCGGTTTGTCGCGCGCTGGGCCCGCCCCCGGCCCCGCCTCACGCTGAGAGGGGGGTTTGGGTCGCGCTGTCCTTTATTTAGCGGGATGTAGGGCCTTTCGGTGCCCCTGAGGGGGGCGGCGGGTAGTGAGGTGACACAGCAAAACAGACGTGATGAGGCGTCGCCGGGCGACGGACCCCCCCCGGCCGGCGGCTTGTTCGTCCGGGTGGCCGCAGCGACGCGCCAAGCGCCCCGAGCGCCCCCTCCTCTTTGGATCTTCCGTGACGCTTTTTAGGGCTCTTGGGGCTATTTTGGGCGCTCGGGAGTAAAAGTTGGCAAAGTCCTGGCGCACCAAGCGGGGCGAACCCAAAAGAGGAGGCGACGGCCGAGGCGCCGCCAGCGTCGCCGGGCGTGTCAGAGCGCGTCGGCGTGTCGGCGCGGGCGCCGCGGCTGGCCCAACGCCCGCGGCTCTCGACGGGCGTGGCAGCCACTCGCCCGTGCAGGTTCTTGGGCGGGCGGTCGCGCCTCGGCGCACATCCCTCTGTTTCGCCGTGGACGAGAGGGCAAGTCGGCCGGCGAGCGCGGCGTCGGCGTTGGGCGTCGAAATGCCTCGTCGACACCCGCTTTTTGCGTCCGCGTCGGCGACGAACGCGCGCGAACGCAAACATCGCCTCCGTTTGCCCCGACTCGATTGGACTCTCTCCGCCCGATCGGTCACGTCGACACGCACGACCTGTACCGCATTGACGGACCCGCCATCTCCCACGCCAACGCAGGCAAATCCTAGTCGACCCCCCAAACACACGCACGCCCACAAAGGCAAGAGACCCACGGGGCCCGAGAGCAGACACCAGGCGGACGAGGGACCCGGACGCGCGATGAACCGCCTCGCCACGCTCGCGCGGCAGCTGGCGCCCCCAGACGACAGCGCACACCCCCCGCCGCATCCTCCCGCCCCGCTCTTCTCGGGCCGCGTCGTCGTCATCACGGGCGCCGCCTCGGGCATCGGCGCCGCCTGCGCCCGCCGCTTCGCCGCGCACGGCGCCGAGCTCGTGCTCGCCGACCTCGACGCGGTCGCGCTGGCGGCCACGGCGGCCCAGTGCCGCGCCATCGCGGCGGCAGCGGGCTGTGGCGGCGGCGGCCCTCCCCGCACGGTGACCGAAGTCGCCCCGCTCGACGTGACCTCCCCCGGCGCCGCCGCCGCCCTGCGCGCAGCCGTCGAGCGCGCGCACGGAGGACGCGCCGACGCGCTTGTCAACAACGCCGGGTATACCCTCGACAGGGTGCTGCACCGGATGCCCGACGCCTCGTTCCAGGCGATGCTCGACGTGCACGTGGCGGCGCCCTTCCGGCTGATCAGGGACCTGGCGGGCCCGCTCATGCGCGACGCGGGCAAGCGCGAGGCGGCCGAGGGGGGGGGCGCGGGCGCCGCCACCAGCCGCTACATCGTCAACGTTTCATCGACAAGCGGCACGCACGGCAACGCGGGGCAGGCCAACTACGCGGCGGCCAAGGCGGCAGTGTTGGGCTTGACCAAGACGGTTGCGAAAGAGTGGGGCCCCTGGGGCGTGCGCTGCAACGCCGTGGCGTTTGGCCTGATCGACACACGCCTGACGCGCGACCGCGGCGACGGCGCGGCCATCGTGGTCGGCGGCGAGACGGTCGCGCTGGGCGTGCCCGGGGCCGCGGCCGTGCGGGGGTTTGTCGAGGCCATGGCGCCGCTCAGGCGGGTGGGCACGGCGGACGAGGCCGCGGGGGCTGTGCTCTTCTTGGCGGGCGACCTCGCGTCGTTCGTGACGGGACAGTGCCTCGAGGTGGACGGGGGGGCACACATGTAAATTAGAGGCCGCCCCGCTCCCCCGCCGCGGCCGCGCTCGCCCGACGGTTCAAGGGCGGCCGTCTCTGCCCCACCTGTCGCGGTCATTGTTCTCGCCCTTTCTTCCTTATTTCTCCGCGCGATGTACTTTGACGGCGCCATCCCGTTCGGCGCGCTGCGCCTGGACGGGTGGGACGAGGCCGCTGGCGAGCGCGTGGAGGCCGTGCACGCGATCGGCGACGACCCGGCGATCGGGGCGGTCCTCTGCGTCTGCTCCGCGAGGAAAGGAGGGGGCCCCTCCGCTGTTGCTGCTGCCGCCGACCCGAGCACGTCGGGACGATGGCCGAACGATGCAGCGTCGCTGCGGCGCCTGTGGTTCGTGGAGGCGGACGGGCGGATGCTGGCGAGTTTTTTTTTCTTTTCGGGTTTTGCGACAGGCGCACGCCGGCGGCGACGCTCCGTCGTTCCGTCGTTCAGGCCCCCCCCCGCCAAAAAAAAGTTCACAGCCGGCCCCTTCCGCAACCCAACCCCCCAAAAAAAACAAATAAACAACAGGGCAATGTCCCCCTGCCGGACGGCGCGCAGGCACCACCCGCTTGCCTCCTGCCCCTCGAGGACGGCCGACGCGGCGTCGAGTTCGCGGCCCAGGCGGCGGCTGCGGCAGGGGCGGCTGCAGGGGGCGCGGCGGCGGCGCCCCTCGCGCGCGTCCGCGTGCTGCTGCCCCCTCCGCCGGCGCACGCCGCTGCCCGAGTAGGCGCGGGCGCCGCCGCCCCCTTCCACCAGGCTGCGTCGCTGCAATGGCACGCCGCGGCGGTGCCGGGGCTGCCGCGTCTCGAGGGACTGGAGGCGCTGATCGGGTCGCCCGCCCCGCACCCGCCGCCTCCGCTGCTGCTGATCGAGCCACGGCGGCCCCCTCCTCCGGGCGCGGGGGCGGGCGCAGCCGCGGGCACGCCGCCGCCGCAGCCGCTGCCGCCGGCCGTGCAGCGCGCCCTTTTTGCGGCCGGGCAGCAGCAGCAGCAGCAGCAGCAGCAGCAACAACAGCAGCATCATGGGCAGGAACAGGCTCCTCCCGCCAGCGCGCTCCAGCTCCTGGCGCTGGCGGCCGGGGCGCAGCGCGTGCAGCTCCCGCCGGCGGCGTTTGCGGCGCTGGCGCCGGCGCCGGCGGAGCGAGCGGGCGCGGCCGCCGCCGCCGCGCCAAACCCGCAGCAGCAGCAGCCGCCTGTGCCGCCTTTGCCGCCCGCCTACTTTCTCCTGGGCGCGCGCGACGGCCGCGTGCTGTCCGTGTCGCTCGAGGCCGCGCTGATCCTCGAAGCCGCGGCAAGCCGCGGGGGCGGCCAAATCCCCCCCACGCTGCTCTTTGACCTTTGCCAGCCCGCCCGCGCGCTGCTGCCATTGTCGGCGGCGGCCGGCGGCGTCGTGGCCGTCGGCGCCTCCGGGCGCGTGACGGCGCTGGGCGCGGCGGGCGGGCTGCGGTTTCCCGGGGCCTACTGCGGCCCGGGCGGGTGCGCGAACGACCCCTCTGGTGACGCGGGGCCCGCGGCGGCGCGGCGGGGGGCGCTCCTGGGCGAGTGGTGGCTGCCCGTGCGCGTGGGGGCGGCCGCGCTGCTGCCGCTGGCGCCCTCGCCGCTGCCGGCGACGGCGACGGCGGCAGGGCTATCAGCAGCAGCCGCGGCAGCGCCAGCAGCAGCAGCAGCCCTACCGCCAACGCCCCCGCCGATCCTCGCCCCTCTTCTCCTGCTGCTCGCCCCGTCCAGGCCCGACCGCGAGCCGCTCGTTGCGTGCCGCCTGGCCTCGCTGTGGCGCCAGCCGGACGCCCCTCTGGCGACGGCAGCGGCGGCAGCAGGCCCGGGCGGCGGCGGCGGCTATGTCGGCGGCGGCGGCGGCGGCGGCGGCGGCGGGACGGAGCTCCGATGGGCGGCCTCGCCGATCGAGGCGCTCGCGCGCGTGCCCCTGCCCCTGCCCCCGCCTCCCGCCGTCCTCAGCGGTGGAAGGGGCGGCGCTGGATGGGGAGGGAGGGCCGCGCACCTGGCCGTCGCGGCGTTCCGGGGGTCGGGGCTCCGCCCGCCGGTCGTCGCCGTCGTCGGCGAGGCAGGGGCGGCGGCGGCGGCGCGCGTGGTCGTGTCCCCCGCTGCGCCGGCCTTCCCGCCGAGCGGCGGACCTGCCTCCTCCGCGTCCCCGTGGCTGGCGGTGGCCGCGGCGCTGCTCGACGCGGCGATGTACGTGCCGACTGCGGCGGAAGCGCCGGCGCCTGGCGGGGCAGCAGCAGCAGCAGCAGCAGCGGCAGCAGCGGCAGCAGGAGAAACGGGAGCAATCGGCGCCCCTCGTCCTCCCGCCGCCGCCGCCGCCGCCGCCGCCGCCCTCGCCACCCTCTCGCTCGACCGCGCCATGGCCGCCCTCGCGCGCCTGTCCTCCGCGCGCCGCGCGCTCGCGTCCGCCTCTCTCGCGCACGACGGCCTCCTCCGCGCCCTCGCCGCGGAGCTGCACCTGTTCCGGCGGCTGCCCGCCGCGGCGGCCGCCGCGGGCGCCGACCCGGGCGGCGCCGGCCTCTCTGTCTCGCTGCGGCCGCTCGACCTCGTGCTCGCGCCGCTCGGGCCCAGCGGCCCGTCGGCGCCGCCGTCGTCGTCGTGGACGCGCCAGCTGGCCGTGCGCGCGCGCGTGCGCAACCGCTCGGCCGCCTCGGGCCTCGGCCTCGGCCCCGGATGGCAGCTGGCTGTGTCGTGGCTGCCGGACGACGCGGCGGGAGGACGAGGAGGAGGAGCAGCGGCAGCAGCAGAGGGCTGGTCGGTGTCGGTGGCGCTGCCGCCGCTGCCGCCGCCCGCCTCGGCCGCCGACTTCACGCTGCTGCTCCCGCTGCCGCCGCCCGGCCCCGCTGCCAGCGCGGCCCCTGCGGCGCCGGTCGAGCGCCACCACGGCTGGTGGCAGCGGCAGCAGCAGCAGCAGGGTCGGCCCGCGGGTGGCGCGTCCCATCTGGCGCCCCTCGCGCTGGCGCCCCTCGGGGCGGGCGGGTGGCTGCAGGCGGCGCTGATCAAGGCCCCAGCCGCGGCCTCGCCCGCCTCGCCCGCCGCCGCCGCCGCGCCCCCGCCCGCCGTCGCCGTCCTCCCGCCAGGCGCGCGCCTCACCGGCCTGCACCTGGCCGCCGCGGCTGAGCGCGCCCTGGGCGGGGGCGGAGCGGGGGGGGCTGATGCCGCCGCCGCCGCCGCCCCGCTCGCCTCGGGCGGGCGCGTGGCGGCGGGCCCAGGCCGCGCGCTGCTGGACGCGCTCCGCGTGCCCGTTGGCGGCGGCGGCGGCGGCGGCGGCGATTCCGACTCGTCCGACGGCGGGCAGGGAGGAAGGGGGGGAGGGGGAGGAGGGGGAGACGATGACGACGACGAAGTCGGACGCGCTGATGGTCGTGACGACGACGACGACGGCTGGGCGGGGACGGCGCCCGCGCGCGCGTGCGGCATGCGGTTTCTGGAGGTGCGCGTGGGCAGGCGGGCGGCGGCGGCGGCGGCGGGCGGGGACGAGGAGCGGGCGGCGGCGGCAGCGGCGCGAGGGGGCAGAGGCGTCGGCGCGCGCTCTTTGCGCGGTGGCGACGCGCCCGGCGGCGGCAAGCGCGCGCGCTTCGACCAAGGCGGTGGTGACGACGACGACGACGACGATGCCGACGGCGACGACGACCAGGCGCCCTTTTTGGAGCGGTGGCTGCGGCGCGAGGTGGGAGGGCCGTGGGCCGGCGGCGCTTGGGGCGGCAGAGGCGGCGGCGGCGGCGGCGGCGGCGGCGGCGGCGAGGAAGACGAGGCGCAGGCGGCGGCAGGCGGTGCCGGGCGCGTCCTGCTGCTTCAGGCGGCCGGCGCGCGCGTCGAGGCGTCCTGGCCGCGCCGCGCCCGCCAGCAGGGTGCGGCCCCGCGCGAGCGGCCCTTGCTCGTGCGCGTGCGCGCCGAGGGAGGGCCGGGGCGCCTGGCGGAGGCGCGCGCGGCGGTGGCGGCGCCCGTGCTAAGGGCGCTGGCGGGCGGCGGCGGCGGCGGCGTCGGCGAGAGAGGCGCGGAGCCGCCTTCGAGTGGTGTTTTGGATTTGGTTCCGTCGGATCGAGGAGGATATCGTGGTGGTCTCTAAGTCCGGGGATTGGTTGCGACACGATCTGGTTTTGTCGCGGGCGCGGAGGACAATGGAGGCCTTGTCGACCAGCGCCGCGGCGGCGCAAAGAGAGATGCGTCGCGCGTTTCCCCGTCGGCGTGGCGCCGCCAGTCGCTCCCGCTTGACTCGACGTTAAAGCAACTAGCCACCCGTCCGCCCCCCCCTCAAGGCAGGCCCCGCCCCCGCGCCTTCAAGCCCATCACACACACAAACACACACACACCCTCTCTCCACCAAGACGCAACTACCCCTCCCGCGTCCCCTCCCCCCCCCCTCTTTCTCTCTCTCCGATCAAAAGTTTAAACTGAGGGTGTTTCGAATGTCGGCCTCTGCACCCGCTGACACGGTCCCCGACATGCCCGTCGAGGTCGCCAGCGACATCGTCATGGCAGTGGTCGAGACGATCCCGGACGTTGCGCGCGCGCAGCAGGCCGCGCTGGAGGCGGCGGCAGCTGCCGCCGAGGAGGCCGACGCCGTCCAGGCTGTCGCGTCCGCCGCCGCCGCCGCCGCCGAGGCCGCCGCCGAGGCCGCCGCCGAGGCCGCCGCCATGGCCGCCGCAGCCAAAGCTGCCGCTGAGGGGGCCGCCGCCGAGGAGGCGGCCGTCGCCGAGGCCGCCGCCGCCGCCGCCGTGGAGGCGGCGGAGGCCGAGGCCAAGGAGCAGGAGGCCAGGAAGCAGGCCGCGCTCGTGTCCGAGGTGGTGTCGTTCCGCGAGCGCCTGATGCGCACGCTCCGCGGCGACGGAGCAGGAGGGCAGGCCGCCGCCGCGGCCGCCGCCGCCGCCGCCGCCGCCGCCGCCGCCGAGGCCGCCGCCATTGCCGAGGCCGAGGCCGCCGCCATTGCCGAGGCCGAGGCCCTGGCCGCCGCCGAGGCCGCCGCCAAGGCCCGCAAGGCCTTTCCCCTGGCGGCCGCCGCCGCCGCCGCGCTCGAGGCGGCGCGCGCGCAGCCGCTCCTCGCCGCCGGCGTCGGCGCGGCCGCGGCCGTCGCCGTGGCGGCCGCCGCCGCCGTCTGGCTGGCGCGGCGGCGGCGCGGGGCCAGCCGCCGAGCCGCCAAGCTCGAGGAGACGGCGGTCGAGGGGGCCGCGGTCGCGGTCGCCGAAGAGGAGGCCGGCGCCGCCGAGGCGACGAGGCAGGAGGAGGCCGTTGGTGTTGCCGACCCTGCCGCCGACCTTGCTGCCGCCGCCGCCGCCCCGAGCGCCGAGGAGGAGGACGACGACGTGGCGACGGCCGTCGACGCCCCGCGCGGCGGCCTGCTGCCCTTGGCGCCCAAGAGCGCGCGCGCCGCCGGCCCTGCCGTCGAGGCCGCCTTTGTTTCGGCCGCTTGATCTGGCCTTGACCTTTGTGCTGCCCTTTTCAATCTCCCTGGTTTGCTTTTTTCAATCCGTCGCCGCCCGCCGCCTTTCTTTTGCCCTGCGCTTTGGAAACGCGCGCGCGCCCCCCTCCCCCACCCCCCCCCCCCCCCCCCCCCACC
>Ga0335398_10010150_pt1 | contig 10761 bp, 20 predicted proteins | sample BON03_FD_205742 | JGI IMG/M metagenome (GOLD analysis project Ga0335398, IMG submission 205742) | Freshwater microbial communities from Lake Bonney liftoff mats and glacier meltwater in Antarctica - BON-03 (spades assembly) (version 2) | ecosystem: Environmental > Aquatic > Freshwater > Ice >...
GGTACTTGGATGCGGGTATGCCGAGGGGTTGGGGGTTGTTTGCTTGTGGGGTGGTGGGTTATCGGTTTACTTCTGAGGTGAAGCGGTTGGGTTCGTTGTGGCACTTGGAGCAGGCGGGTAGTGTTCAGGATCAGGTTTCGTTGCCGTTTTTGTTGTGGAGGGAGGGTTTACCTTTCGGTATCTGGCAGGCGAACGAATACAGTAACCCTCACGCGATTATTAGGTGGGATGAGCGTCCCGACAACACAATCTAGGGTATCTACACCTTGTAGATAACTAACCGTTCTACGGGCTTTACAGAGCCGTCCACGTTTTTCTGTCCACGATCCCGGTGACCGTCAAACTTTTCAGGGTTTGGAAGCGGCGCACGGATTTCGACACCTCCAGATTGAACCTGCCGTCTAATTCACCTTCGTAGCAGTCATGCTTCATCAGTTTCGACTGTATCCACATGACCTGTAGTCCTTTATCGCCACGGTCAAGGGGGTACTTGAACGGGTACAGTTCTACCGGGGGCGCTTCGGAATGGTAATCCAATGTTTTCTTTACGCTAGTCATAGCGTGTAGCATATAGCGAAAGGAAGGTAAATCATGTATACACTAACATTTTGGAAAGACGCGGTTGAGCGAGCAATCCGAACCGCTGCTCAAGCGTTACTGGCACTGTGGGCAACTGACGTTTCAGGGGTTCTTGCAGTTGATTGGGTTCAGGCTGGATCTGTTGCGGCTCTGGCAGCACTTATGTCTGTTCTAATGAGCGTGGCGGCTACGGGTCGAGGCTCGCAAGATTCCGCATCGTCGCTTAAATAGCCATGATCGGCATTCATCCTGACTTCACGAAACCCGTACCCGATGAGGTTACACATGTGCGGATCTGGGATTCGGGCGCGGCATGGTGTCAGATCCATGTTGCCCCAAACTCGTATGACTGGACGCGCCTAGATGAACTGGTTGCTAAGTGTCACGGCAAGCACATCACCTATGTCATCTCCGGTTGTCCTCGTTGGCTTGCTAAGTATCCCAACCAACCTCATGCTGCACCGTGGCTCGGATCTGGCAGTAACTCCATGCCTTACGACATTGAAGATTTTAATAAGTTTGTTTGGAATCTTGCGACGCGATACAAGGGCAGGATCTCGGCTTATGAAGTCTGGAATGAACCGCAACTCGCAGACTTCCTGTACCCCTACACAAACGCGCAATGCAACATGCTGGCAAGAATGACTTCTCGCGCATATCAAACAATTAAAACGTGCGATCCACTCGCTCTAGTCCTTGCAGCCTCGGTGCTTGCGCGTCCCTCTAGTGGCGGGATGCGTCGCGCTAAGCGCTACCTTAAAGCCTTAAAACGTCGGGGCTGGCCGGTGGACGCAATGACCTGCCACATCTACCCTGAAATTGGTACTGGTGTTCACCGCTGGGAATGGATGCTGGACAAAACCGTGAACAAACTCAAGCGCATGGGAGCACCGAGGCGTTTGTGGATTACTGAATCAACGTATGGGCTTCTTGGCCCGGTGATCCCAGAGGCCAAAGCAACACAGTTAATCAACGACACATACGCAATCGCTGGAGGTCGCTTTATTCACTGGTACGCTGCGAATAGGCGCGATCTTGGCGGGATGCCGATTATCACAAAGCAAGGTTCGGAGTCGGCTGCATGGCTGGCAATCACAGATAAGGGTGCATGATGAGAGTGAAACCGAAACGTTTGGCGTACAAGTTGCGGGTGTATAGAGTTCCGCGCAAGTTTGTGCCCGACTGGGATAGTAAAAGCATTGACCCGTATGACGGTGAGTCAAACTTTTGGGGTGTAATGCTTCATCACACTGCCGGCACTAATTCGCTGGGATGGATTGTTACCGGCAACCCTTATGCACCTGTTCGTGCCTGCCACTTCCTAATCAACCGGGATGGCACCGTTGAAGTTGTTTCCGGTGTTGGGGCTTATCACGCGGGTGAGGGTGGCCCTTGGCGTTTCCCTCGGAGAGGACGTAAGGATCTTGTTGTTCCTGAAGATCAGGGCAACCGTCACTTTTACGGGATTGAGATTGAGTCGTTGGGTTCATCTCCGAGGATTGGTGTTTCTACTAAAGGAATGACTTTGGAGCAGGTGATTAGTACTGCGATCCTGAGTGCAGCATTACTGAACTCCATGCGTCGTGGGTGGCGTAGCCAAGTAGTTTCCCGTGTTATTCGTCACCGTGACTGGACTTCCCGTAAGCCCGATGTTAAACAGGATCTGGATTGGTGGCATGAAGTGATTGGGATTGCCCGTAAAAACCGACGCAAGACCGTGAAAACTCGCAATGAGATAACTGCGTTTGTGAAGGCTAACCCGACCGGGAAGATCAGATAAATGTCGTTGCGTAAGGAACTGGAGTTGGCTGTTGCGGCTAGGTCTGGCCCTAAGTGTGTTGTGTGTGTTGCTTTGGAAAAGATGGATAAGGATGACGCTGACGCTTTTAGTGAGTGGATGAGGGATGATTCTAAGTCTGCCCCTCTGATTGCTAGGGCTGTGACGAGTTATGGTTTTAAGATGAGTTTTGCGAGTGTTGCCCGGCATAGGCGGGAGCATGTGTAGTATTCTTTGACTGGTTGTTCTTCGGAATAGTCGCCCCGCCGATCTCCCCCGACCGGCGGGGTTTTCCTTTTTCTGTAAACGTGTTGGTATTAAAGGGTTTTTTGGGGGTGGTGTTTCTTAACCCCCCCCCAGTGAATAGGCACTAGGGGGTCATGCTATGATTTATCTATCGGGCCAAGGGGGTCTGAGAAAAGGGGCAACAAAATGATTAAATCTGTAAGCGAGAAAAACTTCGTTCTGGTCGGTAGTGTTCTCAAAAGAAACGACCCGGAGCAGTTTCAGAACGTGTGCGCTAACACGAAAAGCCGGAGCCTAAAAAAAGCCGGTGAATATCTGTACTCAGTTGATGCCGACATGTTTGCCCGGATAGTAGAGGATGAGGAAGGTGACTCACAATGATTAAGTCAGTGGGAATGAAAGCGTTAGAGATCCAGTCGCAGATGGAGCGTTTGTGGGGAACTCCTCAAGATATTTCTCACCGTGAGGCAGCCTACTTGTGCGAGGAGTTTGGTACTGTCCGCAATAAGTTTCAGGGGAAAGAAAACAGCGGGATGCTTCGTCGTTTGGATGTGGCGGTGTATATCGCTAAAAACTTGTAGTCGAAACTCCTTTCGGGGAGTCCGGCAGGGTTAGCCTCCTGCCGCTGATGAGACAGGCTAAAGAAAAGGGACAACATGGAAACGAAATACATCCTGACGGCTGAGTTAAAAGATGAAGTTGCAAAGACTTCTTTTTACGCTGACGACTACAAGCAGGCTATGTTTACTGCGATTAACCTGATCATGGACTTGTCCTTCGAAGACAAAAACAATCCTTGGTCATTAGGAAGCGTTACTTTGTCAGACAGTAACGGTAACGTCATAAACCAAATGGCAGCCAAATAACCAACTAAAAGAAAAGGGGCACGAAATGATCGAAGAAGGTTTTAGAATTGACACGCCAGAGAAGGCGGGGTGGGCGTTACAAAAATACGCTGGAATGGCTAAGCGTCGTGAGCAAAACAATGTGCTTGCGGCTCAGGAGAATGAGCGTGTGAGGTTGTGGCTTGAGCAGGCCAACGCGACCGTTGATTCGAGTATGGAGTTTTATCGCGGTCATCTTGAGGTGTTCGCGTTGAAGCAACGCCTCGCTGGGGTTAAGACTTTCGATTCACCTTCAGGGAAGATTAAGAGTCGTGAAACGTCAGTGACTTTTGAGGTGGACAAGACAGTGTTTACGGAATGGGCGCAAGCCAATAACCGGGATGAACTATTGCGGTTTACTGTCGCACCCGACTTAGCCCTTATCAAGAAAACAATGATCGGCACACCTATGGGTGCTGTTGATCCTGCTACAGGTGAGGAAGTGCCGGGGCTGATCCCTGTTCCTTCCCGGATTGCTTTTACGATTGAACCAAACATGGACATGGCTGAACTGGGAGATGATGAAGATGAATAACTTTACGCCTGAGATCGTTGAGGCTTTGCAGCAACCAATTAACCCGTCGCGGGTCAGTAAGGACGGGAAAGGGTTCTCGCACGTTGAGGCGTGGGACGTTCGCCGGACTATGAACAAGATTTTCGGGTTCGGTAATTGGAGTATGGACACCGAACATATGGAATTGTTGTTTGAAGTGTCGGAGGAGAATCCTAAGAAGCCGGGTGCTGTGCGCTGGTCAGTTGGGTACAGGGCGCAAGTCACCGTTACTGTCGGTGGGGCTACCTATACGGAGTGGGCGGCGGGTGACGCTATTAACCCGGTGCGTGGGGATGCTCACGACATGGCTATTAAAACGGCTGAGTCGCAAGCGTTTAAGCGGTGCGCGGTTAATCTGGGTGACCAGTTTGGATTGTCCCTGTATAACAATGGTTCGTTTGCGGCTACGGTCGGGGATGTTGTTGGGCAGGAACACGCGGATGACGGTGAACTGGAGCCTCTGATTCAAGCGTTGCAGGACGTTGGGACGGTGGAGGAACTGACGGAGTTGAGTGTGATTATTAAGAGACTTGACTTGTCGGACAAGGTGAAGGACACGTTACGGTTATCATTCCTTGGGGCTAAGGATCGAATCGCGTCCCATACGAGTGTTTAAGGCGGTTTAGGGCGTTGTTTCCCTGTCCTATGGGTATTTACTAGGGTAACTATTCTAGGGCGGGAAACGCGCCTTATTTCGTTTTAAGTCTTAGGGTAAGGTTGCCCTGTAACCAATAGGTTGCCCTCACGACAGGATCAACTGTCTGAGGGCGTGAACGGCTAGTAGAAGGAGCCATTGTGAAAGATCATACAACCCGCACTAATCTTGCGCCAATGCTATACAACGAACCATTCGTGGCGGTGTTCCCGTCCCTTGTTCGTGAACTACAAGGCGACGTAACGGCAGCGGCCGTATTGCAGCACATTCATTTCCGGGCCAACTCACTTGACGCGGTTGAACTAGACAATCTGACTTTTTACCCGGTGAGTGTGGAAAACCTTGCGGAGCAGATTGGAATATCACCTAAACAAATCAAACGAGTAATCACAAAACTTAGGGAAAATGACTACCTAGACGTGCAGCAACTAGGGGGAATTGACCGGAGAAACTTTTACCGGGTGGTAATGGATTCGGCATCTAGCATTGGCCCTTCTGGTACTACTCCATTAGTACCAAATGGGACTCATGGACGTGACCCAAATGGGGCTTATGTTCTATCTACTAATAAGAATAAAGAAGTAGTTAAAGAATATATACACGCAGACGATCCGGAATCTGATCTTCAGTCAATAACTAAACCCGTTGACACACCCGGATTCACAGAGTTCTGGGAAACATACCCGTTACGGACTGCTAAGCCTGCGGCAAGGAAAGCATTCATTAAAGCGATTAAGAACACGCCGTCAAGAATAATCATTGTCGGGGCAGCAAACTACGCTAATGACCCGAACCGTGATCCAAGATATACCGCCCACGCAGCGACGTGGCTGAATAACGAAAGGTGGAATGATGACCCGATACCGTCAAGGTCGGAGCCACCGAAAAGTATGCAACGCACCCGTGACCTTATGGAGTGGGCCGCTATGGAAGATCAGAGACTGACGGAGATTATGCCGTGAACCGCACCCAGATCGCTTCGATGTTGGAGTGGATTAAACGTCATGACAGTTTCCTAGTCGTGGATGAGATCACGGTGATCGCGTGGGGTGACGTGTTGAGGGCAGATATTGACCCGGCGTGGTGTAAGCGGTATCTGATTGAGTACTACTCGAAGGCTGACCCGCAAAGGGTTACGGCTGGGAGGATTAACGAAGCGTGGGCGCATGAACGGGAACGTAACCTTCCTTTGGAGCAGTACGCCTTGGAAGAAGCGACACCGATGCCCGGTTGGTTCAGGGACAAGATCCGTAACGTGGGTAGGTTTTAGTTGTGGTGAAACAAAGAATGAGTCAGGAGTCTGTTGATCTGGTGCATCTAAGATCCGGTGGCTGTTGTGAAATGTGTGGGGCGAGTAGTTCCCTCCGCTGGTCTATTCACCACCGGCAGGCGAGAGGGATGGGCGGGTCAAAAGACACCGATGTGAACCTACCCGCAAACCTTCTACTGTTATGTGGGTCTGGGACTGAAGGTTGCCACGGGCACATTGAATCGTACCGTGAGCAGGCATACACGGATGGGTTTCTTGTTCACAAATGGGAGAACCCTGCCGACATTCCCGTGAAGTTAGTAAACGGCTGGCGCGTGTTGGATAACGCCGGGGGGTCGCAACCATGCTAGGATTGTTCGCTATGGAGTACCGCCTCGTTATTTTAGAGAAACCAATAACAACAAACCGTGAGAGGGCAGGGAACCGTTGGGACAGGGCAAAGAACACAAAGCACTGGCGTGAAACCGCCCATGGACTTACCGCAGGAATAATCCCGCAACTCACTTCGATGAACGTCACTGTTCAGCCGTATCAGAAACGTGGCAGGCTCCAAGACACGGCGGCATGTAACCCTTCCGTGAAGGCAGCGATTGACGGGATCGTTGATGCCGGGGTAATCCCGGATGACACCGGGGTGTACTTGCCAAAAATAATCTTCCTCCCATGTAAACGTGGCGAGGATTCGTTGGAACTAATTATAGAAGGGGAACCGAATGCCTAGGCCATATCGTCTTGCTGACACTCAGGAACGCGCCGAGTTAGACATTATCAAAGACATTAACGAAACGATCATTAAGAATCTTGACCGCAACAACAAACTGGCAACCGACCGCAAGGAACGGGTCTTGTCCATGATGGGTCGCGGCTGGAGCATGTACGCGATTGGGAAAGAAACAGGTGTGACACCGAACACGGTTAAACGAATCACAGAGTCAGGTGGAAACAAGTGAAACTAGAAAAAGTAAAAATAGCCACACTCAAACTTGACCCTGAGAACGCGCGCAAACACTCCGAGAGAAACATTGCAGCGATACAAGGGAGCCTAGAAAAGTTTGAACAACAAAGACCTTTAGTGGTCTGGAACAACACGGTTATAGCGGGCAACGGGACTCTGCAAGCGGCAAAAGACTTAGGTTGGGCTGAGATACAAATTAGTCGCGTACCGGACGAATGGGATTACAGTGAAGCAAGAGCCTACGCTATTGCGGACAACAGAACTTCAGAACTTGCGGAATGGGACGGGGAATCATTACTCATGGCTTTGCAAGATTTACCTGTTGAACTCCTCAACGCGACCGGGTTCGATGACGTTGACTTAGATGGGCTAATTAAAGTTTTTGGAGAGCCACCAAGCCTTGACGATCTTATGGACGAGTTTGGTGAGCCCGAACTTGAGGACGGGTTCGTTAACGTGAGTTTCAAAATACCACCGGACACTCACCAAAAATGGATGCTTGCACTAGGGGCGACCGGGCTTAAAGACATGGAAGCCGTAGTTCTAGTTATTCAAGCAGCGTTTGATTCCTTAACAGACGGTGGTATATGAACAAAGAGGTTGAACTAAGACACCCGATTAGTTCCCTTGTGTCCTTCCACTATTTCGCCAAAACTGACATTCAACAAATGCACTCATGGGGGCTAAGAATGATCGGGGACAGTGGGGCGTTCTCCGCATTAACACAAGGAACCCCAATAAACATAGAGGCTTTCTCCGATTGGGCTACCAAATGGAAACGACACCTGTTTTGGGCAGCAAGCCTTGACGTTATAGGCGACGCAAAAAAATCACGATCAAATTACGAATACTTGAGAGGAAAAGGGATAGAGGCAGTCCCAACTGTCCACTACGGATCTGACCCGAAACTAATCACTGACTACGCAAAAGACGGGGTGGATTTTATTGGCCTTGGCGGTATGGTGGGACGCAAAAGCGAGCCGCAAAAACTACTTCGCTGGACTCTTTCCATGTTCAAGTATGCGAAAGACAACCACCCGGAAGTTCGATTCCACGGCTGGGGAACTACCCACCCGCAACTCGTAAATAATCTTCCGTGGTTCAGTGTTGATTCGTCAGGGTTTTCTTCTGCATACAGGTACGGTCGGCTTAGTCTTTTTAATGAGTCCTCGGGAAAAAGAATAGGCATTACTTTGGACGGCAAGGACGCTTTTAATCATTCAGATTTACTAGTTCAACAGTACGGGATAAGCCCTGACAGGGTAGCAAAAAGCACTTCGGGGACTCGCCGCGATCTGGTTAGACTCAGCGTTCTTTCAGTCCAAAAACAGGAGGATCATTTACGCAAAAGATTTTCTGTTTCCCCGCCACGATACGGGCTTAACGAAAGCCCCACAGGGCCCAACGTGCGCTTTGTTGACGCTGCAAAAGTTCATTTGTCGATGCTCAAATCTCACGCCCCAAACATGCACGTTGCTCTAGGGTTCCCCAATGCTCAATCGACCCGGAGTGTAAGCCCAACTGACGAACTTCCTAACGACTCTTCAGGGCCAAACATGCACGTTGCGGGAACGGACATAAAAAGCGAATACGGTTACATGAAAAATTATGAGGAGGACAAGGATGAGTAAAGCAGTTATTGTCGCGTCGGGCGGTATGGATTCAGCGACTCTGGCATGGCATTACGCTAGTAAAGGGTTTGAGGTTTCCTTAGTGGGGTTTGATTACGGGCAGCGTCATAGTAAAGAACTTGAAGCCTTAGAAAGCATTGCAAGTAAACTGGGCGGCACTTCAAGAGTGATTACTTTGGATCTCAGTAAACATTTACATGGCTCTTCTTTAACGAGTGAATCGGTAGAAGTACCAGACGGCCACTACGCTATGGAAACAATGAAAGCAACTGTTGTCCCTAACCGAAACGCGATCATGCTGGCTATCGCAGCCGGAGTGGCCGTTGCGGATAAAGCCGAAGTGGTAGCGACAGGGGTTCACGCAGGGGATCATTTCATTTACCCTGATTGCCGACCCGAGTTTTTTGTTCCGTTTGCTGAAGCAATAAAAAACGCTAACGAAGGCTTCGCTGTTGACGGGTTCAGACTTGAAGCCCCGTTCATTACATGGTCGAAAGCCGACATAGCAAAACATGGCTCAGAAATTGGGGTGGACTACGCAATAACGTGGTCGTGCTATAAAGGATTGGAGATCCACTGTGGTCGTTGCGGCACTTGCGTTGAAAGAATTGAGGCGTTCATTTTGGCTGGAGTACAAGACCCGACACAATACACTGATAGGGACTTCGCCCTGCAACAGATTGGGAATTAGATATGTATGAAATTAGTAAAGAGTTCCACCTGTCGGCCTCTCATCAGTTGTTTGGCTTAGCAGAGGGCCACCCTTGCGGACGTATTCACGGTCACAACTATATTATTCGCGTTGCTTTACGGGCACAAAAAATTAACGACCACGGCTTTCTAGTTGATTACAATGACTTAAAACCTTTCGGTAAATGGCTAGATGAAACAATGGATCATCAGCACTTAAATGAAGTGTTCGAGTTTCAACCGTCCGCTGAAAACATGGCGCGTCACTTAACTCAAGAATTAGCCGAAAGACTTGACTTGCCAGAGGGTTGCACAGTGAGCGTGTCCATATCTGAGACACCGAAAACGTGGGCGACATGGAGCCAATAATGCCGGGGCAAAGCATGAGTGGTCTAACACAAGCCTTAGAAATACAAAATCTTAAATCAACTCTAGAGGTCAACGAAATCTTTGGCCCAACTATCCAAGGGGAAGGGCCAAGTGTGGGTAGACGCTGCGCGTTCCTACGCTTAAGTGGCTGTAATTTAACATGCTCTTGGTGCGACACTCCTTACACTTGGGACTGGAAGGGACTCAACGGGCAGGTGTGGGATAAGAACAAAGAAACCCACGCCATGACAACATATGAAGTTATTGACAAACTAACGGGCTTCGACGTTGACCTTATTATTATTAGTGGCGGGGAGCCAATGATGCAGCAGAACGGCCTTGCTTTTCTGGTGAATCGCTTAATGGTTGGGGGCAAAGAAATAGAGATCGAAACTAACGGAACCATCTCTCCGAAAATACAACCGACACGTTTCAACGTGTCACCTAAACTTGCTAACTCAGGGAACAGGGAGGGGAAGCGGAGGAAGATAAACGTTCTTTCCCAGTATGTCGGCGCATCCATTTTCAAGTTCGTATGCCAACAGGGGAGCGACCTTGACGAGGTTGAGCAGGTAATTGCAGAAGCGGGAATCCCTCGCAAAGATGTTTGGATCATGCCAGAGGGAAGGGACGCAGAAACTCTTATGAGCAACGCCGAAAAAATAACTGACAAAGCGATAGACCTCGGCTTCAATATCACTCCACGCCTTCATGTTATGACATGGGGAGCAAGGAGAGCAGTATGAAAATGACTTGGGAAGATATTGAAACTGAGGCAAACAATCTTGCTGGCAGGTGGAAAGATGTAAAACTGATGGGAGTTTGGGGTGTCCCCAGCGGGGGTGTCCCGGTGGCGTTGATCGTTTCGCGTCTTCTTAATATCCCAATGCTTGAAAGTCCGACTTATGGCGGCTTAATTGTGGATGACTTAGTTGACACAGGAAACACCCTAAGTAGTTTCAGTGGCCTTAACGATTCTGTTGATGCGCTTTACCGGAAGCCATATTCGCCAACCGATATAGCCCCGGACGCTACCGAAGTATCCGAGTGGGTTGTTTTCCCTTGGGAAAAAGACGAAGGCGATCCGAGGGACTTAGTTGTAAGGCTCCTGCAATATGTTGGGGAAGATCCGACCCGTGAAGGATTATTGGA
>Ga0335398_10010151_pt1 | contig 10760 bp, 6 predicted proteins | sample BON03_FD_205742 | JGI IMG/M metagenome (GOLD analysis project Ga0335398, IMG submission 205742) | Freshwater microbial communities from Lake Bonney liftoff mats and glacier meltwater in Antarctica - BON-03 (spades assembly) (version 2) | ecosystem: Environmental > Aquatic > Freshwater > Ice >...
GGGTAAAACCCATTTCTTTCACATAAGGCACCAGGTCTTCGGCCAATTCACGATAGCTTAAGGATCGGTTGCCATCCTTTGCGATCTTTTTCCAGGACCCTGGATGCACTTCGTACACAGACCAAGGCTGGGGTTTGCCCGCCAGTTCCCGCCTGTTTTTTAACCATTTTTGGTCTTTCCAAACATGGTCGAATTCCCATACGACCGAAGCCGTTTGTGGTGGTGTTTCCCAAAGCAGGGCATAAGGATCACCTTTATCCAGGGCAACACCCAACTGCGTTTCAATGTGATATTTATACACCGTGCCTTTGCCAAGGCCAGGAATAAAACCCTCCCAAATACCACTGCTGTCCCAACGAGGTTTCAGCGGATGGCTATCTGGATTCCAGCGGTTAAAATCTCCTGTTACGCTAACACTTTTGGCATTCGGTGCCCAGACGGAAAAAGCGACACCCTTTTGGCCGTCAAGGTCTACGAGGTGGCTGCCCATTTTTTCATATAAGCGAAAATGCTTCCCGCTTTTAAAAAGCGCAATGTCGAAATCGGTGAGAAGAGAAAAAGGCTTGACCATGAATAACTTATGATTTATCAGCGAACAGAACTTCGGCTAAAGATAGGCAAGCATTTTTTGCAAAAGAAAAAACCTTGTTTTCCCGGAATATCAATCCTTGGCACAATTTTGGCCCCAATTTCTTTTGCCTCCCCCTTTGTAATCGTCAAATCCAAACAGGCATCCCGAATGAACGGACAATCTACTCATGCTGTATTCCACAATTTCCCGCTATTAGCTTCCCTTTCTGAGCCCGAGCTTCAGCGGCTCGCAACCATGGCCGAACGGAAAACTGCACTCAAACACACCCTTATTTATTTAGCCGACGAGCCCAGCGAATACATTTGTTTGCTGCTAAACGGTTCAGTAAAAATCGGCATTTACTCCCCTGATGGCCGAGAAATCATCAAGAGTATCCAACACCCCTTTACCGTATTTGGCGAACTGGGCCTTAGCGGTGAGCTCCGTCGCTCCGAATTTGCCGCTGCCATGGGCCGGGATGTGGACTTTTTTCAGATTAAGGTGACTGATTTCAAACATCTTATGCAGCAAAATTTTCGCCTTTCACAAGGCGTCATGCTCAATTTGGGCGAAAGACTCCGCAAAGCTGAAAGGCATTGGGAATCCCTTATCCTGAAAGATGTGCGCTCTAGAATTGTAGAGTTTTTAAAAGAAAGTGCAGGAGAAAGGGGCCGCCAGGTCGGCTTCGAAACCTTGGTGAAACACGGCCTTACCCAACAAGACATCGCTAATCTGGTCGGCGCAAGCCGGCAAACTGTTACCGCCATTCTCAACGAATTACGCAAATCCAACCTGATTCATTTCAATCGAAATACCATTTTGATCCGGGATATGGATAAGCTGAATTAAAGGAAAATATTTTTGCCGCTTATTTTTAGCTGCTGTTATCCTTTTTAGGAGGGGGCTTCTTTCGCTTTTGAGGCGTAGGAGGCCCCTTCTAAATTCATGGGGTGATGACCCGATTCATTCATCGGGCGGTGCCCTATTCATTCATCGGGCGGTGCCCTATTCATTCATCGGGCGGTGCCCGATTCATTCATCGGACGGTGCCCGATTCATTCATCGGACGGTGCCCGATTCATTCATCGGACGGTGCCCGATTCATTCATCGGACGGTGCCCGATGCTAATTATTCCGCCCTTTCAGGGCTTAGAGTGGAGAAAGAGGGGGTGTGAAATAATACATGTTTATCGGGAATCGGAGGATTGGATCAGCCCGATGCTAATTATTCCGCCCTTTCAGGGCTTAGAGTGGAGAAAGAGGGGGTGTGAAATAATACATGTTTATCGGGAATCGGAGGATTGGATCAGTTTTTGGTAATTTTGCGCTTTATTAACCTATTCCATACAGGCTTCTGCACTAAGCCCCCATCGGGTACCCGTCCACCGTCCACCGTCTACCGTCCACCGTCTACCATAACTCATGCTTGTTTTAAAATTTGGCGGCACCTCCGTTGGCAACGCCACCAACATTCGCCGCACCATTCAGGTAATTCAACAAAAAGCGCAACAACATCAATTGGTTGTCGCAGTTTCTGCCTTGAGCGGTGTCACCGATTTGCTGTTGAAAGCGGGCCATTTGGCTGCTTCAAAGGATGAAGGCTTTAGAGCTGTATTGGCCGAAATTGAAAAAAAACACGTCGAAGCCATAAAAGAGCTTATCCCTATAATGGATCAAAACAGCATCCTGAGCCATGCCAAACGCAGCTTAAATGCGCTGGAAACCTTGCTGGAAGGCTGCTTTCTACTCGGTGAAATCACCCCAAGAACCAGCGACAGCATTGTAAGCTTCGGGGAACTGTTGTCTTCTTACATCGTCGCCAAAACTCTTGAAAAAGAAATTCCGGACAGCATATTTAAGGATAGCCGGGAACTGATTGCCACCAACAACAACTTTGGCCACGCTGCCGTCGATTTTGAGCTGACCAACAAAACCATCCGGGCGTATTTCAACAAACACCAGCACCGGGTGACCATTGTGCCAGGCTTTATTGGTGCCACCCAGGATGGACAAACTACCACCCTAGGGCGCGGCGGTTCCGATTATACAGCGGCCATTTTCGCCGCCGCCTTGCATGCACAGGAGTTGGAAATATGGACTGATGTGAACGGTATGTTTACCGCCAATCCCAAAATCGTAAAGCAGGCAAAACCGATCGAAAAGATCACGTACGAGGAGGCGATGGAATTATCGCATTTTGGTGCAAAAGTGCTGTACCCGCCCACGATTCAGCCTGTTTTGAGTAAAAATATCCCGATTTGGATCAAAAACACCTTCGAACCTGAAGCCATTGGCACGTTCATTTCCAATGTGTCCACCAAAAGCGATAACCCCATCAAGGGCATTAGCCATATTGATAAAATCGCCCTCATTACCTTGGAGGGATCGGGGATGATTGGTGTGGCGGGTTCCTCCAAACGGCTGTTTGAGGTATTGTCCCAAATTCAGGTCAACGTGATTTTTATCACCCAAGCTTCGTCGGAACACTCCATTTGCATCGGCGTGCTGGAACAGGATGCGGTGAAAGCGAAACCCGCGATCGATAAGGCTTTTGAAATTGAAATTGCGCAGGAAAAAGTGAACCCCTGCATCGTGGAGTATGATCTCTGCATCGTAGCGGTGGTAGGAGCGCAAATGAAAAACCACCAAGGCATCAGCGGCAAAATGTTCAGCGCCCTGGGGTACAACAACGTCAATATCAGGGCCATCGCACAGGGCGCTTCGGAACGGAATATTTCTATCGTAATTGATAAAAAAGACGTGCACAAGGCGCTCAATACCTTGCACGAAAAGTTTTTTGAAGATAACAGCAAACAACTCAACCTGTTCGTGATGGGCGTGGGCAACGTTGGCAAGAAGTTCCTCGATCAATTGAAACAACAACAAGCTTACCTGCTTGAGCATTACAAGCTCAATATCCGCGTCATCGGGATGTCAAACTCCAAGAAAATGTACTTCGATCAGGAGGGCATTGATTTGGAAAATTGGCAAGAAAAACTGCCAACGGCGTCGGATTTGGGAAATGCCGCCTTTATTGAAACCGTAAAAACGTACAACCTGCGCAACAGCATTTTTGTCGACATTACGGCCAGCGATATCGTAGCAGGCTTGTACGCGCAGTTTTTGCAGCACAACATCGCCGTCGTTACTTGCAATAAAATTGCCTGCGCCGCCGAATATGGCAGCTACCGAAACCTTAAAAATTTATCCCGGAAATACAACGCGCCTTTTTTGTTTGAAACCAATGTCGGCGCAGGACTGCCCATTATTGACACGCTGAAAAACCTGGTCGCTTCTGGTGATAAGGTGCATGAAATTCAAGCCGTGCTGTCGGGCAGCCTGAACTTTATTTTCAACAACTACGATGGCAACAACGGCTTTGCAGCGGTGGTGCGGCAGGCTGGTGTGGAGGGCTATACTGAGCCTGATCCGAAAATTGATTTGAGCGGCGTGGATGTGATGCGCAAAATCCTGATCCTGATACGGGAGAGTGGCTACGTCATGGAATTGGGCGATATTGAGAACCAGTCTTTTTTGCCGGAAGTTTGCCTGAAAACAAAAACGGTGGAGGCGTTTTTCGAATCTTTGGAAGCACAGGAAAAGCATTTCAAAGCATTGGTCGACAAGGCCGTGCAAAGCAACTGCAAGCTGAAGTATGTGGCGACTTTTAAAGATGGGAATGCCTCAGTCGGCTTGCAGGAGATCAGCCCGGAACACCCGTTCTACAACCTGGAGGGCAAGGACAACATCGTGCTTTTTTATACCGACCGCTATGTAGACCAGCCGCTGCTCATTAAGGGTGCCGGGGCCGGGGCTTCGGTGACGGCTTCAGGGATTTTTGCGGATGTAATTCGAATGGGGAATGTGTAGCAAATTCATCACCGCAGAGTTGCACAGGGTTTCACAGAGGTATTCACAGACGATTTATAGGTTCACCACAGAGGTACACAGCGTTTCACAGCGGTATTCACAGAGGATTTATAGGTGGCATTCATTTAGTCAAGGAAAGGGGCAGCTGTTGTCAGGAAGCACCGCTTCGGCTATCCACCATTGCCAAGCCGAAACGCCATTATCACATTATCGAATTATCACATTATCACATTAAAAAAATGGTTAAGCTTTTTTGTCCCGCCACCATCGCGAATTTATCCTGCGGGTTCGACGTGCTGGGGCTTTGTCTGGAATCTGTGGGCGATGAAATGCTGGTGACAAAAACGACCCGAAAAGGTGTTGTCATCAAAGAAATCGTTGGCGCTGATTTGCCGCTGGAAGCGGAGAAAAATGTGGCAGGGGTGGCGGCCATGGCCATGATAGAGGCTTTGGGTCTCGATTTTGGCGTAGAAATCACCCTGTACAAAAACATAAAAGCAGGCAGCGGCATCGGCAGCAGCGCGGCGAGTGCCGCCGGGGCGGTCGTGGGTATTAATGAAATGCTTTATAAGCCTTTGCCCCGTAAAGCCCTGGTACCTTTTGCCATGCAGGGGGAAAAACTAGCCTCCGGGGCTGCCCATGCCGACAATGTTGCGCCGGCACTGCTGGGCGGTTTTACCCTCATCCGAAGCTACGAACCACTGGATGTGATCAAAATGCACACGCCACCGGATTTGTACGCCACGGTGATTCACCCGCAAATAGAGCTGAAAACCGCCGATTCCCGCTCGATCATCAAGCAGCAGGTTTCCCTAAAAAAAGCCATCCAGCAATGGGGCAATGTCGGTGGTTTTGTTTGCGGGTTATATACCGAAGATTATGCCTTGATCGGAAATTCGCTGCAAGACCATATCGTGGAGCCGCTCCGCGCCATGCTGATTCCCCATTTTGAGGAAGTAAAACAAGCGGCGTTGGCCAACGGCGCCCTGGGCTGCGGTATTTCTGGTTCCGGGCCCTCCATTTTCAGTTTGTGCAAAGGTGAAAGCAACGCAAGGAAGGTCGCTCAAGCCATGCATGAGGTGTACAAGGATATTGGGGTGGCTTTTGACATTCACGTGTCGGGGGTGAATGATGATGGGGTGCGGGTGATGCAAGTGGATTAATAAAGCCTGTCAGCAAGTCTGTGTTTCCAGTCCACGCTAAAATTGTCCCATCGTTTAGGATTGAAAATATGTCTCTTATGTTTTCTTTTGCTGTCATTCTAAATTTGGCTATAACGTTTTGCAGCTACAAGAAGTTGGCGATTTCGAAGCACTAAACTGTCTGCCACCGCTGAACTTGATACGAAGCACAAAGCTTCATTTAACCACTGAACCGCCAATTTCTTGTAGGTGCTGTTAGTGGCTGCCCTTTCTACTCTATGGTTAATATTCTTTTGGCTTTTTTATTCCAAACTATTATCCTTTGCTCCATACTTGATGTAATAATTTTGTTTCCTTTTTCATTCCAAGAAACACCCCATAAATAGTCTTTTGAGTTGCCTTCTGAAATAAGGTTGCCTTTAGTGTCCCAAATTCTCAATGCGTCACTTGCTGTTGCCAATCTGTTTCCTTTTGGGTTCCAACTTAAATTTCGGTATTCTCCTTTACTGATATCAATCGATTTTAATAAATCACCTTGTTCATCCCAATATTGAAGCAATGATTTGTCTTTTTCATCTCCATAATCTCCAGTAACAAAAAATGAACCAGATTTGTGCCAAGCAATACTCAATAACATTACTTCTTCGGGTCTATGTTTTATTGATTTTAGCAAATTTCCTTCAATGTCAAAAAAACGTACTTTGTCAGTTACTGTTGTAAGAATATTTTTTTGGGGATGCCAATCTATAGCTGTAATACTCTTGGTTGAATTGGTTTGATTTAAAAACTTTCTTATCAATTCACCTTTTATGTTGTAGATTAATACTTGTCCATCATTGTCGGCAACAGCTAAATATTCGCCTGTGTAATTCCAGTCAATTCCTCTTGCACCATCAGGTGAAATTCCATCTAATTCAATTTTCTCATTAGTTTCCAAATTGATAATACTTGATTTTTCTTTTGAATTTTGTGTTGTTACAGCAATTATATTTATTGAAGGATGCCACTTTATACGAGTAATAGTGTTCTTTACGTGAAATGATTTGTATGGCTTTAAATTACTTTCACTATAAATGTTTAATGTGTCGATGTTTCCACCAATCGCAATGAGCTTTCCATTTGGACTCCAATCTGTTGTCCAAAGAATTTCCTTTGTTATAGTTTTTTGAGCGAATGTCTGATTGCAGAAAACAATAATCAGAAAATTTAGAATTGTAAATATTTTAATTCGGTTTGTCATTTTGTGCGTATTTTTTAGGGTTGCCACACATGTTTTTCGGCTTGGCGAAGTTGCCGATTTTTACCACAAATGTTGATGCGGAGAACCAAACTTTGATTAACCACAAATGTATGTAGAGCATTGAGCCGCCACTTTTGCCAAGCCGATGTGTATGCCCGGTATGAACATAGGCACGAAAGTACAAAGAACTCTTGAAGGTGCAAGTCCTTTACAGGAAGAAACCAGCGCGGAAACGGAAGAACTTGATTCGTCTGGGAGTCCCAAAGGGGAAGGCTTGTGCATGTAGCAGAACGCGGAAAGGGGGCTGGGCAATTGCCCAAAGTCCGATCTTGACAACTACCATCACGCTGGAGCGACTAAGAAAACGGGGTTATGAATGTATGAATGATTATTACGAGAAGGTAAGTCCGATGTTTAATGAACCGCTGTATACGAGAACCGTACTGCCTGTCCCGATAAAGTCGGGATACAGTGGTGTGAGGGCCTCTTCCTGCCATGTTCTGCATGGTGGGGCAGGCTACTCGATTATGGGCAGTTCTTCTAGTTATTATAGTTGATTTTTATTTGTCAGAATAAAGTCGTCAAAAGATTTTGGTTCTTGTCCTGTGATGATTTTTACCCAATCAGTTGTCTTTGGTGTTTTTTGAAATCTTGGAAAGTAATGCAACATAACCATCACTAAAATTAGCATTGTCGGCATATTTTCTTTTCGTTTTGTCAAAAAAAAGTGCAACAAATTAGGTGAAATAAATTGTATAGTCTTTCCAATTCCTTTACTGATTTTTTCAGCCATTTCAGTAAATGTCAGGGTTTCATTATTGGTTAATTCATAACTTTTATTGATATATTTTTGCGGTTCGATTAGCACTTTTGCTGCCACAGAGCCAATATCTTCTGCGTCTATTACTGTAAATTTTGCTTGTCCTGCTGGCAAATAAATTCTATGATTATTTACTAATTCGTTGCGTAAAGTCGTAGTGAAGTTTTGCATAAAATAGGCAGGTCGTAAAAATGTATATGGAATTTTACTGTCAAAAATTAATTTTTCTATTTTATGATGCGGTATAATTTTACTATTCTCGACACCTTGCACAGATAAAAAGACAATGTGTTTTATTGAAGATTTCTTTGCAGTTTCAATGAGTGGTGCAAAATATTCTTTAACGTCTGAAATTTGTGGTGGTCGAAGCAAAAAAAGCACGTCAAAGTCTTTTAATGCAGGCAAAAATGTCTCAACATTCATAAAGTCAAATTTTATTGTCTTGATGTTAAAGTTTGAGAGTTTCTCATTGTCAAATTCTGTGTCCCTAACACCTGCATAAATTTCGAGTTGATGGTCAAGTTTTTTTAAAGCTGATAATACTTCAACTCCAACATTTCCTGTCGCACCTGTAATTAAAACTTTTGTCATATTATTATTGTCAGATAATGTCGTTTCATTTTTGAGTTGTTTGTCGTTACACGACCGTCTGTTAACATTGGCTATAACGGGTTGCGGCTTGGCGAAGGTGGCGCTTTTTACCACAAATGTTGATGCGGAGAACCAAACTTTGATTAACCACAAATGTCTGTAGAGCACTGAGCCGCCACTTTTGCCAAGCCGCTGTGTGCGCCAGGTATGAACAGAGGTACGAAAGTACAAAGAACTCTTGAAGGTGCAAGTCCTTTACAGGAAGAAACCAGTGCGGAAACGGAAGAACTTGATTCGTCTGGGAGTCCCAAAGGGGAAGGCTTGTGCATGTAGCAGAACGCGGAAAGGGGGCTGGGCAATTGCCCAAAGTCCGATCTTGACAACTACCATCACGCTGGAGCGACTAGGAAAACGGGGTTATGAATGCACGAATGATTATTACGAGAAGGCAACTCCGATGTTTAATGAACCGCTGTATACGAGAACCGTACTGCCTGTCCCGATAAAGTCGGGATACAGTGGTGTGAGGGCCTCTCCCTGCCATGTTTTACATTGTGGGGCAGGCTTCTCGATTCTAAGCAGTTTTTATCATTCTAAAATCTTTTCAATTGCTTTGTCATTGGCTTTTAGAAAGTCATAAAATGAATTGGATATAGAAATATCTGGAGTTAATGAACCTTCCATGTTTTTCCAGTTTTCCCAGTATTTTGTAGAATAAGTAACTCGCATATTTAGATTTGGCAATTCAAAACTTTTAATTTCTCCAAAGTGATTTATATTCCCTCCGGTAGACTCTCCTACAAATGTTGCATTTGTTGTCCTCTTTAACTCAACTGCGTTCATTAACGATGAGGACATAACTTTTTGTCCTATCAAAACAAAAAAACTATTTTTATTATTTAAAAAACTTTTTTTAATGGCAGTTATAAATGGATTTAGTATGGTCGAATTACCGCCACCATTTAATCTCAAGTCTAAAATTAATTTTCCAGGTCTTTTTTCATTAATGACCTCAAATAGTCTTTTGTTAAATGCTGCAAAAGATTCATTTTCGCTTTCAGCACAACTCCTATAATTGAAATAAAGTATTTTATTGTCTTCATTATATTGAAACCAGTAATTGCTTAAATTACTATATGCTAAAATCTGCTTGTAAGGCTCTGCATACTTCCAATTTGTAATAACCTCTTTTTTGATTCCACTCACTGTGGTAATTACGGTGTCCCCTTGTGGCGATAAGAGTCTGAATTTTACTTCTTGAATATTTTTAATGATTCCAAGTCCTTGTAGAATAGAAGTATTGTTAAAATAAAATGCTTCAAAGTATTTAGAATAGGAAAGATTGTCCTGTTTGATAATCGTTTTTAACAAGGAAGTTATTTCTGCAATAGAGGTTTCATCTATTGATTGTACCTTATAAAGCAAATATTTTGTATGCAAACTATCTGTTACAGTAATTGCAATTCCTTCGTCAAAAAGTTTGAATTGAAAAGGAAGGTAGAAATCGGCATTAGGAAACATTATGGTATGTTCATCTCCAATTGATGCGTTTACCTTTAACAATCTAACGATAACTTGTTCTTTGTTTAGCTTTGTTACTGCTGAAATCAAAGTATCAAGTTGCAGATTAAAAAACTCTTTCGATATTTTCGTGAACGGATTTTTGTGTTTACTGGAAATCGTCTTGCGATACAACTCTATGTCAGAGACTACCTTGTCATGTGAAAATGCAAGTTGAAAAAATACAGTAAACAGAAAAAAGAAAATTACACTTTTAGTTGTTTTCATAAAATTGCTTATAACGGTTTTCGGCTTGGCGACAGTGGCGGTTTTTACCACAAATGTTGATGCGGAGAACCAATGTTTGATTAACCACAAAACTGTCTGCGAAGCACTGAACCGCCACTTTTGCCAAACCGCTGTGTGCGCCAGGTATGAACAGAGGTACGAAAGTACAAAGAACTCTTGAAGGTGCAAGTCCTTTACAGGAAGAAACCAGCGCAGAAACGGAAGAACTTGATTCGTCTGGGAGTCCCAAAGGGGAAGGCTTGTGCATGTAGCAGAACGCGGAAAGGGGGCTGGGCAATTGCCCAAAGTCCGATCTTGACAACTACCATCACGCTGGAGCGACTAGGAAAACGGGGTTATGAATGTATGAATGATTATTACGAGAAGGCAACTCCGATGTTTAATTGTCACTAATCACCAAAAGTGTACCACCAATTTGCACCAAAAGTGTACCACCAATGACCGCATGACCGCAGTTGGAAAACCCAATTGCAGGGTCATGACATGCCCCAAAAAGCCCAACCCGCACACATTAGACTTGTTGTGGTGTTGTAAATCAATCAGTTATGCTCTAAATAGAAATTCCAGAGGCCAGCACAGACACCCAGAACGTCGTCGTAAAGGTCGAAATCATGTACACGGAGGCGTTCCGATAAGATTCGATACCTTTTCATCCCTCCGATACTGTGTTCTACCTTGATGCGCTCACTTGCAATATTCTTGTTTTCAGCTTTTTGA
>Ga0335398_10010152_pt1 | contig 10759 bp, 13 predicted proteins | sample BON03_FD_205742 | JGI IMG/M metagenome (GOLD analysis project Ga0335398, IMG submission 205742) | Freshwater microbial communities from Lake Bonney liftoff mats and glacier meltwater in Antarctica - BON-03 (spades assembly) (version 2) | ecosystem: Environmental > Aquatic > Freshwater > Ice >...
TGTGTGCGTGTGCTTGTGCGTGTGCGTGTGCGTGTGCGTGTGCGTGTGCGTGTGCGTGTGCGTGCGCGTGTGCGTGTGCGTGTGCGTGTGCGTGCACGCATGTGTGTGTGCGTGTGTGTGTGTGTGTGTGGGTGTGTATGTGTGTGTGTGCGTGCGTGTTCGTGTGTGTGTGCGTGTGTGTGTTTGTTTGTATTATAACAAATGCGTAGATGTTTAAGATAGCTTTATTTCTCTCACACACTCTCTCTCACACTTCCTGCTCCCCCTCATATTGCTTTTGTTCTTCTTGCTCTCCCTCTCTCACACACTTTCGCTCTTGCTTTTGCTGTCACCCTCACTTTTGCTCTTGCTCTCTTTTCCTCGCAGGCGCACGCTCTTTTCATAGAATGTCTCTCTCGCGCACACATACATACCCTATCTTGCATCCTCTCCAGCGCACACAGACATACACACTGCAGAGTGTAGGGCTCTTTCGATAGAATACATGGCTCTTCAAAAAAACTCTACATTCTATCAAAAGAGCCTTGTATTCTTTCAAAAGACCCTTATATTTTTTCAAAAGAGCCCTACAGTCTATCAAAAGAGCCCTATAAACGAGATAGCAAACTGGTGCAAATGGGCCACTCAATATACAGACTCACAATCAAAAGAGCTCTGTATTCTATCAAAAAAGCCCTGTATTCTGGGAAAAGAACCCTACATTCTATCAAATGAGCCCTATAAACGAGGTAGCAGACTCGCGCAAATGGGTCACCCATTACACTGACTCATAATCTATGTATGTATAGATCACTGACAATGTATGTATGCATATCTCAGTGAATATGTGTATTCATGTATATACATATACATCACTGTGCAATGCAGAATCACAGTGAAAATTTATGTGCCCATTCGAGTGAATATTTATATAAATGCGTATTCATACACATCACTGCACCATGCAGATTCACGGCGAATATATCAATACGCATATCTCAGCGTATTTTCATATATGTGTATATACATATACATCACTTCAGAATGCAGGATCACAGTAAATACATATATGCACAATATATGCGTGTCTCATTGAATATGTATATGCATATCACAGTGAACATGTAAATATATGTATATATGCATACATCGATGCACCACAGTAATAAATGTATGTATCCACAGTATGTATTTACATTAATATATGTTTGTATCCACCGTATGTATATGCATATCTCAGGGAATATGTACATGTATGTGAATATATACATCGCTGCACCATGCAGATTCTCAGTGACTGTATGTATGCATACACAGCATATTCGTGCGTATATCGGTGCTATGAATATGTGTGATTATGTGTATACATCACTGCACAATACAGATTCACAGTGTATACATCACTGCACAATACAGATTCACAGTCAACTTTACATATATATATGTGTATACATTTACATTACTGAACCGTGGTTGGTGATCTTATCCAAGTTCGTTGGTGTCTTCGCAAGAGTCCCTTACTGCGACACTCTGCGACAATCTGCGACACTCTGCAACACTCTGCAACACTCTGCAACACTCTGCAACACTCTGCAACACTCTCCAACACTCTCCAACACTATGGAACACTCTGCGACACTCTGCAACGTACTGCAGCATATTTCAACATACCGCATTGTTGAAGTTCGTTTGCGTCCTCTTGGGAATCCCTCAAATTCAACACTTTACAAAACTCTATAACACACTGCAACACTCTGCAGCATTCTGCAGCACTTTGCAATATACTGCAATACGCTGCAACATACTGCAATACGCTGCAAAACACTGCAAAACACTGCAATACACTGCAACACTCCGTTGATATGTGCGCGGTAGCGATCGCGTTCAAGCGTGTTGTCTACATTATTCACACTTTTGCCCCCCACTTGTCCATCCTCTAACAAATATTAGAGAATTTTTGTTTTTAATTGTTTCCAGCTATGTCATTTACATTGTCCACCTGAGCCCCCAGTTGCCTGTCTCCTAACATTTTTTGACTTTGTAATGGTTAATTCTTAAAATAATTATTACAATTTTTTTGCAGGTTCATCATCTATATTATCCACAGTTTTTCCCACCACCTGCTCATGTCCTGACAAAAAAAAAACGAATCTTGTTAATAATCTTTTTTTTTGTAAAATTACAATCTTTGCAGTCATTGACATTTATTCAGACCTTTAACAATTTCTGATTTGTGACCTGACTCATTCGTACGTGACGTGACATGACTCATTTGCGTGTAAAACGACCCATATGGGACATGTCTCATTCATACATGACATGCCTCATTCATACATGACATGCCTCATCGACTTGTGACGTGACCCATGTGGGACACCACTGGTTCTTACGTGACATGACTCTTCGACATGTCACATGACTCACATGGGACATGATTCATGCATCGAATAGCCGCTATACAGCTCTTGCATGCCATGACTCAAGTATACGTGACATGGCTCATATATATGTGACATGTCGCAATCATTTATACGTGACATGTCACACGTGAATACATCACCTCACACGTGAATCGTCACGAGCAGAGAGACAAGGAAAAGCACACCATGAGTATCGAGGACAGTTAGAAGAAGATACTTCTGTATATCCGCAATAGATCCATGTACACATACACAAAAAAAACTTTATATATCCGAACCTGAGGTTCTCAAAAGCACACCATGAGTATCAGGACAGTCACAGTCAGAAGCTCCAGGGTGTCGATCAGAGTGTACCTCTATGTCACTAGTGTGAAGAGTCACGTCACGATCAGGGGGAAAAAAAGCACACTGCAACAATAGAGACGTGAATCAGTCATACTACATATGAAAAGGGCACACCACGTTAGTGAAGCACACTGCAACCCACTGTAACACAACAAAAATATGAATCCGAGTCAGACACACCACACATGAAAACGGCACACCACATTTGAATCAGCCTTGTCGCACTTGTTGCAGCACGCGGCATACGGAGTTACTCGTCTATGTGCTGTAACACTTGCAACTTCATTCTAAAATGAGTTTACTATACAGAGACGTTCCACCTGTATGCCATCACCAAATTGGACACATTACTCATTCGAGAATAATGTCACGTAAAAATAATCCATGTCGCGCATAGAGCCTATTTTTGTTTCCATCTATTCTGATACCTTTGTATCACCATGTGGAAGAGTTATGTCACGTATGAGTGAGTGGTGTCACGAAGACTGTGTACATGAGGCATGTCATATTTGGATGAGGCATGTTGCATTTGAATGAGCTTAACTCAGAGGTATTTCAATGCGTCAAGTCACATTAATCATGTACAAGTACATATACGTACGCACTGATATAACGGAATACCAAACAACACACATATTATCAATCACATTTATATATATGTGTATGCTCGTCACAGGAATTGTAGTACGTGGCGTCCACTTGCACAGGAGGTACTTTTACGAGCATCACTTAGAATTTCAAGATCAATAAGTGTGATGTTACCACTGACTGTGTCATAGATATATGTGACAAACTCACTGCTTCAAGACCATCAATCAAACCACGCCCCAGCCCATCAACCTTCTGACCATCACCATCAATATCGATCCCCAGCATATTTTCAAGCATGTCCACAAAACTAAAAGACTTTGTTGTCTCCCCTTCTCGGCTGACACTGATGCCTTCGCTCGCCATGTCTGCCTAGGGATGGACGCTGGGAAGGGCAAGTTTTTCATGCGCACGAGTCATAAAAGTGGGATTTGCCAGTAAGACTTGCGCCTGTGCCCGAGACTTTTGTGCCAGAATTCTGCTTTCGAAAGAATCGAAACAGACAAAGCTTGCATCCTCCAATTCCAATACGCAGTCCATTCCTCCACAGCTTGACCAGTCAGTCGACTCGAATTCTGTGGCGATCCAATCGGCATGAAATTCTGCATATCATTATCGTCAACTTCGGCCATTCAATACACACTTGTCACCCTACGTATTGAGTCTACCTATGTACACCTGGTGCCTCAGTCCAGGGTAGTCCCTAGACTGAGGCACCAGGTGTACATAGGTAGACTCAATACGTAGGGTCACTGTCTGACTAATTCCTGTGATTTTTTTTTAAAGTGTTGGAACTCAGCAAGAAGAGCAAGAAACAATGAGATTAAACTAATTCATCATGGCAGCCTGACAACGATTTTTAAAATGCGTACCTCAATACCAATTGAAGCATAGCCTCGCAAATCAACTTTGGCAACAACACAAACCTTGTGGCACTCTGTGCGAAGGCGCACTTCCCATCTCCAGTTCTGTTGCGACTTATTTCTTTGTCGAGCCACTGGGGGCAATGTGACTTTGCGCATTGGTATCTCGCAGCGTTTGCCAATTATTGTACCTCTGAGAGGTGTCGGTCTCAGTGTCGGTCTAGTTGTAGGTTCCCCCCTCATCACTTCCCTCGACTCTGAGGGAGCCCGTCTGAGATCTGGAGTCCTATGACTTAAATTACCATTTGCCCTCTTGATGAGGTTATCCCTTTAATAAACACTCTCTACTACTACTACTACTACTTAAGATATGGTCACGAATATAATAAAAGTTCAATTAACGAACTTACCAGACCCACAATGACTTTACACGAAATCTGACATAATTGGTATAGCCCGTTCCCGAGAAGATGAAACTCGAAATGGTCATAGGAATGCAAAACGAAATCCTCGATGGTCATCCCAGGTCTCTTTTTGAACGGCTCATTTGAAAAGAAAATATGAACCTTGAACATCGAGGATTTCGATTTGCGTTTCGGGTCAACTTTCGACGAGCATTTCGAGTCTCATCTTCTCGGGAACGGGCTGTACAAAGTTCGATTTGTTGAGGGCCTTTTACCAAATCTCTATGGCCCCTAAACACGGTACTACAGTGTGCTTGGGTGGGCGAGGGGCTGGGGGACAATGTACATCTGTGTAGCGGACTGCACGAGCAACAGTGGCAGAGAAGCATTTGTAATGAAATAGCGTAAGGGCGGTATCGATGTGCTGGGGTGGATTATCATCAAGGATAGGGAGGGTGTGGACACACATCTTCAAAGGAAAGCAAAACTGGTTTATTCTCTGTGACAAGTATCCTTCATGCTCGTGCGCTCCACAGAAAGGTTTCCCCTTATAACAGGTGTCTGCAAGAGCCCATGACTCCATAACTCCTAATCCCCCCAGTGTTTGGTGACACTTTCTCACACTATATCCGCGCCGGATGCGCAGGCAGGGCACCCACAAAAAATTCGCGCAACATACGCACCGTCATGCACGGTGTAAAACGGGAACTCCCCCCAAGTAAAATCATAACGCAATACACACGAAAACCCTACAGAAATTCACAAATTAAAGTATTGAACACACATATTTTTCCTTCAAGCCGTTTGTTTGTTTGTTGTTTGTTTGTCTGTTTGTTTGTTTGTTTTTTCTATCTTTTTTTGGTTTCGAAGACCTAAGCCAATCATTGTACTAAGCGGATGTTGAACACCTGATTAACCACTTAGGACCCAAGCGACTGTTCCGGACCGGAGGACAAGGGGCCTTCCTCTTTTAGAACAGACCCGTTTGTTTGTTCTAATCACCCTTTTTTGTTTGGTGGTTCAGGTCGTCCCTAGGGATTTACTACATATCCCAATCTCTCGAAATATTTCCAACGTTCGAAAGAAAGTCATTTTCGGAGTAAAATTCCTGTCACTATTGTTGCGAATTTTGAGATACGAGTTAACCACTGTGTTCCCTGCGAGGTGTTTCTGTTTTACCACTGGAATTGGTGCGAATTTTTTTATCACGTGCGTCTTCGTGGGTTTGAAAGAATGTTTCCCAAGAAATTTTCTCCCCGTCCATCTTTTGCTTGTCTCTTTCGGCACCGCAGGCCCCATGCGGCGTCGCAAGTAACTCGGCGGAAAGACATGGAAGTACTCCACAAATTTGCACCACCTCAGTTCACTCACATTCCCTCCTTTTGATTTCTCCTTGACCCCCCAAAAACAAGCAGTTTTGTAGGGCTCATCAAACCATGTCATCTTTTGACAGGTTTCTTTTGGGATGCTGTGGACAGTTTCGCTGGTCTCTTTCACGGATTTGACTACATATTGACTGGTGAAAGCACCAGTAAAGCTGACAAATTCGACAATTTTTGCTCGATGAAAATGTCAAACACGCCTCTAAAAATGACCTGGGATCAGTACAAAGAGACAAGTTCAGGATTTTTTTGTTGTTATGCACCCACACAGCTAGACCTCCAATTACAGCAGGAATGCGCACAGGTGGTGTGCAGTAATAAGATAGCCTGGAAGCGCCTGGCTCTAAGGCACTCCCGCAATGGACCTTGGACACATGAATGTTGTTTTGAAGTGGATGTATTTGTATGTTGGGAGTGTATTTAGGATGTGGAATGTTGTTTTGAAGTGATCTATTTGTATGTTGGTAGTGCATGTTATTTGTAGAATTATGATTATTTTGATGATGTGTTTTGTCGTGTTTTGTGTGATGAGCGTGTGTTGTCTTTTTGTCTTTTGTGTTTGAGTGTGTGCTATCTTTTGGTAGTGTATTAGGATGTGGTACGGGAGTGATTGTGACAACCGGGGCTATCAAGGGCGCCGAGGTTGGCTTTTCAAACCCGGGAATAAAACTCCCTTGACAAAAAAGTGTGCATTTAGCCGGCCTTGGAGGATGAATTTGCTGGGCTCTCCGGCTCAAATACATACTATGATATCCTGAAACGGACGCTGGTCCGCTTTACTGACCCTCCCCCCAGCGCAGGACATGACGAGGCATCGCCGTTCTCCCGTTTGTTGTGGAAGTTGCCCCAGTCGGCGTTGAGCGCCTGACAGTGGGGCAAACAAACGTACTCTGGGCCGGCCCAAGGTTCAATAATTCATTAATTTTTCATCAATTAATATATTAATCAATCAAAAAAATTTGCCTGCGGCGCAATCTTTTCACAAAAAAATCTTGCCTGCAGCGCTTTTTTAACAAAAATCTTTTCCATGGGCCATTTCATTTCAGTGACATCTTTACTTTACCGATTCATTGGTATTGAAAATGATTCGAATTCAAAAACTCAGCAATCACAACGACACTATTGGTGAAAACCATCAATGAAGAAAGTGTCAAATAACAAATCCTTTATCAGATCAAATCTCGTGAGATACAAATCGCACAACACCAATTCAATTCCAAAACAGTTCATAAAAAACAACGTGCAGGATCGTTCCGGCACATAGAAGCTGGCACATGGAAACTGCAGGCTGGAATTGGGCCGGTTTCTTGCACTGAGGGTTTAGAAACCCGCTAGCAGCGATTTGGGCAGTTTCTTAATGATTTATAGAAACATCTCCAATATAAAATCTCTTAAAAAAACATAAAATCTAGTAAAAAATCAACATAAAATCCCTTAAAAAAACATAAAATCTCTCAAAAAATCATAAAATCTCTGAAAAATTACCATGAAATCTCTTAAGAAACAAAATCTCAATATAGAAATATTTTTTTGGCCGGTTTCTTGCACTGTACTTTAGAAACTCGCTGGCTGGGTGGCAGTTTCTTCATCTAACAGGTAGGAGCACACAAAAATCCAGAAGACAGCAGGAAGACTGCCTCACCGACAACTTACAGATTTTGGAGGAGAATCTGCCACCGTCGTCAATATCTTTCCCGCCCGACTTCGTGCTTCGTGCTCAGCCGCGCTCGCCGACGCCTGCAAGACAACACCTCTCGCAGAATAAAACGATCCAGTGCTAACAAACCAAAAAACCAGTGCCTGATACTGGTGACCACCCTCATCGCTGCGCAATCGTCGGGCTCTGCGTTGGTGAATTAACTGAAACTGTTGAAGAGAAGCACTTCTATTGACATAATCCAAGTCACTCGGCTGGACCATTACAGTGGAGACAAACAGCTTAAAAAAAACAGAGAGTCTCACTCAGAGGTGTGTATGTGTGGGATGTCAACTCAACAGTGACCACATACTCGGATTACTTTGTTTGAAAGGACACGTCAGAGCGCGACGACGCGTGAGTCGACGCTGAGACGACACCACTTAAGCGAGTGAATTCTTGTATATTAAAGCACCCCCTTTTTTGAGGGAGTTCAGTAACAAAAAAACCGCCCAAAAACCCCGGAAATGCTCTCTCCAACGCGCTACTAAAGTCATGTTTTCAGAATTTCGCGGCTGCCGCCGCAAACAAAAACTGCACGCGGTTTTTTGAAACAGCGCTTCGCACAGTTTTAATTGATCAATTTGGAGCCAAACATTCTGAGAACTTGTTTGCTTCACTGGCGCCTGAGTGTTATCTGCCACAATTTCACATCGGCGAGCTGCATCCATGGGGCACAACATCCCTGCTGCGTCACCATGGCCCACCGTCTATGTGTGGCCCACCGCCTGCTGTTCCATGACCTCTTTGTAGATGGCTGGGTGCACCCACTGCTCGGCCAGCCCGTCCTTTTGCCATCCTAGCATTTTGTGCTCACGAGGTGACACAGGTGGTATTGAAAAGGTGTGCACCGCCCCGGCCGAGCTCCCAGCCGCTGCAGCTCCAGGAGCATGGGCAATGGCCATGTCAAGACAATCACACAGGAGGAGAAGAATCTAGGTGTTGGCATCCACCCATCATTCTGCCGTTGATGCCTTCTCCAACTGTCAGTTGACCTCCATTCTGCGCGCCATGTCTTGCGCACTGGAGTTGGTGCGCCGATGCGCTGCATTTAGTTGGATGTAAGTCAACGTTGCACCTGGCGCGCTCGTACCCTCAGCACGATGTGGGCAGTTAGCCTAGTAGCGATGACATGACCCAGTTCCTGGCAATCATAAGAAGTCACACCGCGGGTAATAGCGTGCACGGCGCCGCTGTCTCCTGCCGGACCCTCTTCTGGCATGTGAGTGCTCAAATAGTCGCCCGCAGCAACCACTGTGATGAGCAAATAGAGCTTCAAGCAAAGCTACTAAACTATTTCTTAGGAAGTAATAAAAGCAACATCAATCAATGATCTGCTCTGCTCCCAGATGCGTCATGGCTGCGAGCACCTACGTGTGGCCCTCCTTGCTAAACAACTGTTGATCAGGAAATCAAGTTTCTTGGTGTCTGACCACTGCTTCAAACAGTGACAGCTGTAAAGATGGCAAAACATGATCATAACTGTGTGGTCAAGCAAACCAAAAAGCTCCATGAGGTTGCACCACGTCTATTTGAAGCCCCTCACGTTGTGCGAAAAGGCGCCTGCCATCTGAAGGAGGCGCTTATTGGAGGTGGTGCTAAAGGCTGCGAACAGGTTGAGGAAAGCCACATAGATCTTGCTGCCCATCTCTACGCCAGTAGTGCTGGCCGGTGCATCTCGATACGCTGTCTGCCACTGTTTTCGAGTGTCTTTTTGAAATGTGCTGAGGGTGAACAGATGAAATTTTCCCTCTGCACAACTGTGCCCCATTCTGTAAGCCTCGCAGTACTTGATGAGGGTGGTGATGTCCTGGAGCACTAGCAGGCCCACTCCAGGCTCGTCTGGATGCCTGGATACCTGGTGAACATGCCCATATTAGACACCATTGGCACCTTGTTGAATTGCTTCAACTCCATCCTGAGGTCATTTCCCTGCAACAACATGATGTCCTGCTGTTCTGTGGCCAGGAGGGACATAACCAGTGCCATACTGCCTGGTGGGGCTACGCTGTGTTCTGCTGCCACCGAAGAGTGTTGACTAGAAGTTGCAATGCTGGCCCAGCTCCTCGACAAGCTGCGGATCCGATTGAGCTGCAAGTCTGCCGCGGACGAATTCAAATGGCGGGCCCACCCTCGCGGTTGTTGGCGTGAGCCTGTACCTCGACTGCCTAGCAGCCCATCTAGCTCATGTGGGAGCCGTCTCGTCACAAGAATTGTATTCAAAAGGGTGAGAAGTGTCATCAGGTCCGTGTCTGAATGATTTCAAAGGCCTCAGAAAACGATCCCAACTCTACCATCCGACACCAGTCTGTTTTGCTGCCCTGCCGCCTGCGCTACTCAACATGATGTCAAAGGCCGCGGCTGCAGAAACACGACCCCTCCTGTCAGTCAGTTTTGCTGCCCGGCCGCCTGCGCTACCCTGAGGCTCGCTAGCAAGTGTAATGAAATGACGGAAGGGCAGCAGTGATGTGCTGGGGCGGATTATCATCAAGGATAGGGAGGGTGTGGACACATATCTCCAAAGGAAAGCAAAACTGGTTTATTCTCTGTGACAAGTATCCTTTATGCTCGTGCGCTCCACAGAAAGGTTTCCCCTTATAATAGAAGTCTGCAAGAGCCCTTGACACCATGATTCCTATCCCCCCTAGTGTCTCGTGACACAAGTGCAAAGCTGTATCATCTGTGAGCACTAATGGCAGAGCTGCTGTAAAAAATTGTGACGGCAGCAGCATCTGCAAGCACCAGTGGGAGAGGAGCAGATATAAACAATGCGGTGGCAGCAGCATCTGCAAGCGCCAGTAGGAGAGGAGCAGGTGTAAACAATGGAGGTTCAGCAGCATCTGCAGCACCAGCGGTTTGTATTCGAACATACAGCTAGAATCAATACGTAGTGTCACTGTTTTAATACTTGCTGTGATTTTTTTTTGAGAGTGTTCATTCAAGATTAATTTCAGCCCTCTGGATGAGGTTATCAGTTTAATAAACACTCTCTACTTCAGCAACAGTAGCAAGAAACAATGAGATCAAAGTCATTCATCATGGCAGCTTGACACTAATTAGTGCATACTTCAATTCTATTTGG
>Ga0335398_10010154_pt1 | contig 10757 bp, 8 predicted proteins | sample BON03_FD_205742 | JGI IMG/M metagenome (GOLD analysis project Ga0335398, IMG submission 205742) | Freshwater microbial communities from Lake Bonney liftoff mats and glacier meltwater in Antarctica - BON-03 (spades assembly) (version 2) | ecosystem: Environmental > Aquatic > Freshwater > Ice >...
ACACACACACACACACACACACACACACACACACACACACACACACACACACACACACACACACACACACACACACACACACACACACACATGTGTGTGTGTATTCACACACTCACACACACACACATGTTGGTCTAGTTCGCCAGTTCCAATGTGCGCATGCTGCACATGTGACGCACATCGCACATGTGAGGTATACGCTAGCAAATGCACAACGCTCGGCGGCTACAAATGCACACCATTGCGCTACACATTGCACAAAAAATCGTAACCCAGAAAGAGAGATGAGTCATTTGTCGCTCAAGGCAAAATAAGACACACAAATAGGTATATACAGTGCGGCAGCGTGTGCAGCAGGTCACAAAAACGCGCACACGACACACATTCATGGTCTCACGAACCGATCGAGTAAGGCGAGTTTGTCAAGGCGCAGCTGACGCATTTTGTCGGCTGCATTGTCTTCATCGTCGTCTGTGACAGATGGCCGCACTGCAGCAGACTGGTGTGTGTGCGCTGTCGCATCTACTTGTGCTACAGTGGGCGACGAAAAAAAGCTACGGCGCATGGCAGCAGCAGCGTTGGTAGCTTGCTGTGCAAGTTCCTTGGCCTTATCTTTACTCGTGATTTTCGACAGGATTGCGTGCGCCATGCTGGCTTCCGTCGTGGTCGCGCCCGCTTGCCCATTCGGCCTGTGCGACTCGTATTTCAGGCTGTCGAAGAGCTTGCCGCTTATGAATTCGTTGGCGTCTAATTTGTCGACGCCGGCACGCAGGTCGCCAAGCTGGTGATGCAGGAGTTGTTGCTCTTGCTCTCGTTCCTGCTTGCGGGAGTGGAAGAAATCTTTCATCAAATCAGTCTCCTGTGTCTTGGACATGGATCGCCCACTTTCCTGCTCCAGGCAAGTGATCAATCCAATGATCCATCCTGCCGGTAGCTGCATCTCACTTTTGATGGGCATCATCGTGTGTAGTGCGCCTTGTTGCAGCGCGCCCATTCTTTTGTTCAGAGCCAGGAAGCAAGGGATAGAGGCCTCCAAGATGGGCCCTCCAGGGTAGATTTGCGTGCTCTCAACCCTCGGCACCATCGTAAACTGACCATCAGGATCCCAATCCACAAAAATCACACCAACAGCGCCAGCATTTTGCGCATGATACAGCTTTATACCGTAGCCGCAAGGAGGACTAGGAGGGCGGGGACCTCTCATAATTGCAACGATTTTACCGCGACACTCTTCAGCATTCCACAAAGGCTGATCGCCATGGATGGGACGTGCCCACGTCAGCCGCGCCGTGACGCGTTTGAGGTGATTGAAATTGTGTGAGTTGGAACCCAACGGGGTTGTGACGTTCACGAGCGCCAAACAGTCGGTTCTCGCAAAGATAAAGGGAGGCAGTGGCACGTCTGCCATATCCTCTTGCAGTCGCTCCTGCACGTCCAGATGCCAGAGAGGTTTTCCAGGAAATCGCGTTGCATAGTTGGCAAGACGTCTGACTTCGTTTTGGACCGGATGCAACATTCCTGAGAGCGGTAACCCATTTCGGAAAATGCCGCGGTACTCTGAGGAATCCGTAAAGATATAACGGCCATAGCCTGTCATTTCGCCATCCACAAACTCGCCTGTGTGGGGATACAATCCGATGCGAGCACCAGGCGTCAACGTGAGTGTCAGGAGTCAGAGCGTAGCAGTGGCAACAGGTATATCCCACGCTCCTTGAATTGACAGGGCATTTCCGGGAAAGAGGCGTACCAAAACAAGGCTTTCATCAGGAAATGATTTCAAAAGGTAGGAAGTCTACTAAATTTGGTAGGAGAAAATCAGAAAAATGTAACATGAAGTCGGACCGTGGAATTCAGAACCGTCGGGCCAGCACACACTGCACATGCCTTCGGGTATGCCGTTGACAATCCAGCCAGAGCAGAGGAGCGACTTATCAGTATTGTCTGGATCCATCAGCACCAAATTGTGATAACCATTGCACGCATCCTGCACGAAGTCGGGAGCATACAGGACGGGCCAGCTTTCCTTCTTGCACGCATGCACTGGTGACATTTGAACTGCTCGGAAAAACTCTGAGCTATTCAGTGTTCTGCGACCAGGCTGGCGGTGTGCCTCGTCCCACAGCCACCTGGTTATGTGCGGGTACATCTTGTCACACACTCAAATTTAATCGCAACAATACAATATAAGGGCATACGATGCACCCGCACAAACAAACAGACACTATGCACATGTCCGCCAATACTATGTATATGTACGTCAATGTGTGCAATCATCCAGATAGCTCGCATTACACCCAGATACTCGCAGCAACATACTGTGTCTTACCCTGTCCCGTGCCCCTCCATGCACGGCAGATAAGGGTTGTGGTCAATGATACAGTGTCCGGCTAGTGGCTTCGCACATTCACTGCAGGCGCCATTCTTCTTTGGCAGCCCGTGCTCACACACAGGCATCCCATCAAACTCCTGACCGAAACACGCTCCCAAGTCGCTGCTGGAGACATAGAGCTCTACACACTGCACTGCGCTGAAGTTGGGGCCCGCAAACATCGCATTCCGCATTTGACTCGCACCCACGGCGTAGTATGCGCATCTGCTCCCATTGGTATGCTCAGAATTAGTACGTGCAAGAACCCACCATGTGCTCACGCACTGCTCACGTCTGTCATACGCACTCAAACATATACACACACATGCATTTACACACGCACACATTTTGATTTATACAAAAAGAGAGAGAGAGACACACACAGACTCACACACACATACACGTACACATGTAAATACACATACACACACATATATACATACACATGCACACATGTACACACACACACACGTACACACACACACACGTACACACACACACACACACATATATATTCACACAAGTACACACACACACACACACACACACATGAGTGCATACATTTTCTTACTCATACATACGTGTACATATATGTATATCTATACATATATACATACAAACATATACACATTCCAAATGTACAGGCCACACGTCATGTGTTTTGAGATCATCTTCCAACACACGTGCTTGCAAACGCATGTGCAGAGTACGGGAGGTGTGCGACTACATTCGCTCAAAGCGCTCTCACAAGTAATACTGCAACTACTGCAACACGCTCAGATGCAATACTGCAACTACACTCAATCACTCGCGGTGCTCCCACAGACACTGCTGCAACTATTGCATCACACTCCCAAGCACCACTGCAACTACTGCAACACACTCACAGGCATTACTGCAACTACTATGAATACTGCAGCACACTCACACGCGCTACTGAAAGTACTGCAACAGCACTACTGCAACTGCATTCACTACAAGTGCTCGCACAAACAGTCGAGCATCAAGACAGCACAGTTCTTGTCAAGGTGCACATACCCTTCACAGGAATAAAGAAAGGTAAGTTTGTGTGCGCGTGTGTATATGCGCACGTGTGTATGTATTTACTGTACAAACACACGTACTCGTAATGCTCGCAAGAGCCGTCGAGAAATGAGGCAGCAGCAGGCTTCAAAGAGCCATCAGTCTTCTGCAGCCCGCGCCAGTACGCTTCATCAAAGTCAATACTGATCGCCTGGTAGTGCTCCACACCCTGCTCGCGCATCGTCACAGGATTCGACGACTGGCGCCAAATATTGCGCTTGTCCTCGTGTTCTGGGTAATGCAGCATGAACGAAAAATGCCCGTCTGACGCGCAACGGGACTCATTGAGCCGCTCGAGAGTGCTAAAGTTGGGCGCGTACGGATTGTCTGCGTGCAGCAGCCGGGCCTCTGCCCAGTTATCGGCAGGTGAAAAGGCAAAAGGGGCAGTTTGGCGGAAGACTAGCGTCCAGTCCTCGCTTCGGTACTGGTAGTTCTGGTGCGACATGATGGCCTCTTCTTGCGGCAGCCGTTTAATGGAGACGTTGGGCGGCTCAGTGTTGCCCGGCACGAACTGCCTGAGTGCTAGCTGCGTAAGCTTTGCCATGGGTAATACGTCTAAACTGACCAAGTGCGGATAAAACAACGTGGCGTGCGTGTGGGGCGCCACCGTCAGGTGATACCCGAGATGGTCAATCGAGATTGTGACTCTGATGGTTTTGGCTGTTCCCGCATATTGCGCCGTCGCGGCCTTGTCGCCGTACTGACCACCCATCTTGCTGCACAACATGACCTCGGAGTTTCCTTCAACGTACTGTGCTTGGAGAAGAAAGGGATAGTCACCGTTACTGAGTGTGTAGCAGACGACAAAGGGCACTTCGCCCGTGACTTGCCATACGACAGCATCTGGCACCGCGCCAGAGAGAGTGTCTTTGCGCTCCACCACCGGTATTTTGATCCCTGCCGCTACCGCCTGGCGCAGCAATCTTTTTGCCTGAGTGTTGCCATTGGGCATCGTTGACTCATCCGGAGTCAGCCACCGCACGCTCACAGGCGCTGCTTCTTCCAATTGCTGCAGCTGCTGCCGCATTTTATCTTTGAATGACAAAAATGTATCGGGATTTGGCGCCAATGCTTTCACCTTACCCACAGCTCCCTTGGCGTGATTTGTCTCTGGAGTCGCGTTGGAGACTGGGAGTACTGCTTGCAAGGCGCTCCCTGTTGGACGCGCATGAGCCTGTTCCCTCTGTTGCGGCACGAGGAAATTTCCTGGTGGTTGTCCTGCTGCTGCAGGTGCAGTCGTGGTTGCTGGTTGCGTCAACACAGGCTGCATGGCTTCTGGCTGTGAGACAGCACTTAGATGAGGTGCGGCTGCTGCTGCACGTGCAGCCCATTTTTGTGCCTTAGACATTCCTGTTGCTGCTGCTGGCAACGGATCATATACTACCGGCACTACTGGCAAGAAAGTTGCTTCTGCGGCACGCGCTGCCCATCTACCTGCTTTTGACGTAGCAGATGATACTGCAAATGATGACGCACTTGCCAGGACAGTAGTTGTAGCTGCAGTACTTGGTGGCATACTACGTGCAGCCCATCGTTGAGCTTTGGACATTGGTACAGCCATGCCCGCTGCCGCCGGAATGCTACTTGCATCTGCTGCATGGTGAGCCCCCTTTGCTGCGCTGTCGATAGCACCAACGCCCTTCGACTCAAGGGTCTTGACAGAAAATGGTGAGGACTCAAAAAGGTGGTCGCTTGGTTGCAGCAAGATGCCTGCCCGCATGCCAACCATGACGTGATAATCGACAGGAAATATTCTGACATATCGTGCGCGCACAGGTGCAGGGAAAAGAGTCTCGCACCGGGCATCACCCCCCTTCCCAATTGCCATGTCCTCAGACAATATCGTCAGAGTCTCAGATAAGAGAGAGCGATATTTGACGCGCACTCGCTTCACGTAGTTCTTCTCCCCTCCGCAGTTGCATGCGTGTGGCGGGGGACACTTTTCGTCGCATTTGCCCAACGTTCCACTGCATCCGGTGGCAGCTTGTCCCTGCGTCACGAGCCCAATGATTTCCATTTCTTGTCCTAGATCCATCTCCATCCACTGAGAGACATCAGGGTTGTTAGGGCGCCACGCCGCCTTTGAGTCAAGACAAGAACGGGCCCAACCCAATCCCGACACGATTGATTTCCCGTCACTCCCTTCAGTGCTCGAGTAACTACGTGCAAGCTCAGGCACATTCAGGTGCCGTCGCTGTCTTCTAATATCCTCCTTCGTGAGTCCTGATGCCAATTTTTTGTTCTCGTCTGCATAGTCGCGAAACTTCTCGCGCCATGGCAGGTGCAGCGTCTTGGCCGCTGCTCGTTCCATCCACGCGGCCATTGCACTGCCATGCGCTACAATTTCGGGGGCAGGGAATACCAATGCTTCCCTATGCCCCTGCACCAGCTTTCCCGCCGCCTTCGCAGCTGCTGGGATGACACATTGTTTTGCTGCTGTTGCTGGCGGTGTTTGGGACGATTCCTGTATAGGATCAGTTGCCACAGTTGATGATACTGCAGCGGGCACAGCCGGTGTCTTCAAACCTGTTGCACGTGCGGCCCATCGAGAAGCTTTGGTCTCAGAGTCAATCTGCACAGGGGTAGCACTGACTGGTGAGTAACACAACTTTTACCCTCACTTCCATTGCTGACAAGGGTTGCGACAAGAGTGCAATCATTCAAATGTTTACCATTCCAAGGAACGAAAGAACCTTTTGTTTTGAAAACGAAAGGAAAACGGGTCTTTCGTTTTCCTCCTCCTCGCCTTCGCCTCAGCTGCGGACAACATGCATTTTGGGGCCACGAAAATCGAGTCGAGCAAAAACGTGACCTCGACTTGATGCCCCGGGTCGACTGCCCAAGATCTTCGCTGGTTTCTAGCATGCCTCCAGGCGTCATTCACGGTCCTGATGACTCTGCTTCTGCCCCTCCGTCGTCGGGCCGTGGTAACTACCTGCCTACACAAAGTCAAGCATCGTATCACAGTGCCTCTTCGAGTCCCTCGGCTCGCCGTCCCTCCTCTGGCTGTGACGGTGTCAACGAGGAAGCCGATGTTCGCCCGAATGCCGCCGTCGTGGGGGCATGCCGATGTCCGTGCGAGCGCTGTGATGACCGATGACAACGACGACGGTGCCAATGTTGGTAATTAAATGACATTCTCAGCGAAATCCTCGGCGCTTCATCCAGGGTCGCAACTCCTCTCGACCTTGATCTCGCTTTTGGCGCCGTCGACGTCACCGACGGCCTCGCATGCACTTCACTACTCTCTCCACTCTCCCCCTTCCCACCTCTCATCGCCTCTCCTCCTTCTGCTGCTGCTGCTGGGGAGCCCATCTGAGATCCAGGAGTTTTCACTATCATAATCACCTTTTTCCCCTATTGGTGGTTGTCTTATAATAAACTTTTCTATCTCTCCCAAGATTGGAAAAATCGCGCTCACCGTATATAAAAGCAAATCTGTGGTAGTTGATTTTTTCAGTCGACTATCGATTGCCTAGGGAGCCAATACTTAAACTAGCCTTTCGAATCAGTGCGTGACCACAGAATGCGATTTTTCCATTCTTGGGCGGATTTTAGCGGAGGGGCGCCTTGGAAAAGGGGTTTGCTTCCTTGCCAACACAGGAGGCGGAGTATAGTTTTTCGGGTTTTCTTCCAACAAACAAACAAACATATACACAAAGGTCCAGGCTCCAGAACGGACCTGCAGTTAAGGAAGCCACATGTAGGTGAGTGAATCTTGCTTCGATGCAATCAAACACGTTAAATTTAATGATGGTTGTAAAATGTTGTTTTAAAGTCGTTCAAAGGACTCTGCGATCTGAGATCCTCATCGTTCAGTGCGATTTGACAGGTAAAATGAACTTTCCAAAGTTTTGCTACAATGAAGTTTCAAGTTCGCTAATTTTGTCCACATTTTGGTAGACCACTTGAATTTCGATGACACTCTCGGAGAGATCCTCGGCGCTTCATCCATGGCCACGCCTTCTCTTGACCTTGATCTTGCTTTTGACGCCATCGACTCCAACGTCGACCTCGCTCGTACTCACCTTCTCTCTCCCCCTTCCCCCCTCCCCCCTCCCCTCTTCTCTCCTCCTTCTTCTGCTGCTGCTGGGGAGCCCTTCTGAGATCGAAAAGTATTCACCATCATAATAATTTTTTTCTCCTATTGGGGGCTGTCTTCTTATAAACTTTTCTCTCTCTGTGTCAAACGAGAGGGCCGGGGCAATCACTTGAGTTGTACAGGTATGAATACAACTTTCTTGTGCGAAACTGCGCGATCATAAAATTCAATGCATCATGTTGTACTAAATAAGATTGATCCAAGCCAGTCAAGCGGGGCTCATATCCAAGTGTTTATCTTTTGTCCGCAACAGCCGAAAAACACCCCTCCCTCTTTTTTTCTTTCCTTTTTAAAAAATAAAATATAATGGATTGAATCGGCACAGTCCAAATTCTAAAAAAATAACAAAACCATTTAAGCCGGACTCCGATGTGTCGTGAATTTTCTCCTATGAAGCTCCTACGGAGATTGAACTCTCGGCATCTGCTTCCATTTAAGGTAGGGTTGCGTATTTCTCAAACAGATGCGGATTCTCAGTAGATTCCACTTTACAAGGCATTTCATCGGATTCGTTCTTGTGGAAACGAAACGATCCAAACGTGATCTTGACGCGGCAAACCTGCGGCCCGGCGGCCAGCGCTCGAGCATCATGATGTCTGCGGAAAACAAACGACAAGCACTAGCATTTTGTTTTTCAATACGAATTTGCTATTTATTTGAATATCAAAATGTGGAAAAAAGTCGGCCTTAATTCTGTGCACAAATTTAATACTTGCCAAAAAACACGGGTCTAAACCTCTTACACGGAGCAAAATTTCAGAGATTTCTCAGTGGCAAAAGTTTTCTTCTGAACTCAAAATTTCAAATCCGAGAATTTCATGCACATTGAATGGAGTGAGGAGAAGTTCTTGCAAGGTAGTGTGGGTCACCAAATCAAGCTATGCTTCTGAAACAAGCTTCAGATAACAGATCTTTTGCTCATGCAGCTAGCGAACTATAGATATGTGCTAACAAGAAAAATATAATATCAACTTTATGTCTTGATAGATTTTATTTATTAGCCAACTTTTCTGGTATTGTTTTTTGATACTTCAATTCTCTTTCATGCATTCTATTGTAGCGCGCCAGCTGCATAAATAAAAGTTCTATCTTTTGGTGTTTGTTTCAAAAGCGTAGCCTCCTTTTGTCACCCACAATACCTTTTAAGAACTTCTCCTGAGAATCTCCTCGCTCCAATCCATGTGCATGAAATTCTCGAATCGGACATTTCCATTTGAATAACACACTTTTGCCCCAGAGAAATGTCTGAAATTTCGTTTTTGCGACTTCGAGGCCTGAATCGATGAAATTGACTTGTCCATTTCGTCGATTTTTAGCCAGGACGTTTAGACCCTTGGCAAAAAAATGCCGCTGCGGGATGGCGACTTCCGAATACAAAACGTGTTTGGCCACAAAATTTGTTGGAATTTGCCAATTCGCGGTGGCTGTCTGTTTACAAGTACCAAAATTGTGCACAGACCTAGATTCGACGCTCCTCTACATTTTAATATTAGGAACATATAGCAAATTCGCACGTTCGTTCGAGATGCACCCAACCCCACTTTATTTGTTTTGCTGACAATTCATGAGTTCAATTTTTGAAAAAAAATACAGGTGTTGTAAACCATTGAACCGAGCAGGTTTCGAATAATGTGAACCAAGCATGTTTCGTATAATAAGTCGCACCAAGGTTGCAGAAGGCACGACAAATTCGAATGTGATGTTTTGGTAAACTGAAATGTTCAAGCTCCTGTTGTAATCATCCATCACTTTCCGCCAGGTACAGGAAGATTGTGGAGTGGTACAAGAGAATCCCCCCGGTACAAACCTCGTTGTGTTTAGATCGGCCCCACGGTAGGTGTTCCTTCAACCTTTGGTTTTGCCGATTTTAATTTTCAGCAGCCCGATAGACATGCATATCGTTCGAAACCCGGGAAGATGAAATCAACCGACTGAAATCTTACAAAACCTATGACCTGAACATGCCTGTTACTAGTTACAAATGATTAATTGGAAGCGGGTATTCAAAAACTTTACTTGCTGACGTAAAGATTCCGAGTGCTGGAATTGTCAAGTGGAAGCGGCCTTAGTCCAATTAAAAGTTGGGTATTCGCTACCCAAGAAAGAAAGAAAGAAACGGGGGGATATTGTTACGAATCCGAGTCGACATTGCTACAGCGCACCACTCTATACTCTCTGACCTGCTTGGCAGGTTAGTGGTGTGGCGGCTCACCCCAAACAAAACAAAACAAAAGTCCGGCCCGTGCCCACTGGCAACAACCAACACACAAGACCCAGGCTTCTTTTGTCAAGTTTCTATGATCAAAAGGGGAAATTCACGACAAATCTGTGTCCTTTCGGAAGACTCAGCCTGGCAGAACTCGACAGGCTCAAATCACAACAAGTTGTCAGAACTTTTGTGCCATGAATTCAAACCAAAACTGCACAGTAATGCTGGCGTCGCCGTACAGACAAAAGATCTGCCATACAATTCCAAAGGGTCCGGGACCCTGGTTTTGGCTGATCTAAATATTGCGTCACGGTTGTCGTGGCCCCGTAGCCGGTTATGGCCATGTCTGGTTTTCATTCATGTCCGGTTTTGCAAAGAAATAAGAATTAGGAAAGATCATGTCCGGTTTTGGGATTTTCTCTTTGCATTTTCCGGACTGTTTTTACCCACTGTGGGTCAAATCGGGCGCTGCATTCCTTGGAAGTTAGATACTTTTACCTGTTCAGGTTGATTGGCCAAAAGATGCAGACCAGTTTTGTCTGTTAAGGCTGATTGCCAAGGGATGCAGACCAGCCCACAAACATTGTAAACTGTTTTTACCCACTATCGGGTCGCTACCACCCTCTACTCTATTTGCCACGGGTGTGCATCAAAGATCTGCACGTTGCTTGTATTTTTTCAAGCAACAAATCCGTGTTCGCGCGGCTAAAACCAAGTTGCGCGCGTCGGCTTGGACCTAAAGCCCCTCTGCTTGCCACACGCCCAGAAATGGTCTAGTAGATTTGCTTAAGCTCTATTTACTCGAAAGTTCAACGGTGTTGATCAAAACAAGTTTCTAAACCCTTTTTGATGAAAGTCTCTGAGACTCGATATGATGATGATTGCTTTTATTACTGTAAGAAGTAGTTTAGTACCCTTGATTGAGGGTCTATGCGCTCAAATCTATTTTAGATTTGAGATATCGGTGGTTTGCGTTCACATCTTTTGCTTTTCTT
>Ga0335398_10010155_pt1 | contig 10756 bp, 10 predicted proteins | sample BON03_FD_205742 | JGI IMG/M metagenome (GOLD analysis project Ga0335398, IMG submission 205742) | Freshwater microbial communities from Lake Bonney liftoff mats and glacier meltwater in Antarctica - BON-03 (spades assembly) (version 2) | ecosystem: Environmental > Aquatic > Freshwater > Ice >...
AGCACACGCACAAGAAGCACCGACCCAGTTTATGGGTCGGTATCACTATCTGCTACCGGAGACCGCTGCGGTGCAGAGCGTTGGATTGCCCTGGCTCGGCAGCAGGCGTCGAGCGTCAAGCCGAGCATGCGAGAATTCTCACGGCAGATGACAGCCGAGACGTGTATTGGTGCAGGTATTAGCAGGTATTAGCAGGTATTAATTAGCTAGCGAGTATTAGTTAGTATTAGCGAGTATTAGTTAGCACTTTTTTCCTAATAACTGCTAATACCTGCTAATACCACGCTAATACCTGCTAATAGCTGCTAATACCTGCTAATACCAATTTAATCCTAATACCGACCCGCATCTAATACATTTCGGTACCGCTCCTTATACGTACTATACTACGTACGTACACAGATATTGCCTAAGTCGGTGTCGCTTCTTCTATTAACCATTTATATAAAAAAACAAACTACTTGTCGCTTCTTCTAATAAAAAAAAAAAAAAAAAAAAACTACTGCCTACCGATTACTATGACTAGCTAAGCGGTTGTGCTGACTATAGTATGTTTACCCCCGACCCCAGCGCGCTACACAATACAACCGCATACACCACATGTGAACAGTAAAACGTCGTACAGTATGATCAAGGCAAATGTTGTTTTCGAGTCGATTCATCATGAATGCATTTATAAAAAAATCTCTATTAACCATTTATAAAAAAAAAAATCGGCCGCCGAGCAGATACGAGGAACGAGTCGAGCAGTAAGCCCCCTGCCATGGACGCGCCACTGCCGCCTATTTCGAAGCGAAAGCAGATCGAGGAGAAGCGCGCTGTGGTGCTGAGGGAGTTGGCGGTGGACTCCGACAAACTCCGAGCCGCGGTCGACGCATGTTTGGCGGTGAGCGATGCATGTACCTATGAGGAGGCGACGGAGCACCTGGCTAAGCTGCTCGGCCGGACACGCACCGAAAAGGGAACGCGTCTTGCTCTTAGGGAAGTGGTCGCCAAGTACATGGGTCTGTACGAGACGGACGAACAGTGCTGGACCGAGTACAGCGCGACGAAAGGCGGGTTCAAGGATTGGAAGAAGGACTTCAAGCGCTTCATGGATGCGTGGAACGCGGGCTGGAATAGCGGCGAGATCAGCAAAAAGCCGCTGCGTCCTCTCAAAGACGTCGCAAGGGGCGTGGACTTTGCGCGAATCGGTTTCGCCAGTACGAGCACAGCCCCGGACATCCCCACCCTGCCCCCCACCCTGCCCGAATCCACGCTGGAACGCCTGGGCTTTGCGGCGATGGCTGCGCCGACCGAGCTCAACTCGTCCGGGCTTGCCGAATCTACGCTGTAATGCCTGGGCTTCGCGGCGATGGCTGCGCCGACCGAGCTCAACTCGTCCGGGCTTCCTCCTGGGTCGGTAGAATTTTTCGGTGTGGACGAGGTGGCCGAGGTCAACTCGTCCGGGCCTCCTCCTGGGTCGGAAGACTTTTTCGATGGGGACGAGTTGGCTGCAATGTACGGCCGTTCTCCAGCGTCTCCCAGCCAAACTATTGCCGCCTGCTTCATGGTGCGTGTAGTGTCATGCGTCTCGGCTACAGTCGAGACGCCGGGGCGGCCTGCCCGCAGCACGTGCAAGTACCCGGCCTGCTATCGGCCACGTTGCATCAAAGACACTGCCAGCGGAGAAGAGCACCACTACTGTGGACTCACGCACGCGCGAGAGCACCGCCACTCGCTGGGCCTTGCGCCGCCGCACCTACCGCTGTGCAAGCTGTTTGGCTGCTTGTCTCCAGTCTGTGAGGAGGGAACGCGGGTCCACGACTTTTGCTGCATGTCGCACGCGCTAGAGGCCATCGATGCGGGTGAGCACCCGCCGTCTCGGCCGGCAGGGCTGCAGGATCCCGCACCCAAAGAGAAGCAATGCGCGTTGCCTGGATGCGAAAGGCACCGAAACCACAGTCTCGAGGTCGACTACGAGTACTGCTCGAAGGATCATGCGCTGGCGGCGCAGATGGAACTCTGTTCCATTGCGAAGGTGAAGCAGAGGCGGCGTGACGAGCTATGAGTGCTGAATGGAACATGCTGTTACATATAAACTAGACCACCCAACCGATTCCGGTTTTGGATAGATATAGATGGTAGATAGACCCTCTAATTTAGGCTGTGATGTTTGGCCGCGCCGCTTCGAGAGCCGTTTCGTCATGTACCCGCGCGCTGTGCTGGGTCCTGTCGTTTCGTGGTGTTGCTTCTCCTCCTCGTCTTCCCTCCTCGTCCCCGAGTACCTAAGCTAAGTACCTGACAGTTCCCTTGTTTTCTACCTGTAGTATACAGTACAGCTATGCTGGGTGTGTGCTGTTGCATGTTTGTACTGATTGATTATATAAGTATGTACAACCCAACTACTACAAACACTAACCAGTACCATAATCAATTTCATCAATGCAATATAAGGCTCAAAGCGCATCAGCATAAAACGTATACATTCGCTGTACAAAGCTATACTATAATGCTGACGTGTAGCAGATCCTGTTGCACAGGATCGCTTTGCGACGGGCGCGCGCGTCAACGTATTAGTGTAGGATCGCTGTACTATTGTGTCGGCGCGTTTGGTAGCAAAGTCAGCTTGACGGAAACCTAGGCTTACAGGCCTAGGCCTAGGCTCATGATGTCAGCTGACGGGAACCTAGGCTTACTTACGGGCCTAGGCTCATGCGTGAGCCTAGGCTTACGGGCCCAGGCTCGCGACTCGAAAAGTCCCATCAAACAGGATCGCTGTGCGATAGGCAAAGCGCATCAGCATAAACGTATACATTCGCTGTACAAAGCTATACTATAATGCTGACGTGTAGCAAAAGTCCCGTTGCACAGCGGGCGCGCGCATCGACATATTAGTCGTGAGGATTGCTATACTCATGTGTCAGCGCGTTTCATAGCCACGTCACATGACGTGCGGGGTGCATCTGCAAAGATATACCTGACAGCGCTCTTCCTCCTAATACCCGTGACAGGAGGGAGCGTCCCAACAAGCCGCGAGAACACTTTACGAAGGAACAAGGAACCGTGCGGGGCCTAGACTTATGAGCCTAGGTTCGCTACACAATCCCGTCAAACAGGATCGCTATGCGACGGGGAAAGCGCGTCAGCTTAAACAGGTACTAATAGCTATCTTCGCCTTGACGCACACGGACCATACAAAAAGAGATGCGCAAGCTTCTCTCCTCCGTGCATCACCGATATGCTATACTATTAGGCTGGCGCGTAGCATACACAAAGGAACCATGCAAATGGAAAGCCTGGACTTATGCAGGAATAGGCTAGCTTCTCCAAAGTCCCGTCGCACTGTGACGGGCAAACAGAGATAGAGAGCCAAAGGTTGTCTCTCTCTCTAGCATATAAGGCGACGCGCACAGCGCGCTGAGTTATGGTTATGGCTCTTCGGTCTGTATCGTTATAATCTGCGTTCGCGCAGTCCCACGGTGGCGGGCTGGCACACGCCAGTAGCCTAGGTCTAGGTCAACGGGGTACGTCTAATAGGGTATCCCGTCCCGAAACCTAGGGGAGTCAAAGTCAGTATCCTCTGCATACACTTCGACCCTACGTATGCGCAGGGGTTGGGCCCCCTATGCCGACTCGCTGCGTTCTCCGTCGTCGACGACTCACTCTCGCCTATTTAAGAGGCGACAGATGAAGCGTGGGGCCTTGCGATCATAACCTTCCCTCCCCTGCTTCGAGGGACCGGTTCAACCCTAGCCGTAGGACACGGGAGCGGCAGCAATGCAAGCTGCTAATGCGCCCATGCCTTTGCGTGCCATACTCTACCCCTCTTATGCTCACCAACGGGGTCTGCTTCTAGCAAGAGTGCGCAGGACACAGGAACGGCAACAATGTGCCTCTGCGTGCAATAACCTTCCCCCTTTCTGCTCAGCAAAGGGGACCGGTACTAGCGAGAGCTCGCAGGACACGGGGGCAGCAGAGATGCGACTGCTCAAGCACCCGTGCCTCTGCGGGGAACGGAACAACCAAGACAAATAACATGCTCTCGGCGCTCTCTCTCCTTGTGCTGGGGCAGGCTCACCTCTGTTCATCATTTTCCGCACGGTAGGCGGTGAGACGATTCCCGGATCCCGGATCACCAATGACACTCGTCAGCGGGATCTTCAAGGGGGGAGGTCGCACGTGTGTGTGGTGTGCGAGTGCTTTGTGATATTGAATCCCTATCCATCTACCTAGCAGTAGGAGCGGCGCCACAGAGAAGGCGAGACTATTTGTTCCTCTCGAGGATTAGGGGTCTCGCCATTAGGGGCGTAGCGGAGACTGAGGGCAGGGCGGGCAGCAGCGAGGCGATATAGCGCAGCGGCGCGACAGTAGTGCGGCAGTCGGTCGGGTGCAGTCGCGCCCATCTGCGTCTATCGTTTTTTGGTTTCGTTGTCCTTGCTTCCTTTCTCCTTCTTTCTCAGGCTCTCTGTTATTTATTTGTCGGGTGGGGGTGGTAGCCCGTTTTCTTCGAAGAGCTGTACAGGTGCTCGACCGTCTCGTGGCCAGTCTTGCAGAGCCTTTGGCTCTTTACTGGCGGCTACGGCGGGTTGGAGCAGCCGATACAGGGGTCCCTCCCCTCGAGCAGGGGAGGGGCTCCGGTAGGTGCCCAACTGGAGCTTATTGTTCCACGTCGGGGCCGGGGCACACTAGTGGCTAGTGGTGCGGGCGGTATTTCCGACCAGAACTTAGTTGTCATTGGTCTATTCGGAATTTAGGCCGAATTGGAACACTGTGATCGGCCCATTTCTGTGAACGGCTATCCTTCGAGCCTCTGATGGATCGAACGAAGAAGACTCACAGGTCTACTCCGTGCGGTCCGCAAGGCTCAGAGGCAGCTGTCTTTCGTGACCCACCCTGCCCACCCAAAAGCTATCAGGGCTTAGGGGGGATCTTCAAGGGGGGAGGTATACATTTTGCTTTTTGCAATGCATAGTACATAGCATATGTGGTATGTGGTGTGTATGATCATTGCGTGTGGGGCGCGGGGGGGGCGTGAGTACGTGGGTTCAAGGGAGTTCGGCCTGTGCTTGTTGTTGTGTACATAATTCCCGTTCCCGGATCCGCGGGGCTCCAGCACCAGCACTCGTCTCTTGCACCCGTCACCTCCACCTCTCTCTCCAGTCACCACAGTCAGTCAGCAGCCGCCAGACCAGAGAGCCACAGACACAGAAGCAGAAGCCAGAGAGCAACGAGGGACCTCTTAGACTTAGACTTCAAACCTCAGCTCAGCCCTCACAGCACAGGCACAGAGAGTAGGGATCCCGCCCCGCCAGGCACGCCGTGTATGAAAAAAGTAGACGAATATGAAAGAATCGGAATAGAAAAAAGAGCATTATATATAGAATATGCAGTATCAAGGTTGCTCACGAGCCCATTTGGTTGGCTGGTCATCCAGAAGAAGCTCCTGTGATGGTGCACACGCGTCTATTGCATCTTCCATCCAGCGCAATGACTATAACTGCTTAAACTATAATGCTCAGGCTCAGATGCTCCTCAGCCGTGTTCACACCAGCACAGTCCTCGTAGTCCTCCTGCTGTCCTGCCCAAATCTGGTTGTTACGTATCAGTATCAGTATCACTCACCTAGCTCTCTTTTGTATTCGTCACAAAATTTCGTATATCAGTGGGTATCTATGACATATGACATATAACGTATCACATCGTCGATACAACAGTGTAACACTGTCAGTAGTGTACAACAGTAACAATGTGTATTATTAGTATACGTAGAACGCGTATCTGTGTCTTGTCCTGATATACATAATTGTGGTAATAAATTATTACCGATATATGCATCTTATTTATCTTGATAGATAGACAGAAATTATAAAAAATAACCGGATATGGTTCAGATACGTACATAATACAGATATGTAGAATGTACATCCAACGTTTTTGCTGGTTCGTGCTGTGACACGTGATCCAATGCTCATTCTGAGAACATACACACAACTATTACTATTGCTACGAATACATGTATTTTGGTAGTGTGTTCTGAACCGGATACGTATTTAGATACACACATGATACAGATACGTCGAATTTATCTGACGTTTTCGCTGTGATTTTGGAGAATGATTTGTACTTTGATACGGTTAGGGTGTGAGAGGGACGAGGGTTAAGTTAGGTTAAGTTATGCAAAAAAAAACGAACAAATTTCACATTTTGATGAGAACGTGATTAAGGTTCATCACAGATGTTGATTGGCACTCCACTAAATCTGGACATTATTGATAAACCAAGACTTGTACAGTAAATATCGACGACGATATATCGACTCGATATATCGATCCACAAAAAATACCACTAAATATCAACAACATTATCGACATATATAGATCAGCCAAAACACCACTAAATATTGATTACAAATCGATATATCGATATTTTCATTCACATCCTCCCGTTCACAGGCTGTGTATGCAATAAGTAATCCATTTATCCAGTAATCCATGTATCCAGTATATCAATAGATTCTGGGTTCCTCTTCCTCTTAACCCTTAACCCTAACTGATATCGACAGATAATAACGACGCCTACGGCGCCGCCAAATGTTGATTGATGTTGATCGCTCACACCACCAAATATCGTCGATATATCGATATTTATTTCTTGGTTGTTCTGTAGCATACTATATAGCATGCTACAATGCTATATAGCATCCATCAGATGTTACAGTACTACATAGCATAGCTCTACTTTTTTCTGACATTTGAACAATTTCGAGTTGACCCGATTACTGGTGCTGCTGCTGGCTGCTAGCCCACGCCCCGGCCGGGCCAAAACGCTAAAAACTATGTGCTCAAATACCAAAATGTGCATCTAGGACAGAGTGTAGTACTATAGTGTAGTATACTATATAGCATGTATAGCATCCCCCGATGCTATCGATGCTATATGCTACAGAACATCCAAGATTTATTTTGCGCCTTCGGCGCCAGCACTAAATAACGAATAAATATGTTCGTTATCTGTGAGTATCCTTAAACGTGATATACGAATTGCACTATTTTACAAGCGATAATACTACGGCGGATACGCATCTCAAAATCAGAGACGGGCTCAATACAGTAAATATTTTTTTACAAAAACATAGTGATAAAGTGTCCCGGGTCTCTTTGATACGAGTTGATACGTCACTCACTGATATATACGTATATGATATACGCAATTTTGTGACGAATACAAAAGAGAGGTGATACGCAGATGCGTAAAAACAGCAGTTTCCTGGCTGCCCTGTGCCTGTGCCCATGCACATCGCGGCGGGCTGGCACCCGGGTTAACATTAACCCGCATCCTGCCTCCCTGACTGCTCCACCCCCTGACTGACCTGACCCCTACGGCCGTAACGGCCTGGCACACAGTCGCTCTCTCTCCACCACGCGACGCGCTCGTCGTGTTGCCTAAGTCTAAGTCAGTGTCGCTTCTTTTTCAAGCTTTTCTATATTCAGAACCCGTTTTTAAATTTTTTGTTTTAGAAAAATGACCCAGCTATAAGCCCTCCCCCTCCCCTGGTGTGTATTTTGGGATAATAACCCGCCAGTATTTCACCTGTATCTGTATCACGCCTGTATCTCACCGTATCCTTGGTATCCCGCTGTATCCTGTATGTCTATCTATAGCTGCTAGCCATTTTGCAGCAGATCCACTGTAACTGAGTAACTGTATCCTGCTGTCTGCTGTTGTATCTGTATCCCACTGCCACTGTATCCGTACGTATCTAGGTGTAACCCAGCTGTATCTGCTGTATCTCACCGTATATCTCACCGCCTCGAAAACGGGAAATGGCCAAAAAGAGACTCCAGGATAGGAGAGGGCTGCTATACGGTAGCTACGGATAGGCTGGCTCGACGAGTAAATCATATTCTACTATCAACCATAGCCGCCCCGGCCCCGAGCACACAAAGTGGTGGATGTCATGCCGGTTACTCGACTCGGAACAAATACGGAGGACAGCTCACACTCCACAGCGGCGCCTCAAGGGCACGGGCACGCAGACTGCCCCGGGACAGGCCGAGAACATGGGCATGCGCATGCACACGTGTTACTCCCGGCGCGAAATACGAATACCGATGCGAATACGGATACTACTCATACTGATACCGCCGGGTTCTGATTGGATCAGCCCCGGTGTATCTTGTATTGGCCTGCCGAGTGCTCGAGCTTCCCGTCGTCGACGAGCAGGTGGAGGAAGCGCTGGAGCTCGTGCTCCGTCCGGTCGTAGCCGCGGTCGGGCCCCGAGGCGGGAACAAACATCTTGAGCATGTTGTGGATGCGCTGCAGCGGGAGCGACTCCAAGTTGGTCAACATGCCCAGCACGTACTGAAGAAGGAAAAGAGGAGAACAGGGGAGGATAATCGTATATAGCATGGCATTGGGGAATATTAGAAAATGTAACAAATGGCGTAAGCGTTTCGCATGTTGTGGATGCGCTGCAGCGGGAGCGACTCCAGGTTGGTCAACATGCCCAGCACGTAATGAAGAAGGAACAGAGAACAGGGGAGGATAATCGTATATACAATGCCGAGCATGCATTGGTGAATATGAGAAAATATAACAAATGGCGAAAGCGTTTTGCATGGTGTGGATGCGCTGCGCGCGGCCGCGTAATATATATATACATACATTCATGTATGTATATATATATATATATATATATATATATATATATATATATATATATATTTTTATATATATATATAAATATAAATATATATATAAATATAAATATATATATAAATATATATATATATATATATATATATATATATACATATATACACATATATATATAAGGCGCACCTGTTCGTAGACGCGCATCTCTGCTGCGAGTTGTTCGGCCGCCAGTTCGGCGGCCGCGTCACACACACACACATATATATATATACACACACACATATATATATACACACACACATATATATATATATATATATATATATAAAAATATATAAATATATATATGTATATATAAATATATGTATAAGGCGCACCTGCTCGTAGACGCGCATTTCTGCTGCGAGTTGTTCGGCTGCGAGTTCTGCGGCCGCGTCATCTATCTATCTATCTATCTATCTATCTATCTATCTATCTACCCAAGGCGCACCTGCTCATAGACGCGCATTTCTGCTGCGAGTTGTTCGGCTGCGAGTTCGGCCGCCGCGTCGCCGCTGTCGTCCTCTTCCTCCGCCGCGTGCGACTCGTCGCCAGAGACTAGCGATGTGGCCGCGACCTGCGAGGTGAGGTTGGTTTTCTATGTTTAGAGATAGACAGATAGATGGATGGATGGATAGATAGATAGATGTGTAAACAGATCGATCCATTCGTCGCCAGAGACCAGCGATGTGGCCGCGATGTGAAACATTGAGTTGGTATTCGATAGTTAGAGATAGATAGATAGATAGATAGACAGATAGATGTGTGAATCTATCTATCTATTCGTCGCTCAAGACCAGCGAAGTCGCCGCGACCTGAAGCCAGACATGGGGCATGGGGTAGGTATGATATGTAATAGATAGACAGACACATCGTGAGATAGACAGATTCATATAGACGTCTGCCTACTCTTCGTCCGAGACCAGCAAAGTCGCCGCGACCTTAAACATGGGGTGGGTGTGATATATCATAGACAGACAGACAGATAGTCAAATAGATAGTTGCCGCTGTCGTCCTCTTCCTCCGCCGCGTGCGACTCGTCGCCAGAGACCAAAGAAGTCGCCGCGATCTGAAATAGGACTCCGAGGCCGTGCTCGGTGTGTGGCTCCCCGCGCCTGCCGACGCCGCGAGCGCTGCCTGTTCGAGGCGCGCTTTGGCCGTTGGCCGTTGGCGTGGAGAAAGATTTGGGGGGTAACGATGTTTGACCTTACGGTATAGTTTGTTGCTTTCTGTGTGGGTTGACCCATCCGCCGAGCATAGGGTAGGAGATATCAGGGGGTTAGGGTTAACCCGATATATCATAGACAGACAGACATATAGTGAGATAGATAGAGATGGATATATACGTCTGCCTACTCGTCGGCAGAGACCGAAGATGTGGCCGCAACCTGAAAGATGGGATGAGGTTGGTATTCGATAGTTAGAGATGGATGGATAGATAGATAGATAGATAGATGTCTTCCTACTTGAAGCCAGGCATGGGGTGGGTAGGATATATCATAGACAGGCAGACACATAGTGGGACAGATAGAGATGAATATATATGTCTGCCTACTCTTCACATGGGGCGGGTACGATATATAATAGATAGGCAGGCAGATAGTGAGATAAATCGAGGTGAATATATAGGTCTGCCTACTCGTCGCCAGAGACCAGCGACGTCGCCGCCACCTGCGATATGGAGTTGGTATTCGATAGTTAGAGATAGATAGATAGATAGATATATAGATAGATGGAAATATATATGTCTGCTTACTCTTGGTCCTGAAGCCAGACATGGGGTGGGTAGGATATAGAATAGACAGACAGACATAGATAGATAGAGATGGATATAGATGTCTGCCTACTCTTCGTCCGAGCCAAGTAAAGTGGCCGCGACTCGCGGCGTGGGGTTGGATTTATGTATTTAGAGATATTTAGAGATAGATAGATAGATAGATAGATGTGTAAATATAGCTATCTATTCGTCGCCAGAGACCAGCGAAGTCGCCGCCACCTGAAGCCAGGCATGGGGCGGGTAGGATACATCAGAGACAAAGGGTTAACCCTATATATATATACATATATATACACACACACA
>Ga0335398_10010157_pt1 | contig 10756 bp, 16 predicted proteins | sample BON03_FD_205742 | JGI IMG/M metagenome (GOLD analysis project Ga0335398, IMG submission 205742) | Freshwater microbial communities from Lake Bonney liftoff mats and glacier meltwater in Antarctica - BON-03 (spades assembly) (version 2) | ecosystem: Environmental > Aquatic > Freshwater > Ice >...
GCCTTCTCCTTCATCTTTGCGTGCTCGCACGTGCACATCACAGAAAGGGTTTTCTACACAGATTGTGCGGAGAAAGGGTTCTGTTGCGCGTCATCGACACCCTGCGGCTATCGGGTTTGGTCTACCCACTCGTCCACTCTTCTCGACACCTGACGAAGTCTTTGCAGGCAATTTCACAACTATAGACCGAACATCTGCGTGAGACGGTACATGTTCTCCTTTCGAAAACCTCCTGGCGTTTTTTTTTCCCTCGGCAAGTCCTGGTTGTTTTCTCTGTCTGTACTGTCATTGCTTTCGTAAGTCTTGTGTGTATTGCTGTGGTGACCGCTTAGGTGGCACCGTAAGGTCCTTGACACGCCCGCTCATTCTGCTGTCTAGAGACTGCCCTTTCGCATTGATTTAGACGTGAAGCCAGTATCGTCGACCTGAGCTGCGGGTAACATCCTTGCAATCGCGTTGGTGATGTGCTTGGGGCTGATGCGTTCGCGTTTTGTGTTGAACCGAGTGCCACCATACACCATTTCAAAGAGCGCACTGTACATGGTACATGGCGTTGTGCGCATAGCAATATCCTCAAGCATGCTTTATGCTCGTTCTTTTGTCTCTTCAAAAGTACCATGGCGACGCAGGACCTGCTCTAGAGTCACATTTGCGGTTCACGAGCCAGTCTCACACATCCAACGCTATCAGTTCGGATTGCCGAAATGCGTTCAAGGTGCCCAATTGTGCTAGGATCCAATCTCGTTCGTGCAAGAGAGATGTGGTTGGTCAGGACGCAATCAGTCGCACGTGGATTGGGTTCAAGTGCATTTTAGTTTTCACATCGCTACTTGTGTTCTTTTTCAAACCCATCAGCCAACATCCCATCTCGCGATACAAGGCGGTGACGGGCATCCGAATTGGAAGTGTTTGTCACAATGTACGACAAAACCTTTCCGATCGTGCCGGTAGTATATTGGCCGAGGAGGAGTTGCGACAAAAAGGCCTTCAAGACCTCTGTATCTCCTGGTAAGATGGCTTCTGGCTTGCGCATGACCACGCAAAACGTGACCCATCCTCGCCAATCACTGTAATAGCCCTTTCATGTCAGGTTTCGGCAGGTTCAAGTACAGTGCCCGCCGTGAACTTCGTGAGCACAACCCCTGCAACCTCTGGCGAGATGAGGTGGTGCACGTCCTGAAGAGATGCCGAAGTGGGCATGCGTGATCTGGACCATTTACACGTCTGTTCGGTTCAGTACTCTCTCTGCGACCCATTTGCATACCTGCTTGTATTTTGCAAGCTGTTGCCATACCTGTCATTTGGTTTTCCAGGGGAACATGTACACATTCATCCGTCGCCTATCGGCAATGACGTGAAACGTCTCATCGACATCTTTTAGGGGACCAAACCCAAGGGGACCAAATAGCCGGGTGAGCAATATTCCAACGCACAGGAAATGAGTTTGTTTACAGATCACGTGGTACAGAAGGGGCTTGTCTTCTTGCACAGATTTCATATGGGAGTGGCTCAGTGCGCAACGCCTTTCTTGACTCTAGGGAAAGAAAACTTGCCACCCAGCATTGCCTGGAAAGCGCCGCTTGTGCCGAGATCGTGATTTACTGAAGCACAGCCCCACCAAAATCAAAGCTCGGCTCCGTGGCTCATCCTCTGTCATTCCCTTCGCAACCGAGAATTCGGCTCCCTGAAGCTGCTGGCAGTCACCAGGATCGACAGCCCTTTCACGGCGACGACCTTTCCAAGCGCATATCCACTTGAATCAAAGCTCAGCTGGGTCCTCATCACCGAAGCCAAACTACACGCTGACGCACAAAGACCGGATGCAGAAGTTGTGTCCACACAAAATATTAGGATAATTGTCCTGTTATTGACAGTGCCACCCTCTGTCACATCCTCCGCAATCGAGGAAGATGGGGCGCTCATGGTGCAGATAGTCATTGGGGTCGACAGCCCATTCACGGCGACCACTTCCTGAAGCGCAGCCTCACCAAAAACACAGTACGGCTTTGTTGCCACCCTTGTTTGCAGTGACTGGGATTGACAGTCCGTTCACGGGGGCGGCTTCCCGAAGCGCATCTCCACCCAATTATAGCTCGGCTTCGTTGCCGCCCCTGAAACTAAGTCAGACGTCGATACACGAAGGCTTCTTGACTGTTGTCACTGGGGTCGACAGCCCATTCACGGTGACGACTTCCTGAAGCGCAGCCCCTCCAAATCAGAGCTCGTGTTCGTCACCACCCCTGAATCCAGTCAGACGATCACGCACGAAGGCCCTTTGGACGAGTCGTACCATCGCAGGCAGCCAAAATATCTGCACTATCATCCACAGCGCCACCGCCGGTCGCACTCGACCAAGATGGCTCACTCAAGTTGCTTCTTGACACTGGACTTGACAGCCTATTCCCGGTGACGACTGCCTGAAGCGCAATTCACCAAAGTAACAGCTTGGCTCCGTCGCCATCTCTGAATCCTACCCAGACATTGACGCACGAAGGCCACCTGCTATAGGTGTGCTCGCACAGCAAGCTAGAATATCCGCACTGTCATCTACACTGCCACTCTTCATCACATCCTCCGCAACCGAGCAATTCAGCGCACTCGAAGTGCGGTCAATACTTGGATCGACAGCCCTTCCACGGTGACGAATTTCTGAGGTACAGCCCAAAAACACTCGGCTCTGTCACTACTTCTATATACAACCCAGATGTTGACGCAAGAAGTCTGCCTGGAGGAGTTGTGCCATCACGGGCAGCCGGAATGTTTGCACTGTCATTCATAGCGCCATCCTCTGTCACGCCTTCTGCAACCGAGGACGATGGCGCATTCAAGCTTCTTGCCGTCACTGGGACCGACAGCCCAATCACGGTGTCAGATCCTGTTATTGACAGTTCCGCACTCTGTCACATCTTCTGCAATCGAGCAAGATGGGGCGCTCAAGCTGCGGTCAGTCATTGGGATCAGCAGTCCAGTCACGGCGAAGACTTCCTGAAGCGCAGCCTCACCAAAATCACTCTTGGCGCCGTTGCCACCCCTGTTGGCTGTCACTGGATTAGACAGTCCATTCACGGAGGTGGCTACCTGAAGCGCATCCCCAACAAAGTCATAGCTCGGCTTCGTCGCCGCCCCTGAAACCAAGTCAAACGTCGGTGCACGAAGGCTGCCTGCAGGAGTCGTGGTCGCACAGCGTGCTAGAATATCTGCACCATCATCTACAACGCCACCCTTACACATTTTCGCAACCAAGCAAGATGGCGCACTCAAGTTGATGGCCGTCACTGGGGTCGACAGCCCATTCACGGTGACGATTTCCTGAAGGGCAGCCCCTCCAAATCAGAGTTCGGCATCGCCGAATTCACCGACTTCACCGAAAGTTAGACGTTGACACACGGAGGCCGCATGAAGGAGAATGCCGCCTGGAGTCGTGCCATGACAGGTATCTAAAACATCCACTGCACCTCCATCTGTCACACATTCCGCAACTGACCAAGATGGATCAGTCATGCTGCTTGCTGTCACAGGACTTGACAGCTAATTCCTGTGACGACTGCCTGAAGCGCAATCCCACCAAAGTCACAGCTTGGCCCCGTCGCCATCTCTGGATCCAAGTCAGACGTTGACGCACGAAGGCCACCTGCTAGAGTTGTGCTGGCACAGCGAGCTAGAATATCCGCACTGTCATCTACAGTGCCACTCTTCGTCACATCCTCCGCAACTGAGCAGTCCAGCTCGCTTCAGTTGCTGGTCAACACTTGGATCGAAAGCCCATTCATGACTATGAATTTCTGAGGCGCAACCCCCACTAAAATCCGAGCTCGGCTCTCTCACCACTGCTGTATGCCACCCAGATGTGAACGCACGACGCCTAACAGGAGGAGCCATGCCATCACGGGCATCTGGAATGTCTGCATTGTCATCCATAGCGCCATCCTCTGTCACACCCTCTGCAACCGAGCACGATGGCGCACTCAAGTTTTATGCAGTCACTGCGATTGACAGCCAATTTACGGTGACGACTTCCTGAAGCTCATTCACACCGAATCAACTCTCAGCCTAGTCACCACCTTCGACACTAAGCCATACGTCGACGCACGAAGCCTGCTCAGAGTGGTAGTGCTCGCGCAGCGACCTAAAATAACTGCACTGTCATTGTAGATCTACAACGACATCCTCTATCACATCCTCCTCGACCGATCACTTCGGCTCACTCAAATTGCTGGTTGTCGGTGGGTCGACAGCCCAATCATAGTCACGAGGACCACCTGAAACGCAGTCCCACCAAAGTCCTATCTCAGCCCCGTCGCCATCTCTGAAAATTTCAGATATTGACGCACGAAGGCCAACTGCCAGAGTTGTGCTGGTACAGCGAGCTAAAATATCCGCACTGTCTCTTATAATGACTTTTATCATCATATCTTCCGCAACCGAGCAACTCAGCGCACGCAAGTTGCTGGCAAACACTTGGATCGACAGCCAATTCACGGCTACGAATTCTGAGGCGCAGCCCCACCAAAATCAAAGCTTGGCTCTCTCATCACCGCTGTATCCCAACCGGATGTCGACGCACGACGCCTAACAGGAGGAGCCGTGCCATCACGGGCAGCTGGGTTGTCTGCACTGTCATCAATAGCGCCATCCTCTGTGAAACCCTGTGCAACCGAGCATGATGGCGCACTCAAGGTTCTTGCCGTCACTGGGATGGACAGCCCATTCATGGTGACAACTTCCTGAAGCGCAGTCCCACCAAATTCAACTCTCAGCCCCGACACCACCCCTGAAACCAAGTCAAACGTTGACGCACGAAGCCTGCTCAGAGTAGTAGTGATCGCACAGCGACCTCGAATGTCTACACTCATTTACAGTGACACCCTCTGTTACACCCTTCTCAACCGAGTACTTCGGCTCACTCAAGCTGCTGGCCGTCATTGGGATCGACATCCCGTTTACGGTGACGACATCCTGAAGTGCAGCCCCACGAAATTCAAAGCTCAGCTTCGTAGCGCAAACCTCTGTCACACCCTGCGCAACCGAGCACTTCGGCATCCTGAAGCTGCTGGCAGTCACGGGATCGACAACGTATTCACCGTGACATACCCATGCACTTGGTATGCCTGTATCAAAATTCGTGGGTGCGACTCAGTCTCAAGCCCCGGAAAGGCAGGAACCCGCTTCTTCACTCCCTTTTGTGTGGAAGGCTCTTTTGTTTAGGTGAACCACGAACATTGTATCAACTCTTTTTTAGGTGAACCTCGTCAAAATTGAAACAATGTCAAACAGGTCACGGGTAAGTCGCGGTTTTCGCGGCAAAAAAAGGAGGGGAAATATTTAGGCTCAAGAAATTTAACTTGCACGTTTCTTCTTTTTCAACTTTTTGAGAGCTTGAATATGAGTTTAAGATCAAGTCAATCGGAACACAGGAACTTGGGGTTCCAAAAGTCGGACAAAATAGGAACCAAGCGGTTTCTGGTAAAGGCGATTTGACGGGTAAAATGGCGATGTTTGGAGGATTTGTCCGGAATATTCCACAAAAAATTCGAAACTTTTTCTGTAGACGTCTTCAAAATTCTTTTGCAAGATCAGTCTGATACAAGTCATGCCGTTTCTCAACTCGAATTTTTTTCGAAATATACAGGGCGTCACGTTGTGGCTGTCAAATGGCTTATTTTGCGGCCAAAAATGGAGAGCAAATATGTATTTCAGAAAATTCTGTTTGCAGATTTCATCTCTAATTTCTAAAGAGCTTGCACACACGCTTTTGAGCGAGCCGTTCAGACCACGGGAAGAAGTATTTCCAAAAATGGGATCTGTCGAGTTCTCCGTGACTTCTTACACGATTGTATTTTACCCGTATAAGCGCACTGAACTATTAATATTTCGAGAAATAGTTTTCGTCGCGCAAAATCCCTTGAATATCTCTATCCCAACTTTTAAGATCTTCATTTTCATCCTTATGTTCGATTGGATCGGAGCACGTAAATATGGGCTATTGGGGATAATACGGCAATATTGGCTATTGCGGTCCCCCGTAGGTGAGGAATGGGCCGACAATATTTCCAAATTGTTGGAAAGGTCATCCATGAACTCGGATCGAATCGATCAATATCTCAGATGGAAGATATCAAAATGTTGAATCGAAGACATGCCGAGGACAAATTCTGGAAACAAATACATCATGTCTATTTTGTCGTTTGTAAACGGCCATTTCACGGGTAAACGGCATTGGGACCTTCTCGAATTTTGTCTTGGTTCCTATTTTGTCCATGACCAGGAACTACGAAAAATGATCCAACGTTATCACAAACAAACAAACAAACAAATCACCAAGAAAGAAAGACAATCGCACGAACTGGATGGGCAGAGGTTGGTCTTCGTGTTCGCGGCTACCTGCACCATGTTCCGCCAAGACTTCACACCCGGCCTCGCACCCACACAACACAGTTGCATGCAACCACACTTCACCACCACGTCCCCCCCAGCGCCCACAGCAGAGCACACGGCTGCGCGGCCGTGGCAGAGTGGACCGAGCTCATCCAAAGATGGCAAGTCTTGCCATCTTTGGATTGGCTCGGTCCACTCTGCTACTGGTGCTGGCGCACACTCTACGATGGAGGACGCGGGAGCTGAGAACACGTGACAGGAGGAACACACCTTCCACGTGGATACCATCATCATACTTCTGCATGCCATGAGAGTTATGATCATGTCACGGTCATGGAGAGAACGCAAATTAGACCGTTTGAAGAGCGAATCTAAGGGTGCAGCCAATGAGACGCCAACCTGTGCAGTACTAATACACTCCACACAGACAAGCTCTATTTGGTAAAGGGTGGGGGAGGTGAGCAGCGCATGTGAGGTGGGGTGTTGAAGGAGGGTACAATCCCTAAGTCGTCAGTTCGATTCCGTCTAAAACACGAGAAAATCCCAAGGAGTTGAACTTCATAGAACCTTAACCAAGGGAACTCTACTGGTGGTCAAGTGCCTTGTCGAATGGGAAGGCAACAGCCAAGAACGTGCAAGTATTTACATATACCTAGGATCTTGCAAAATAAAGCCCAATTACTAAGACAGTCATTCTTGTCTTCCTGTAGTACGCACAACTGGCCAGCCAAAGGATACTGAATATAGGCCAGCCAGGGAATGACTAATATCATGTCCACGTGACATACTGCAGTCTGCATGCGGGTTTCGAGTGTGTTGAGGGGCACAAGTTGCAGTAAAGGCTGCCAAAGTTGCCACAGAAAATGTTGAATAGTGGCAGGGGGAGAGGAGTGCAGCCTAAATCTGAGTTGTGCAAGTTGTAAGTTCTGCGTAATGTAAAGAGGGGGAATTCCTGCCTCAGCAAGTAAGGCGGTGGGATGGCCATAGACATGTAGGCTGGTGCTAAGAGATTGGCTGAGACTGGCCTGTAGCGCTTGCACTTGTGAGGCATCAGAAATATAGCGAAAGTAGAGTAAAAAATGAGGAAGGACACAGGAATTCCACAAATTAAGCATTTCAACGGGCGATCGGCAAAGGGTAGGGTTGGAGTGGTGCTTGTCGTATCGGAGGGAGTAGGAGACAGCGAGGGCTACGGAGTGGCCTTTGTTGGCCTTTTCCTGGATGGATGCCCGGGCCACTGCTGGTTTCATAGTCAACATGGGGTCGAGTCTGAGTCCCAGATAATCAATCTGCTTTACTTATGTGTGAGGTTTGGCGGTGGGATTTGTACAGTATGGGGAGTGAAATGACGATGGCAACAAATTTTTCCAATGAACTTTCCGTGGGGGTTTCCTTGCATTGCGTACTTGCGTGGTTTCAAAAACACATAATTTTCGTTTTGTCAACGTTGAGTTGCATTCGGGCCATTTAGCTCCAAGTCTGACATGTATTTATCATCATCTGGAGTTCGTGGGCATCAGTTGAGATTAGACATAGATCATCAACATAAAGAATTCCCCCGACTACTTGACTCCTCCATTATGCGTGATAGTGGCATCAGGAATGTTTTCCTTGAGTCCATGTATGAGGTCTGCCACAAAGATTCCAAAAAGAGTAGGGCTTAATCTGCTACCCTTGGGTACCCCCCGCAGGATGGCAACGCTGCTGCTTTTGGAGATCCATGGGTGTAGAACACGAACCTTGACTACTTGAAATCTTTCTTTGTGATGCTTCCACATTCGCCCTACAATGTTTTCTTTACACAACAGTGAAAGGAGTTTTCCTCGGTGAATGCTTGGAAAAGCGGTTGAGAAGTCACAGAATGCGACATATAGTGCGAGGCCTTTCTGTGTTATGTTATATTGGATGATAGAGAGCAGACAATAAATCACATCATGGATCTGTTGACCAGGTCGGGTCCCAAGTTGGTTTTCAGTGAGTGCATTGTGGGTTTCTGTAAATTTGGTCAGTCGAGAGATCAAGATCCCCACGTGACGGGAGAAAGAGGAGGGGACCGGTGTAACCGGCGACGGAGTTAAGGTGAAGGGTGCGTATCCGGCCACCCCAGGTCCCCTGAAGAGGAATGACCCCGGAACCGTAACAATTCCTCATTATTGGGTTAATAAAACAAAGCAACACACACACACACAAACCAAAAACTAAAAATTATGTGCATGCGTTTGCCATTTATTCCATGGTCCATCATCGTAGTCTAGATATATACGACCTGGACTTCATGCGTGTAACCGAAAAAGAACGTTGCACATGTATTCACCATGTGCTCGATTTTGTAGGGTTTTTTGTTTTTGGGTTTTGGTTTGTTATGCCGCCACACAGTTAGCAACTCAATTACAGCAGAGACGTATACAAATGGTGCGTAGTAATAAGGTAGCCCGGAAGCGCCTGACGGAATCAAACAGCACTCCCGCAATGGACCTCACATACATGAATGTTGTTTTGAAGTGGTGTATATGCATGTTGGTAGGTTTAGGAATTGTAGATATTTATTACTTTTCTAATGTTTTCAGTTCTAGTCTTTGTTTGTTGGTTTGTTATACCGCCACACGGCTAGCATTATCTTATTGTCTTTCTTTCTGGGTCTTCGGAGACCCAACCTAATCACTGGACTGTCATTGTTTCTTTCTTGGGGTTCGAATACCCAACCTAATCTTCGAACTAATCGCACTAATCTAAAGATGTAAATTTATGTAGTATTATTGTTTGTGTATTTGTCTTTTTTTTATGTTCCCATTTTTTTCCTTCTTTTTTCCACTTTTTTTGTTTCCTCTCCTTTGTTTTTGGGTAGACCAAACCCGACAGCCGCAGGATGTAGATAATACGCAACAGAACCCTTACTCTGCACAATCTGTGTAGAGAACCCTTTCTGTGATGTGCACGTGCAAGCGCGCAACATGAAGGAGAAGGCATTCTGAGAGAAGGGGGTCTAGGTTCGTCTTCGCTGTTCGTGCAAACCGTTTGCTGCCGTAATTGGAGGGTTGGTTGTGTGGAGGCATTACAAACCAAAAAAAAATCCATATATATATATATCAACACTCATAAAGAAAAAATTCATAAAAACCACGAAATTCACTTCACACAAAAGCGGGAGTGCCATAAAACACAAATTAATCCACAGTAGCGTTTCGTTTATTATGAAACTCTAAACCCTAAACCCAGCCGGTAGAGGCCGCACATGATTCATGTGGCCATGATTCATTTTGGTGCACATCGTTGTCACAGTAAAGCTCGAAATCGACAGAGTCCATGCAGACCTCAGTACCCCGCCAGGATCAGCTCCCCCCCAGGACCCACTCCCTGGCCAGGCGACTGATGTATGCATGCCGGTTCATGTACCCAATCATTCGTTGAGAGATAATGTTATCTATCACAAAACCAAAGGGAATATTGAAGCTCGAAATAAATCCAGTCCATACAGATTATGAGTCTCTGCAGACTTCTCCCACGCCAGGTTCAAACCGCCTGCCAGGATCAGCCCCCGCCAGTCCCAGCCCCCCGCCAGGATCAGCCCTGCGCCAGGCCAAACCCCCCACCAGGCGATTGAGTTTTTATGACCTCCGTCATCCTTCTTTCATTTTTTACATTCGCAAATTGCAACCGGTTGGGACATGGCGTGAGAAGCCGGTGAAGCTCGAAATAAATCCAGTCCATACAGATTATTTGTCTCTCCAGATTTTTTGATCCTCGCCAGGATCTGCGCCCGGGCAGGTCCCGCCCCCCGCCAGACCCCGCCTGGTCCCACCCCCCGGCCAGGCGATTGAGTTACTAACTTAGTTACCCAGTTATCTGACAATATCAGTACCGCCTCATTTCCGGCTTTTGCTACTAATTGGCGCAAAATCATTTGAGATAAATTTCGTGAAACAAATATTCAGTTAACTTTTTGAAAGGGTCGAACCTGGTACAAACTCATGATTTCAAGTTGTAACAAACTCGATGTTGGATCAAACGCGTAGTTCTCTATCCCTCTATTTTAGTCTTTCAGATGGCGTATGTGACTCTGTCTAGCACCCCACTATCTCTTGTCTCTCCCGTTCCCTCTCAATACACATAGATATACAAACATAACACATGTTGCCAGTGTACGTGGAACACATTTATTCGAATCAGCCTGACAATATCGCTGCCCAACTTGAATTCCGGTTCGAGCGTCATTTTAAGTACCAATGATATAGACTATTATAGTCTTGACACTTTCATCCCAAAACTCTTTTTGAGATTGCTATGGTTCTTTCGACGAACAGTGGCTCTTTTCCGTCAAATTCGCACGTTTCCGCAACTTTTTCGATTTTGCTCAGATTTGGGGAATCCTGGAATCCGACAA
>Ga0335398_10010164_pt1 | contig 10753 bp, 13 predicted proteins | sample BON03_FD_205742 | JGI IMG/M metagenome (GOLD analysis project Ga0335398, IMG submission 205742) | Freshwater microbial communities from Lake Bonney liftoff mats and glacier meltwater in Antarctica - BON-03 (spades assembly) (version 2) | ecosystem: Environmental > Aquatic > Freshwater > Ice >...
GATCGCCCTCTGTAACGCTTTCTACCAAGTGGTCAACATCATCATAACCAGCATACTTAAAGGCCTGGTGGAGCGCTACTTGGTTCTACAGTCCTCGCAGTTTGGCTTCAGGAACTCCAGGGCAGTTCAACTTGTCATCCAAAAGACCAACGGGCTAATACGGGAGGCAATGACGAATGATAGCACACTAATACAAGTAGACCTCGACTTCAAAAACGCCTTGAACTCCGCAGGCCACTCGTGCCTGTAGACGGTACTGGAGGGGTTCGGGGTCCCGGTTGGCTGCTTGCTCAAGAACATATGCGAGAACTCCTCTATGCGGGTTCCGGTGGGTGGAGAATACACAACTGCCATCCAACTAGACACGGGAATTGTCCAAGGCTCGGTCCTCTCTCCACTTTTGTTTGACTTGTTCATTGACGCCCTTCTCCGGCTACTGGACTCCACTGGCATCTTTCATAAGGTTAGGAACTCCCCAGACTGGAAGCACCAAGCCTTTGCAGATGACCTCTCACTATACACAGAGAACACAGCCGACGCAGACACCCTACTTAAGTTAGTACAGAAATTCTAAGACTGGAGCGGGCTGAAGATCTCGACTAAAAAGTCGATTGCCACAGGAGCCCTGTATCGCCACGAGGCCCGAAGAGGCAAAACAATGGCCAATGCTGAAGCGCGCAGGGAAAAGGCTCGCACCGTGACTGCGAAAAGTAGGGGACTGGCAGTGGCATGCGAGGGGGGCAACACCATCCTGGTGGATGAGCATGCTCATCCAGCTCCACCTCCAGGTGGAGGGGGAGGTCCACACAATCCAAGGGAATGCCATGAAGGCCATGTGCAAGACATGTGGGATCGTCAAGGAGAGCAACCACTTCTACTTGACGGACCCGGACTGATGCTGTCGACAATGCGCTACCACTTGGAGTCCCAAGGACATCAAGTACGAGGGGATTCAACTCAAAACGATACCGGGGAGATCCACCATCAGACTTCTTGGTATCACCCAAAGTATGTAGTTGGACTCCTCAGTTCAAAGATGGAAAATAATAATAGATGGGGCTATTGAAGTGGCCGCTTACCTCCGCAAGAATGAAGACCTAAGAATAAATCAGGCACTGAAGGTCGTATCAATGTGCTTCCCATCATTGTTCTCCATGTCGGCTCCCCTCATCCGGTGGCCAGAAGCAGACTTTAAAACTCTCACGGCTACATTGCTTAGAGCATACAAGAATGCCTGGAATATAGGCCGCAGTACGGCGGCCTGTCTTAACCTTCCCGAGAGAAAATGGAGGTCTCCAGGTGAAGCTCCCGTAGTTCACCCTTTTCAACTCCATGTGGGGTAATCTGGAAAGATGTCACCAGTTTGACAACGGCACGAGACAAATTATGAAACTCGCTTATCAAGAGGCACTCACTGACAATGCATGCTCAAATCTTCTGGAACTCCAAAAAGAAGCGGGACTGCTCAGTTGGAATAAGGCGGGCGAAAACGAATTCACATTTGTATGCCACCCGGCAAACAAACTTGAGATCGAAATACTATGGGATCCATTCAATGAGTACACCATTTCAGCGGCTCCTAACATCACACTTGCTGCCCTCTCTATTAAAGCAGGGCTACAATTCGAGATACAAATTATGGACGAACAAGTACCTGTCAAGTGCCTCTTGATTGACGTGGCTGGTTTTATTACGACTACCACAAACCAAGGTAGGCTGTACAGCCTCCAAATTGATGGGCGAGCACGGAGCCCAGGACTCCCAGCCCTAACGGAAACGATAACCACATACGGAGCGGTGGCCCTAGTATGGCTGTCGCAACTACTGGGCTTCCCAAAGTTCCCATCAGCCAGCCCCCCCGGAGATGTTGTCTGGAGGACTCGGACGAAGTGGCCGACCTGACCCTCCCGGACGACCAGGATGGAGACAGAGAAATGTCTGATGAAGAGCAAGGCAGCCCTGACATGCCCACAAAAGGATGGATTAGGCTCAAAACAGTATTGCAGCCACAGAGTCATTAGGCTAGCTCTGGGCTCCTCACCTGGGACAAACCGGCCATTAGCTGGTCAAGGGCTGTCCTGCCGCTCAAAATGAGGAGACGGGAGCTGGAGAGGTTCAAACCCCCCCTGGACGCCCTGGCCGCCCCGGCACGGTCGGAGTCGGAGGATCTGAAGCTCCTCCAGCTCCAACAAGGAGAGGCAGTCTTCCTAAAAGTGCGAAAAATATTGATGAGGGCCAGCTTCACAACGTTCGACAGCATTCCGAGAGTCCACCCCTCGATGAGTGCTACTCGCTTTTACACCCCTAAAGTTATAGGCGTGACAGCGAAGGACGAAGCAGCCTTGAACACATGCCTGTCATGCCTGAGCAGAAAGAATACACTTGTAGCAAACCTTGAACTGCCAAAGGCCCGGACCCCTGCCCTTCCCTCAGCTATGCAGAGCGTAATGACCAGAAACCAGAGAGATACAAAGATGGCGAAAGTATTGGAAGAGTCCACTCGACTAACATCAGTAGTGAGAGGCCACTCACTTCCTTCATCAAAGACTCTTCCCTCCTTGCCAACTTCCAAGCCACTTTGAGAGGCAGTCAAGAACTACACGACACATGCACGATCAATGGGATTCCTCTCCAGGAGAATGCAGTGACAACTAAGATACTTGATGCCCTTACTAAAGCTGTCGAGGTGGTCAAGGGGATATTCCTTCGGCTGGAAGAAGGGCAAGCACAATCAATACCCCTCTTGACCACAGGGTTAAACGAATGGCAACAACTTTGTCTCAAATTACGGCAGATCTTAAGGAACACGAGACAGCGATCACGGTGACAGCGGACGAAAGGGCAATTATGCCTGGCCTTCTTTGATGGCTAGCAAAGAAATGTAAACAGCATCCCCACCTCAAACACACCATCCAGAGCTGGTGGGAGAACACTCAGGATTGTCTGCCTGACGAGACTGAAGATGCCAGACGGGAACACAGAGTTGCACTGCTCGGGGAGTCGGAAAACAATTGGGGTCTTCCAAATTGGCTCCTGAACGTCGCCCAGTGCGCATCCCGGCATGGACCCGCTCTGGCTAACACTCAATTCCTACCAAAGCCACTGAGAAGAGGGAGAAGGTACCAGCACGGGGGAACTACATGCATTGATATGCAGAAGGTTGGATGCGCCCTAATGCAGGACGTACGAGGAGCCTGCCAGAGCCTCCCGGCTGGCTTTACGCGCAGGTGCAAGGAGGAGTTGGTTCAATCCCTACGCCCACAACCTTGTGTCCATAAGTGATTGTATTCATTCATGGTAAAGTCGAGCTACCCAAATAGATGTGCACTCCCTAGACTAATGTCGTGTCGTGTATGCTTAGACTAACGTCGTAGCAGGAGATTACGTCGTAGAAGGGCCCCCTCTGTAGAGGCTCACGACCTCGCGAGCCTAACCACCGGTCTTGGTCATACCCGCCTAGACTACGTCATAGCATGGTTCCCTCTGTAGAGGCTTATGACCTCGCTAGCCTATTGTAAACCTTGAGACTAACCCACCAAAATTCAGGTGTCGACTAGCGCTTAGACAACCTGATTTTACCTCTCAAATTAGGTATTCCCTCAAAGATGCACAGGCTTTCTCCGTAGAAAACCAAGAAAATTAAAATATGGAATACACAATATTCACATATGCTTCACGCGCCCATTCACAAGTGAAACTACTAGCTATCAGCGACATACACCAATATATAAATATCGCGTGTGCACACAAATATGATGGATATGTACAGCATAAATATCTAACATATACTATTCTAAATTGCCTAAATGCTGCCCTCTTTCTAGCTTCTAATTCCCCCACCAGTTCGAACCCGGACCTGCACGCCCTCCTCTCTTTAAAACAAACGAACTAAATTATAGAACTAGAAACTATTGAATCATTATAGAACTACATACATAATAATGCATATATATATATCAATTTATATCTATGATATATGCCTATCATCATAACACTCATATATCTACAGCCTCAGCGGCTTCTCCATCACCATTCCATGCTGTCGTCACTGCTGCAGGACTCAATGTTACGCTCACTCCTGCCGCTGCTGTCGCTGCTGCAGGACTCAATGTTGCGCTTGCTTCTGCCATTGCTGTCGCTGCTGCAGGACTCAATGCTGTGCTCGCTCCTGCCGCATTCATCAGCACTGCTGTACTCGCTGTGCTGCTGTGACGCGTTGTTCTCGTCAGAGCCCTGGCCCTCTGCGCGATTGCACATTGCCGTGCCGTTTGACCTGTCCGATCTTTGGTTTTCATCATCACTAGGCCCGCAGACACTTGCCTCCGGCCCTATTGCCATCTGCTCCATGTGCTCTGCTATCTCTCCCACGTGGTAGTGAATAAAGTCTTGACGATACACTTCTCCCTCATCATCACTAGGCCCGTAGCCACTTGCATCCGGACCTATTGCCATCTGCTCCATGTGCTCTGCTATCTCTCCAGCGTGATAATGAATAAAGCCTTGACGATACGCTTCTCCCACCATTTCGAAGTCGGCTATCACCTGCTTGACACCCCTGCAGTGAGATTCATTATCATCCTCAATGCTGTTGTCAGATTTCTCTGCTGCCCGTGAGCCTCGTGCTTAGGAGCTTGTCCCTTTTGCTGACGGTATGCTAACGCTCGCATTTGATGGATCCGACAATTTGCCTCCTGCACTGCTGCGCCTTCGATTGCCCGCTGACTTTGTAGGAGACCCTGCTTCACGCTCCCCCTCAGCGACGTCTACTGGCGCCTGTGAGCGAGTGTCCTCTGCTGTGACTGAAAAGAGGAATGCCGTCTTTCCCCTTTGTACTACCTGTACATCCTCCTCATCTGAAGAACCGTCAAACAACTTCTTGCGTTGCTGCTGTTCGTTTGCTGCAGGCCGGATGCGCTGTCTTTCGTAGCGCTTCTTGCGTTGCTGCTGTTTGCTTGCTTCAGACCGCATGCGCTGTCTTTCGTAGCGCACTCGCTGCTCCTCTCGCAGCTGATGCATTTCGAGCATCTGCCTTTCGAGTATCTGCCTTAGTCATTACCTCCTAATTTCTTCTCCTCGAATTGCAGCCACTGCTCGTCTGCCTTCCTCCGCTCCTTAGCGAAGGCATTTGCCAACTGCTCGTGCAATTTATTCTTTTCGTTCTGCATTCGCTGCGCTTGCGCCTGCAGCTTCTTTGTTGCATCCGGATAAGCGTTGAGGCCATCAACCTGCCCTGCCGCGAGTTCTTTGTTTTGTGTTGTCCCGCTTGCTGCTGCGCCTCCTGCCAGGCTAACTCTGCTGCTTCGCCCTGCTCTTCTGCGCTTACTATGCCCAACACCTGCTGTCTCGCGGCTTCTTTAGTGAGCTGTGCTGCTTGTTGTTTCGCCGTCAACTGCGCCTTCTGCTCCGTCATCTCCTTCGTGAAGTCATTGCCGCGCAATTTCTCCGCCTCCGCTTCAAACAGCAGCTGCTGCTCCTGTCGTTGTGACTTCTCCTTCACGTCACCATACTTGAAGAGGCGCCTTGTGCTGAGCTCTCCCGTTGAGACTATCCTTGTTCTTCTGCCTTGAGATAGGCAGGTAAGCACCGACCATCACCGTTGCTGAGGTTGCAGGTGTCGCTGCGTGTTGCCCTCCGCTCTCTGTTGTGCACTTTTTCCGCGCGGCCATATCCTTCTCTTCCGCAGCTATCTCCTGTTGCATCACTGATCTCCGCTTTGTCTGCTCAGCAGTGCGGCGCGCTTCCTCCGCGTTGCGCTTCCTCTGCTCCGCTGCGAGCTGAATGCGCGTGCGGTAAACCAGTGGCACTACCGCATGTCTACAACAAGATGGGATATATAACAGCTCGCTGAGCGCAAGACGAGCAGCGTTTTCCTCTTCTCGTGCGGCCATATCCTTTGCAGCTCTTTTTCTGCTCGTGGTCAGCTCGCATCTTTTGCATAGCCGCACTGCGCTTCTCTTCCGGCACAACGTTCTGTACCTGCCGCCACGCTCGCCGCCGTATTCCGGCCGCCCATGCTTGCCAATATGCAACCGCCTCGACAGTTGGTTCGTTTCCGTTGCTTTTCGCTTGCTAGAACCGTTCGAGCTCTCCATGTTCAATCAAACTGATATTATGCAGTTGAATCGAATCCCCTTTGCTACCATGTAAGGAGGGATTGGTCCAACCATAAGTGATTGTATTCATTCATGGTAAAGTCGAGCTACCCAAATAGTTTTGCACTCCCTAGACTAATGTCGTGTCGTGTATGCCTAGACTAACGTCGTAGCAGAAGAATACGTGTAGCAGCAGGGATCAGGGCCAGCCCACACGTCACATCTCACACTGATAATGCCAGCAGAGCTCCTGAGAGATCTCTCCCTACCGGTAAGCAGAGAGGACTCGGACAAGGTGGAATCAGACTTAAGACTAATCCGTCACGAGCAACTCCTTCTCTCATTCAAGACTCTTCAGGAAGTGGCAGGTAGGCAGAGGCAAATTCTTCCCTCTTATGGCTTTCGACGAGGCCTTCAGTGAATGGGAGGCCAGAACAAGGGACTGCAGGCCTCCCGCTCTGGTTCCACAAGGGCGAGGCCTGGCCGAGGACGCTACTGTTGCACAAGCAGTCACGACGATAGCGCTCCAAGGACCCTAAAGCAGACTCAGGCAACGAAAACAAGACAAGCCAGATCTGCTCTTGCCACTGCCATGGCACTGGCTGTGCCCTAGAAAGGAATGGATTTTTCTTACGACCCTAGTAGACAATCGGCTGGACCTCGGTGGATGTCCAACTATTGGTGCCCGTACTACAACATGGGAATCAAATGCATCATAGGCACACCCGCTACGTTTATCCCCCCGGAGGACCACCGGGACGAGAGGAGAGCCGTGCTTGACTCGCAGGCCGCTGAAATCATGTGGATGGCGGACTTCCCCAAAGATGACATAGACAGAAAGAATAGCTCGGGCCTCGAGTTCGAATGCCGACTCTACACTCCAACGTTGACAAGACTATATCGGCTCAAGGAAATTTGTCTTACCAACATAATGGTGTTACGGTGATCCCTTCTAGACAAACAGGATCTGATACAAACTTGAATGGGTGCTGATGATTTCGTGGAAGAAGGATACCATACAACAAGAGGAGGGTGGTGGGTCAGAGCTTGAGCCGAAGAATGCGCTAGGCTGTGTATCCAATGCGGAAGAGCATGCTCGGCCAGGCAAGTTGACCCAGAAGGATGGTGCGCTTCATGCAAAGAGGAGAAACCGGAGGATGCATACAGAAGACCTCGCTACAGCCTGACATATTGGCCTGCTGGTGCGCTCGGCTCTACTGGAAGAATTCAACTCAATGGCAGCTGGAGGGGATTTGAAAGAAACAGTCATGACCATCCCATTCCTACAGACCTGCACAATCAACATGATTGCAGACCTAGCGAGGACATTCACCTTAACCAGAGAAGGCCACTGCTGTAACCCGAAGACCCATGGAAATGGTTCACCAGCTATGAGCTTGGCTTCCCCCTGGTGTCAGACAAGCATGAAAGACCTATACACCCTCTTGTGGAGAAATTTGTGGATGGCCAAATAGAAGCATATTCGACCGAGGAGGAGGAAGCAAACGCATCCCTACTTCCTCTCATTGGTCTACTCTGGAACATCATGATGAAGGAGGGACGGGGTGACCAAGCAAGTACTGAACTCTTACTGATCGCTGACAGGGCCGCTATTAGGAAAAGGTTCTCAACCTCTGACATAGTCAGGAACCCTCTGAAGATCCCAGAGCCTGAGATTGAACTAGATGATGAGGACTACTTATCCATGATCAAGAACCCCCTAGCGGTCGGGGTGGTAAGAATCCACATGATCCCTCAGAGCATGAACACCTCGTTTGGGGGCTTGGCGGCAAACACCTTGAAGGGGGTAGCTACCCTGATCACCCCGGCAGGTCCATTCAAAATGGAGGGGGCCTGATGGCACCTCCTTACGCAAGTCTTCAGCTCCCTGGAGGATATGAAGATAGACATGTACAAAGAAAGTCTCCTTCAAGAGACCATGGGCAAGGACCCCAACTGCAGGTTGTTCTCTTGGAAGGTTCTTTGACAGGCCAATCTAGCAGTGGATGCTCCAACTTACATAGGAGACACGGCGCTCCTGGCACCCCCCTTTTTTGAAAACGTAGTTAGAAGGGACTTGACAACGTGGGGCTCCAAGGTCCCAGGACCGCGAGTTATCAATTGGACCGGACTTGGCTGTCAGGACCAGGCTGCTATTCTGCGGATACTTCGAAACACCAACAGTTGGATTTTGTTGGCCTTGGTGGGCAAAACGAAATCAGGGACACTTCCTCTCCCGGGCCCTTTGGAGGGTTCCGTTATAGCCATCACTACGCAAGGAAAGGCCTTTAGGAAAAGGAAATGGTGGATATTGGGGGACGATAAGCTGGCTGAATATGACAGGAAAGTAGAAGCCTGAGTATAGATCAGCAGTGACTTGAAGCACAAGATCTCCAAAAATCTACGAGATGACCTGGAGGCACATCTGAACTCCAGCTCGGCCAAAGTCGTCCTGCACAATGGAACTGAGGGTGTTGAGGGTAAATATTGGACGGGAACAATGGCAGGCCTAATGGGAATCCCCCTCTTTCCCCGCTTGATATACGCCACCGAAGGGTCCCAAAAAAAGGGCAATATGGGAGCTTCTACAGACATGAAGGCAAAACGGGAGGGTTCTGCAAGGTAAGAAGAGATGAGGAAGGTTCATGCTCAAACAGAACAGAACACGCCGTGGCATGCATTGCTCTGGAAGACGCAATACGATACGCCGGGAGTCAGAGAGCACTTATTGTACTTACGGACTCTAAATGCCTTCTAATGGCAATCCAGAAATGGATTGGGGAAGGAATTGATCCAACCATTAAAGAATCTCCGAAGACATCCTACGAGAAATTCTTGAGCTACTTTGGAATATGATAGAATTAGGCCTTTTCACTCTCTTTGTCAAAATCAAATCAAACAGAGGCGAGTTCTTCAACGAGATGGCTGATAGGTGGGCAGATAAAGACAGGGACACGGAGACGGAGGCAAGATGGACAAGTCTAAGTCAACGTCCCATATTCACTTGGACAGCCTCTGGAATAGCCCACCGCAGCACCATCAGTAGTCAAAACTCAGGCCCATCTCATGGCCGCTAGGCTTCAGATTCATGAACACAGTAATCTCACAGCCAAATTTCTAAAGACAGAAGGGAACTGCAGGTCGGTCCCCGGAGATCACGTGCAGTTCCAAGGACAAACGAGTTATTACCAGAGCCAAGCGCCGCCTCCTCCGAAGCATTAGCTTTGGGGTTCCTGTGCGCTGCGAACTGTAAGAAATGGGGCTGGCAGGAGGAGGACGAATGCAGACTATGTAAGACCCTCTACCCGGAGCAGCCCGCCTTCTCGGAATGCTTAGGGCACATACAAGGCTATTGCAAAGCCATGCAGAAGCCTAAGATAGCGGTAAATCATGGCATCTTGAGGGACTTGATAATGCACAAAACAGTCGCTAGAAGAAAAGCCCATACGAGATCCATCTCCGTTTTATAGTTCAAAAGGAACTACTTTTTGTGAGACTTGTCCCGATTGAGGGGGCCTGGGCTCGTCAAGAATCACTAGTAGTATAAGACTAGGGGTGGATCAGAAGAGGCCTCGCCTCCTTCTCATCCTACTCATCTTTCTCCCTTCTTTGTTTTTTCCCCCCTTTTCGACCCCCCCTTCTCGTCACTGCCCAGCTGAGCCAGCAATAACTAGGTCACACCCCACACTACAAATTCCATGCCACCAAACAACGAGATGTAAACAATGTTCCCGTGGATGCCCCCCACAGTAAGAGACTGGCGCTATGCACCAACCCTTCAATTTAATTGCATCTTATAAGGATCCAATTCAGTTGCGTTCTGCCCGAAAAAGTATAAGCACGTCTAATACTTACCTTAGCAGCCTCCTACTTCTAGCTAGCTAGTCTTAGAAACGCCCAGGCGATCAAAAGGTCCTCCTATAATGTTTAACTTCATACAAAAAATTATCTCTGAAAAGGCATCATTTGACGCACGTACTGACATTTGTTTCAATCGAGAGATATACCGTCGGAAACCTCTGGCTCAGCCAGAAAAGCTCAGTGAGCTTCCTCACGTACACTCAATCCATGACATGTACCGCTAGGCTCAGCTACAATCTGTATTTCCTCAATTTGGAAGGATTTTCAGGATCCGTCCGAATGGAGTTATCAGATCTAGGGTTATAATTGGACGCACTTACCGACATGTGTTTCAATCGAAAGATATACCGTCAGAATGGGCTTCCTTACGTGCACTCAATTGATGACATGTACCGCTGGCTAGACTCAGCTACAATCTGCTATACCGTAAACGTGTCTAGGTGATATTGTAGCTGAGCCTAGCAGTACATGTCATCGATTGAGTGTACGTGAGGAAGCCCATAGCCATAGCTTTCCGACGGTATATCTCTCAATTGACACACATGTCAGCACGTGCGTCAAATGACGCCTTTCCATCAGTCTCATGAATCAGCGCCGATTTATCAGGTCTAGGGGCGTCATTGGACGCACGTACCAACATGTGTTTCAATCGAGAGATATACCGTCGGAAAGCTCTGGCTATGAGCTTCCTCACCTGCCCTCAATCGATGACATGTACCGCTAGGCTCAGTTACAATCTGCTATGCCTGACAACCCAACTGGGTGCCAAATTGTTTGCGCAGGCATTTCTGTAGCGCAAG
>Ga0335398_10010168_pt1 | contig 10751 bp, 9 predicted proteins | sample BON03_FD_205742 | JGI IMG/M metagenome (GOLD analysis project Ga0335398, IMG submission 205742) | Freshwater microbial communities from Lake Bonney liftoff mats and glacier meltwater in Antarctica - BON-03 (spades assembly) (version 2) | ecosystem: Environmental > Aquatic > Freshwater > Ice >...
TGTGCGCGTGCATTTGCGTGTGCGTGTGCGTGTGCGTGTGCGTGTGCGTGTGCGTGCGTGTGTGTGTACGTGTGTGTGCGTGTGCGTGTGCGTGTGTGTGTGCGTGTGTGTGTGTGAATGGCACAAGAGATGGACTGAGGCGCGCAAGGGCACGGACAAAAGGAAGGCTTCTGACGTGTATGATGAAAGGAACGCTTCTGACTTGTATCACATCACCTGCCGTGTCATGTGTCACACACTTCATCTGCCATGTCACACACATGGAGGAGGACAGGTGAATAGCTGTAAGGCATCCTGTGCGGCCAAGTCTCAGAGCGTCGCTGAAACCGTCATTGTGCACCAGGCACGCACGCCGTCGCCCTTGTCATTGAATGACGCGTCGTTGAATCATGAGTCCTCAGGCTGCTGTATCTCATTGAATCGAGGGCAAGGGGTGAGAGACAGAGAGAGGAGAGAGGGAGAGAGGAGAGAGGGAGATGCCCAAGAGAGGAGTTGGAGAAGAGTGTCTCAGCCAGACAGCACTTGACCCATGGACATGGGAGTTTGGAACAAACTCGGTCAAGATCAAGTCACATGACTCGCTTCACCGATGACTGGCTTCACCTCAACTCACATGACTCACTTCACCGATGACTCACATGACCCCACCCTTGATGCCACATTCTCATTTCAAGGTTTTAAGATGAAATGTATGCGACACAATGTATGCGACACAATGTATGCGACACAAGATGGAATGTATGCGACAGAGGTGTATGCGACAGAGGTGTATGCGACAGAGGTGTATGCGACAGAGGTGTATGCGACAGAGGTGTATGCGACAGAGGTGTATGCGAAACCAGATTGCCCTTGCTCGTTGCCGTCAATCCCTTGTCTCAACACCACCAACATGTGTGTGCGCGCGCAAATGCATGAAGGACTCATGAGCATGAGCAAGGCTCCATAGCACCAATACACCGCAGATGAGAGGGGCCGAGTCGGAAAGGGTCTAACCCGCCACTCTTTAGGGTCTAACCCGCCACTCTGTGGTCTAACCCACCACTCTTTTCCTGTAGTCACTTGCCTGGGTCAAAACACCAACACCACACTTTCAAACCCCAACCTCCCACCGCACCGCCCAGGTTGGGGGGTTCGGTAGAATCTTTCAATCGAGCCTCTTGGATTCTTTCAAAAGAAACTTGGCAGAGTGGTGTGACGTGGCAGGACTAATTTTGGAAAGTGAAATCTATGCTCAAATGTGTGTTTTTAGTCAACTTCGATGACTGTCGCACGGTTGTTTTGCCCATTTCTGCGGCACGCTTGCTTTGTCACGCAGGATTTTGATGTGATACAATTCATTTTCAGGCATAGGCAGAAGCCAATGAGGACAAGATGCAGTCAAGCCTTGAAGATCCGGCAACAGTCAAGTAAAATGCAATGAGTCTTGATGAGTTTTAGATGGACTAGTCATCAATAGTACCATTTACCTCATTGAGCCAAAGGACACTGCTCATTCATGAAAGAACGCCTTTGTGCTTTTTTTAAAAACAGACATGTGACCTAAAGCAAAGAATATTTGCAGCAGAATTGCAACTTACCAAAATAATATTGTGATTTTCATTTTTATCTGATATTGGGGAATCGTTCCGAGCCCGGTTTGCATGAGGGCGAGCCAAATGTGTAGGCACCCACGAATCAAGGTACCTCACCGCCGTGACTCATTCTTTCGAGTCTCATTCACTCATTAACTCATTCCTCCGAGTCTCATTCACTCCTTCACTCATTCTTCCGAGTCCGACTTGCCCTGTCACCTCTTTCTTTGAGAGTGGATTTTTTTTGAATCATTTTGAAGACATGATAGTGGGTGATAGTGGGGAAGATATGATAGTGGGGAAGACTTGATAGTGGGTATCGCAAGCATGCACGGCCCAGCTTACTACTTCTGCTAAACCCTGGAAATTATCTTTTTCCTTTCCTTCTTTGCAGACACTGATGATATCCTGGGCCACTCGTCTGGTGACTGCTTCCAATATTGTCTCACCTTCCTTTTGAGTCTAGCACCCATTGTGAACCTTTGAAACTGATGTGGTCATTACCTCATGGAAGACTCGACGACCCAGACTTTCATGCGCAGGAATCGTGAGCATTAGTACCATAGTAGTGTGGCAGGACTAATTTTGAAAAGTGAAATTTAGATTCGCGGCAAAGTTGCACACTTTGGAGGAACACCTTCTGCGACAGAACTGTTTCTAATGCAGCGGATGCAGGCGAAGAAGAAGGAATTAGTTCAGTTCGTAGGAATACAGTGTATTCGTGTGTCCACGTCTGCGAATCAACTGTGTTCCCGCAAAAATCCGCGCGACAACGCACGCTGTGGAAATGGGTTTCATTGGGCGCGCGGCGGCGAGGTGCAACGCGTTGCGCCTCGCGCGATTCGGGTATGTCGAATACAACGACTCAAGTCGTTCGGGGTCATTCATACCCTATTTGTCGACAAGTCATGAGTGCCATTCGGGGTATGTCCAACACAACGCGTGGGTGCCATTAGGGTGTGTTGAATACAACGACTTGTCGACAAATGTCGACAACTTGTTGTATTCGTAAATATATATATATGTGTCGGAGTCGTCGATACTCCAATCATCATACTCTATTTGTCGAAGTCATTCATTCACATTCATTCTCCAATTGTTCGGATAAGCATATATACATGATTTCCCGCCACATCACACATGCCATCGGAGAATGAGTTATGTCAAACATACAAGAAGGTCAAAAACAGACGCAGCACAGACAAATGAAAGAGTCATATTAATGAGTCAACTATTGATAGAGCATGGATGGACTTTGATGGGTTATGGCTCCGGGGGGTGGCTCCGGGGGTCAAACTCCGGAAATCCTGGCCAAGAGGTGTTTAACCTTCGTCAAGTTGGAAGGTTAAACACCTCTTGGCCAGGATTTTCGGAGTTCGACCCCTGGAAATAAAAACCAGTGAAACTTTCATATATACAGTTCCATCTCGTTACACACATGACTCGCCTCATAACAATGTCCCAAAAAAGTGGAGAATTTTTGTTTTCGATACAGCAAAATCAGGATAAATCAGTCAACTTTGACACAGCATGGATGTGAATGAATACACAGTTCCTGCGTATTACACACATGACACGCCTCAATAGCTTTGTCCAAAAAAGTGGAGAAAACTATTTTTCAATATAGAAAGATCACAATAAATCAGTCAAATGCTGACAGAGCATGGATGTGATATAATGCACAACTCTCTCTATTTACACAAATGACACCCCCCAATTGAAAACTATTTCCTTACACTTTGAAACTCAGTCGAATGTCTTTTTCATCCAACACAGCGCTGAAAAAAGAAATCTTAAGAGAACATGGCGACGGCCACACACGCCGCGAACGCCACGCTGCCCAGAGAACACGACGCAGACGACGCAGCAGGGCAGACGAAGCCCTTGGGGATGAGGACAGTGGCAACGATGTGGACGACACCATTCGTGGCCAGCAGGTCGGTCGATGTGATCTTCGAGGCCTTGCCATCGAAGGTGAGGGTCGTGTCAGATGATGAAAATGTGTATCTGTATCTGAATACATATATAAATATGGGTTGTCGCTAAGAATTGCCGGGTCCCCGGTACAACGGCTTGCCAGCATCCTGGTCCTTCTGGTCCTTGTTCACTATCCTCGAGTGTCGGATCCAATTGACGTGGTATGCTTCGGAAATAGCAGCTTGCAATGTTTCCATATGCAACTTAGGATATTCTTCGGTGTGATCAGGCAAGCGGTAAGTGATCTTGTCTGTCATGGCCCACCTTGGTACGGACACGTCTGCATGATGGAATACCCATTCCTCGCGCTCGCCTGTGCTTCGCGATGTCGCCAATTTTTGAGTCGCGGTGGATGTCAAGGGCTTGTCATCCTGCTGCATGTGCTTGGCAGAGGTTATAATGTATTGCGCCCATTTCTCCAGCCCCATTACTGCTGATCCAATTGCCTCTCCCAGTCGCAGAGCGCCTGCGTTGCGGGCTGGGACGCCCAAGTTGGGATTGGACTTTCCACGGGAAACCAGTGCAGCTGCCTCGCTGGCCTCGCACGATCGCATCCAGCGGTCGGCCTCCACTTTGTCGGCAACGCTGATGTTCAAGACAGCAGCGTCTTGCTGCACTTTCTGGAAGCCGCCTGCCATGTTCATCCCCATGCCGTCGGGCCGGCCTGTCTTACTGGAGAAAGCGCCCAATGAACTGGCTCGGACAGCGCTGGCTGCGGCACTTGCACGCCCTCCAAAGCGCCCTGCAAGTCGGCGAGCTTCCTGCGCTGCGGCCTTCCGTGCTGGGTTACGCAACCACTCGTGGGTAAAGAGCCCGAAGGTGGTCGCAACACTACCGGCCAGAACGAACGCGGCCAAAAATGACGCCTTGGTCTGCTGTAGCAACATCAAAGACACTCCGAAACATCTGTCGGCTCGCAGCAGTGCCTCCATGTGTGCGATGTGATTAAAAACCTGAATTTATTCCAATGCACAGGATAAATTAGTGTAATGTGGACGACAGATTGTGGAAGGACACAGTGCACATCCACATACAAATATAGTGGAAGACGTGGAGGGTTGGACACGATGAACATGGATCACGATGCGAATGCGCAGACATTACCGATATCTCAAATCTAAAATAGATTTGAGCGCATAGACCCTCAATCAAGGGTACTAAACTACTTTTTATAGTAATAAAAGCAATCATCATCATCAAGATCGCACCCTCTCGTCTTGCACGAATCTGTTGTTGAAGAGGCCCGGTGTGCATTACAGTAGGAGCGAAAGACTTGACGGAGGCTCTCAGTCACACTCTTTCTTCTGACTCCCCTGACAGCTGGGTGGTCCGTTCGTGAACAGATGACACATCACTCATCGACCACTTAAGTCCCACCAACAGACTACCATTGATGTGAAACCCTGGGGTGAGACGCCATGGGGCAAGAGCGCTAGTGGAAATGGAGCGCAGGCGGCTCCCAGTGTCAGCCTGCACGCAATGGCATCCGCGGCCCGATACAAACAACCCCATTTTGGGCTAACTTGGCATATTTGTCGACTGCTGTATGCATACATGGACACATACATATGTATGCTTTGTGTGTCTGCCTGTATGTGCGCGTGTGTGTAAGTGTGTGTACTGCATATGTATGCGCGTATATGCTTTGTCTGTCTAATTGTATGTGTACATGTTTGTAAATGTGTTTACGTCATATTTGTCTACTGATATGCTTTGTCTGTTTGCCCATATGTGTGCGTGTGTATAAGTGGTGTACGTTACATGTGTCTACTTATATGCTCTGTGCACCTCGCCGCCGCGGGCCTATTGTATTGGCTGACGGGGCGAGGCAAGCCGCCGCGTACCACATGGGTAGGACTACTGGTCCAGACCCACGATAGTCAACGGTCGGTAAATTTTATCAAAAGGTAGACCTTGTGTGTTTGCGGTGTGAGTTAGACATTCATTGTGTATGTGTTTAACGGGTGGGGGGGGAGGGGGGTTGGGCGTGTGTGTGTGTGTGTGTGTGTGAAAATCTCGGCACGATTCGTTTGGGGTAGAGTAGGGTCCAAGAAGCCTCTTTGGGCTGGTGCGGATCTTTGGTGTGACAGTCACACCGAGACCTCAAGAGCTGGCTCCCGCAACGTTTCACTCTGCGACATACGTTATAACTTGTAAAGGCTGGTATGACAAAAAAAAGATAATGGAGCTCTAGTCTAAAAAGGTGACTACTAGTTTTCCTCATGGTATTTTCATAGGCCTTTCACGATTTGAATTCCTAGTCCTTGATAGCAAATCTTTTAGATTACTAATATTATGTGTCCCAGGGATGCGGGGGGAGGTTACCCTGGAAAACACTAAAAGTTGAGTCCGCTTTAATACTCCTTGACCATCTCGACTGTCAACCTTTGCCATCGCTAATTCCAGCGGACGAGTTCTCAGTCACCAGTCACCAGCTACTAGGCGCTGCATAACTCTCGGTTTTGCACACCGGGACAGGCCCACCAGCGCAGCAAACAACTTCTCAGAATGTTTGGCCCAGAATTAATATGGCCATTAAAACGCGCGAAGCGCGGGTACAAAAAACAGTTTTTTTTGACGGCGATGAGGCAATCTATGTGCTATCCGGCACGGGTGTTGCATATGTCGCAAAGGAGCCTGAGTGTTGTGTCTTTGTCAAACTGGTTTTGGCATACTTGGAGATAGGTATAATCTTGGGTGGTGGTACAAAGGATAACTCTAGGAAGGGGTGGGGGGCGAGGGGGAGGTTGAATTCAAACAGAGTGGGATTGGATTCAGGAGATGAGTTTTGCACAACTCATGCTTTCTCGTACTGTTGGTCAGATTTCGAGGGGGAAGAGACCAGGAGCATAGGTGTCAGTATAGATTGCCCACGACCAGAGGCCATAGTGATGCAGGGTGAGGGAGAGGCTTTAGATTGCAGGTTGGGAGAGTGTGGAGGAGTGAGGGCAATGGAGCAGGGTGTGGAGCTCATTTCGAATGATTTGCTGGGCGAGACAGGAGGAGCAGTAGTGTTCGTCATACAGGATATAAATGCTCTTGTTGTTGAGATGAGGGTAGTAAGGAAAGGAATCTCTTTCGTCCTTTTGTCTGTTTTGTTTTGGTTTGTCAGCACAAAACACCATTACGCAACGCAGTCCCGGAAAGTTGGCAATGCCCATCAATGATAAGCAGTTTGGATCTGTTGATGCCCATGTACCTGCAATAAATTTTAGAGAATGGACCCAGATGTGAAGAAGCATAGATTGTAAACACTAGCTCCCCAGGGAAGAGAGGAAAGTTACAAACTTGAACAGATACACACACAGTGGAAATTCATGTCGAGGAGAACTACGGTAGCGGACAGGATCTGGACTCTCGAATGCAAAGAAGGAGGGAATGAAGAGAAGCGAGGAGACAAGGGATGGTAGAAGGATGATGATGTGGCAGAGGCCCTCGGAGCGCAACGTAAGAGCCTAAGTCCTTGCCACGGTGTTTGCTGTCTTAGTCAGAAAGGAGCTGGAGGGAGGCCCGGGAATGGGAAGAGGAATGTAGCAAGTGTGCGTGGCAGATCACCAGGCAGCTTAAATAGACTCCAGACACGGGTAGTGAGTTGCACCTGTGATTCCTCCGCAGAACTCACTGGCTGTTGGCGAGGTGACTGCTTGCAGTAGCGTCCCCTCTGTGGCAGCGGTCTGCACGACCCTGCAGCGGAAATCTACGCGATTCCGCTCTTGCTTGTCCTGCGAGCCGCCCCTAAGCACACTACGCGTGTCTTGGGCGGACAAAAGCTCCTCCGCGGAGACTCGTCCTGCATCGACCTGCTCGATCCTGCTTTCTTCCAGCCTTCTACACGAAGCTGTCCCAGTCCTCTATGCCTCTCACCGTGACCTCCCACGGCACAGGGGCGGTAACGCCATTGGTGTGTGGCTACACACAGCAGTCGTCTCACATTCATATTTGATGCATATCCTAGTGACGCATGCATATATCTCAGCAATATATGCCTCTCACCGTGACCTCCCACGACAGAGGGGTAGTGACGATATTAGCGTGTGGCTACACACAGCAGTCGTCCCACATATACGTATAATGAATATCCCACACACATGACTCATGCATGTATATCTCAGTAAAATATGCCTCTCATCGTGACCCCCCACGACAGAGGGGTGGTGGCGCCATTAGTGTGTGGCAGCACACAGCAGTCGTCCCACATTTCCGTATTATGTACATCTCATACAAGTGACTCATGCATGTATATCTCAGCAATATATGCCTCTCACTGTGACCTCCCACGACAGAGGGGTGGAGACGCCATTGGTGTGGGTCTACACACAGCAGTCGTCCCACATATTCGTATAATTCGTATCCCACACAAGTGACTCTTGCATATATCTCAGCAAAATATGTTTTTCACCGTGACCTCCCACGGCAGAGGGGTGGTGGCGCCATTGGTGTGTGGCTACACACAGTAGTCGGGGTCCAGCTGAAACACTACTTCCTCCTGATATATGTGTGGTGTATGAGTACATACTTGAATGTGCATATATAAATGTGTGTGTATATCTAGCTATGTATAGATATACACATCTACATATATATATGTCATATGTAAATGTACGTATCCATATGTCTGTATTTACACATATCTACGTATGTTTGTGGGTGTGGTTATATACGTGTATATATGTATTTGTTCATGTATGGGTGTACATATATGTATATGTATATATATATATATATGCATGAACTTGTACTCATATATGTATATGTGTAAATGACATTCTATATATATGTACATATATATAGAATATATGAATATATATTCTCTGACCCTCTACATACCGTCTGTGTGTAAATGACATTCTATGTATATGTACATGTATATGTGTAAATGACTTTCTATGTATATGTACATATATATAGAATATATGTATATATATTGTCTGACCCTCTACATACTGGCAGCAGTGTGCGGTAAGGCCCGTGCTTTGAGAGGTTTTTGAAAGAGCAGTTCGAATTGCACCACAACGGGCTCGAACAAAAAGTCGCTGCTGGTGGGCAGGGCGTCAGAACATAGGCGTATACAAAGAACGTAGGGTCTCAGAAAATATGTGTCACACAGGGCGTCAGAACATAATTTCAAACATAGTATGTATGGTCTCAAAAAATATGTGTAATACAGGGCGTCAGAACATCAGTGCAAACACAATAGGGTCTGAGAAAATATAAGTCATACAGTCATCAGGGTAGAAGACAGTGAAATCAACTATCTGCTTACACACTGTGCATTTGGGGTTGCTGTTCCACGCAGATATCTTGCCAAGAACCCAGCTATATGTGGGCCATTTGAAAAGTATGTGCTGCCCCAACATCTGTTGTCCGGCAGGGTGAAGGGGTACAAGCATGTTGCCGTGCGGTGGTGCTGACGCGGGTGGAAGTAAGATAGGTGAGAAATCATCATTGCTATCAGATGACAAGGCAGCATCGTCATCAGAGGACAGATCCACAGCAACAGGGTGAAGGGATGTGAGGTGCATACGAGGGGCGTGTGCAAACTCACCACAGGTGGGGGTGGCTACTGTAATCCATCCTTTGAGGTCTTTGGTGAGGACTTGTGGAGGTGGGTTGCCAAGTACCAGTCGTGTCATCTCACCTGGTGTGAAGGATGCGAAGGGGGGAAGGTCCAGTAAGCGTGCGAGTCCTTGGAATTTATCAGTGAGCTGTGCAAGGACCAACTTGGTGGCTGGGCAGTGACAAATAATGTGCTTTGCGTCCCCCAGTACTGTTATGCCTGCAGCAAGGTAGTGCGGGCAGCCAGGGCATGTCTGAATGCATAATGAAGGAGAGAAGGTATAGTGTGAATAGTGTGCTGTATGCAGATCTGGAGGAGTTCTAATTGATAGGGGCAGCATTGGTGAGTGAAATGTGGGGCTGGTTTATACATACTGCGTTTGTGTTTGTTGTGGAGATGCCAGTGAACGTATGCTCGAACTTGGCCTGGTGGATTGCTGAGTGTAAGTTCGAGGTGCTTGCGCCATTGATCTGAACATTGAGACTCAAGGTATTTTTTGTATGATTTCTCTTTGTTTAGGGGTTTGGCCAAGGAGATATTATGCGGCAGGGGGGAGGCAGGATCACGCCGAGCGGGATCTACGTGACAGATTGCAGTCTGCATGCGGTCTTCAAGTGTGTCCAAGGGCACCACTTGTAGGAAGGGCTGCCACAGGTTCCATAAAAAGTGATGAATAGTGTCAGGGGGGGAGGTGTGCAGCCTGAATCTGAATTTTGCGAGCTGCAGGTTCTGTGTGATGTACAGAGGGGGAATACCAGTGTCAGCAAGTAGTGCTGTGGGGTGCCCATAAACATGCAGCGTGGTGCTGAGTGACCTGTTGAGAGTGGCCTGTAATGTTTGAACCTGTGAGGCAGCGGATATGTAACGGAAGTACAGTAAGAAGTGTGGGAGGACGCATAATTTCCACAAGTTGAGCATTTCAACAGGTGAACTGCAGAATGTAGGGTTGGAGTGGTGCTTATCATAAAGGAGGGAATAGGAGACAGCAAGAGCTAGAGAATGGTTTTGTTTGCCTTTTCTAGGATGGATGCCACTGCAGCTTTCATATTCATGTTGGGGTCGAGTCTGAGCCCCAGATAGTCAAACTGTGTTACCTCTTGCAGTAGTGTGGAAAAAAATTATGGGTGTGGATGAGGTGTCTAGGTGGAGTTGGGTTAGTCTGGAAATATGGAGAGGATGTGAAATGATGCTGGCCACATTTTCTGACCCTGGAAGTTTCGTGGTCGTTTCCTTGCATTGAAGGCCTGGGTTGTTTCGTGGAAACACATCACTTCGGTTTTTTCGGCATTGGGTTGCATCCTTGCCTTTTCGCTTCAGGTTTGACATATTTTCATCATCCTTTGGAGTTCGCGAGCATCAGTTGAGACAGGACACAGGTCATCCACATAGAGGATTCCACCTATCCACCTGACACCCCCGTTGTGTGTGATAGTAGCAGCAGGGAATTGCGCTCTCATTTCATGTATCAGGTCAGCCACAAAGATCCAAAAAAACGGTGGGGCGAAGCCTGCTATCCTCGGATACTCCACGCAGGATATTGACACTGCTAGTATAACAGTGTGCAAGCAAGGGGATGACAGTGTTCAGCAAGACATCATACACATAGTTCCACAAGCCCTTTCAGCAACACACGTACACCGGACAAG
>Ga0335398_10010170_pt1 | contig 10749 bp, 2 predicted proteins | sample BON03_FD_205742 | JGI IMG/M metagenome (GOLD analysis project Ga0335398, IMG submission 205742) | Freshwater microbial communities from Lake Bonney liftoff mats and glacier meltwater in Antarctica - BON-03 (spades assembly) (version 2) | ecosystem: Environmental > Aquatic > Freshwater > Ice >...
TATATATATATGTATACATATATATACCTATATATATATATATATATATTTATATATCGTTAGTGTTGTCTGGAAAAACCCAATTAGATAGGTCCAGACCGCATAATCCTGTGCGGAGGATCAGATTCTGCAGAATAAAATCCTCGGAAAAGGATTTTAAACATTTGTACTGAACGATAAGTAAAATACGTTTCATGAATCTATTTACTTTTAAGGGAACACAAATGATTGATTGGGTCGGCGGACTAGAGAAAATCTGAACCTTTTTTCAAAGTTCGGGGATAAACTATATGGTCGCCTAAGGTGGATTGATGGTTTAGTGACTATCGTTTAGTGACTCTCTAAACTGCACCCGCAAACGGCGCGAACGTCTGATTCGTCGACGTTGCGTCGCCGTGTCGTGCCGACCTGAAGGTGTGATCAGGTAAGCACACGCTGAACATGTTCTATCTGCCCTGCGCATTGGCCATTTGTGCACCTGTAGAGCTGGCAGAGGGGGGCAAAGATTAGCACGGATGTCACCGCAAACTTTTGCAAATACTGTTGCATATGGATGAATCCGCGAACCCGATTGATTGCAACTGCACAAGGAATTCAGGGGGCTGTAAAAATTGCGCTCAACCATATCAATCAAGCTTGTCAAGCTTGCAGGCAATAAGCTGTGCCACAATCTTTTAGTACCTTTGTCTAGCCTTGGTTGGACTGTGCAGCGAATTGCCTTGCAAGGCAGCAGCAGACTGCTAGTGATGGCCAGACCCTTGCAACGCGTGAGTGCACAGGCTTCATGTGCATAAAAACAAAATGATGTGCGACCCCGCCCTACAACCACCACGTAACACTCCTTCGACCATGCATTTGCACCATGCACCCACTCCGTTTGTGCTGATCTCTGCTTTTTTTGTGGCAGATAAACCCTTGTTGATTTCAAGTCACCCGCCGACTTGAAGAAGAAATCAGATTGTTCCGCACCGACCTGTGCGATCAAGTGCTGCTTGGGAGCAGTGTTGCGTTGCGGTGATCGGTCTGAGTGCTGTCTGACAATCATGCAGTAGTTTGCAGTAGCCGATGGAGGATAGCTCATGCGCTGATATCGACCCAGCAACAGGAGTCTGCTCTGCCAACCGCTGTCCTAGGATGGATGAGCATAGCCCATGCCCTGACTTTGAACCAGAGACAGAGACCGGCTCTTCCGATTGCTTTGGGAGCGGTTCTTGGGAATTGCTGAATTGTCAACACGTGGGCGCTGCCAACGGGGAGATTGACTTACATGATGGCATGTGCGTATCCAACAGTTGCAATGCGCAGCAGCATGAAGTCGACCCAGAGATGCCTTCCGACCGCTTTGATGGCGGCGTTTCTTGGCAAGATGGCGTGCCAAGTGCATCCTTCCTACAGCATGCCCGGGCCGGTGACGACGCCTTCTGCCCAAATTCGATGGCCTGCGATACGGTCGATGGACAGGTTGAGCAGGTGTGTCAGGAAGACCGAGCGCTAGTTGGGACACACACGCTGGCTCGCAAGGACAACATGGCACACCATCAAGTCAATCCAGAACAACTGCATAGATTCTTGTCTCCAGTTGATGAAATACATGGCGTTGAGGAGAGGCGTGAACAGGAGGATTTGTTCCGCACAGGCACGCGAGCCATGCCCCAGCGGCGATCGCACAGCAACGTGTACGAGGGGCTCAAGCATCCACAGCCTCCATCAGTGCAGATTCGTGGCAAGATAGATGATTGCGACGGCGCAGCGCAACGGGCCAAAATTCCAGCATCATCCCAGGCTGCCGATCTCAACAGGCAACTTCGTAGTGTCGGCGCAGAGGTCGATACATACCAGCCATTTGAGGTTCTTGGCAAGGGAATTGACGAAGATGATGGAAAGTCCATACTAGAGGTGATCAAAGACCATCACGATGCATTCGAGCACAATCCAAACGCACATCTACCCTGGCATGGGGCTGTTCGTGCCAAGTGGATTCAGAGAATTCGCGAGGGGCGTGTCCTCCTTTCTGTGGGAGAGGGATGTTCTGATCCAGATCTCAACGGCGAGGAGTCAATGCGCAATGGCGACAAGCTCGAGTTCATCGGCGACACCGACGGCTGCCTGTATGGCACGCTTGCGCTGCATGTACATGGTCACGATGATGACGCAGCCCGTTCAACAGTCGCAAATCAACTTGTCGACTGGCTTCTCACGACTGGAGAGAATGCTACCTACTATGGTGAGATGCTTCGTGACTACGTGCGATGGGACAGACTGCCTTCATATTTGACGAATGGCACGTGGGATGAGCTGATAATCTTCCTGCGTGACTCATGTACATACATCGAATACACGGGCGCCGACTGGTTGCTGCTGATCGCCACCACCCACGTCTTCGCGCCTGTCATCATCTTGCATGGAAAAACTTTATCTGCTGTGCGTTTTGTCATGGACCCATGTCTAGTTGACAAATCCAATGCTCTGCAATATGACTACCGTGAAGAAGCACATCTTCCATCATCGGGGGATGCCTGGCTCCGTCTTGGCCTACTTTCGAGCGGCCACTATGTTCGCTATTGCTCCAAGAGGCTTCAGAGCCAAGTGCTACTACAGATGTGCGATGAGCGAGATGATCTTCTACAGCAGAAGCTTCATGTCTCACGCAAGTGCAATGGCAATGCTGTGATCGCATTGGGTCCATCCAAAGCCGGCAAGTCGACGATGATACAGGTGAGGATTGACGTGGTATATACAAATATGTTTGCTTTGTTGCAGTACAGTTGTGGTAATTGTAAATCGAGTAATGCGTACACACAACTAAAAGTGTGTGAGCCAATCTACAAAACAGGCATTATCGAAAGACGCAGACAAACCTCAGCGCAAAACGCTCTATGACGCGACTCCCCCGAAAAAGAAGGGTCGGAAGATCGAGCCCGCCTTAGCTGTGCTCGGTGAATCTGTGCAAGGGTCCGAAATTGGACGTGAGAACAAGGAGTCTGAAACGCTACTTATCAATTCTGTCGAGATCCGCACTGCAGATGAGGACAATGGTGACCCCGACAACACTCCGTACATTCAGTGGCTCGACACGCCTGGCCTCTTCGACTCTCGTGGGCCACTCATAGAAATCGTCAACATCATCTCTATTGCTACATGCGTAGCTAAGTTCAAGACGCTTCGCATAGTCGTTATGGTGCCGGCGTATGCTCTCTCTGATACAGGCGAAGGGTTTACGCAGTGTGTAGAGGCTATTTCCACACTCTTCGGTGGTAGCGGTTGCGAGGTGGCCAAGAAGTGTGTGCAGATCTGGCTCAATCCTAAACAAAACGAGGACGAGAACGAGTGGGAACCGGATGGAGTCATTGAAGAAATCAAGCAAATCTGCAAGGCGCGAAAGAGTTCCTCAGACACCGACAAAAATATCAGGGACTTTTTGAAGGTTATAATCGACGAACACAAAACTCGTGGGAATGTAGTGCAAGTACTTACGTATAAACGCGAAGAATCATGGGGTGATGAGCGTTCAAAGATCATAGAGGCTCGTAAGCAGTTGGTAGCCATGGGTGAGGCAACTGATGACATTGGTATGGACACCCCCATTTACAAGATTGTTTTCCCAACCGAAGATCTGCTCAAGAGTCTCATGCGTGTCAATCCCATGAAAGAACCTGCTGCCAAAGTGGGATTGCCATTGACAATAAGGGCCAATTCTGAGATCAAGAAGCTCGCAGACGAGTTGCGTGATTACATCGACCTACGATGTGATCTGAAAGACTATACATCAGTGCTCAAAGATCTTGACTGCCTGCGAGGGCTCAGTAAATACATGAACGTCGGGAAATCAGACGAGACGGTCCGTAACACGATCGAAGCGACTTATTGTATTTCATTGGAGAAGGTCTTGGAACATCTCAAGCTCATCACTGGCAAGACTCGCATGGAGGAACTCTGCCAGAGTTTCGACAAGCCATTGCCGATCAAGGACACTGATTTAGATGATATTTGCATGGCCATGCGCGCAGCAACTGCGTGCGAAGTTCTCCACCCCCACCTGAGTAAAACGACCGTGTGGAATGATCTGAGTGTCAGCACGTGCTGCAAGGTTGTGTGCGAGAAGTTGCACTCATTGGAAAACCAAAATTCTCAGTTGCTCGATGACCACTTGATCAAGGGCACGTCGGAAACACAGACAGCATGTGCAAAGGCAGCTCGTATTTTTGGTCAGAAGGTCAAATCAGCTCTCACCAATTTGCACAAAGCAAACAATTTTTTTGCTGTCGAGGCTCGCTTCGACGATGGCACTAATGCAAGCTTCGCCACTGTCAAGACGGTAACGACAACGAGCCTCAACGCACTTTATCAAACGTTGCATAAAACGTTCGAAGCGCAAAAAAGGAGAGTGGCCGATAAGATTCAAGTTGCACTCAAAGAAGCCGAGAGTATTTCGAGTGACATCCAGAACCTAAACAAGTTAAACGAACAAGAGTTAGAGGATTTTCTCGAACGAACTGTTATTTGCGGCCCTGTCGGCCCATTCGATGCGGTCTTTCAGGCGCTTGAGGTGGTGAAAATTGCAGAGGAGAATCTTGCTGGACTGGTCATCGAAACTCTCAATGACCAGTACTCATTGTTGTGCGACTTTACCATCAGTGAGCTGCAGAATCAATCTAAAATGGCGATTGAGAGCCTCGAAAATGCAAAGGAGATGGCGTGTGTCGACAAGAATGGCCTGCTGATGTCCAAATTACTCTTCTTGTTGTGGGCACGCTCATCGGACTTGCGGAAGCACTTCGCCAGCAACCCCGACAGATATGCTCGTCTGAACAAGTGCTACGAAACGCCAGTTAATAAAATAGTCGAGTGGCATACAGCAGTGGTAAAGGAAGTGCTGGAAGTGTCGGGGGGCTGCAACGATTTCGCAAGACGTCTCAGCGATTACAAACAGCCGATCGAGCTCTCGATGAAGATTGCCGAATTTTCGTCTGTTGAGAAGACCAGCGTGCTGCTTGCTATTGTCTCGTGTGACAAATGGGACGTTGTCACTGAAAGCCAAGACAAGCTCATCCAGAGTATCAACATTTCTCTCGAGGCTTTCAGCTTGGGTGTGGAGTCGAGACTCAAAGATCACAGAACAGTGCTGGCCACTTCGAATATCAAGTTGATTGAGGACTATGACTACGCTGAGCACACCAAGGACCTTGCAATTCTCGAGGGTGCAAGGTGGTGCGACACGATGTTGGACAAGCCGATAATTGAGGAAATATTTTTGACGGCCTGGCTGTCTTTTGAGAGCCATATGAAGATCCTAGCGGAAGGTGAAGATGGCGTTATCTCTCAGCTAAGCAAGGGTATGTACAAAGAAACTTGTACGTTACTGGTGCAGATTCACCGCATGCAGACACTCTGGCAGTCCACCGCTACAACCCCTATCGCTGAGACAAGCTGCAAGGCAGAAGTGGCCCAGCGGGTCAAAACAATGCATGATACGGTCCATGAGATTGTCAGTTCTGCAATTAAAGAAGTTTGCGAAAAAGCACGCTTGAATGTGCTCGAAAGGGCTGGACCCACTGGAAATGAGCGCTCGGACTGGTGGATGGATATTAATGTGAAGGATCCTAACGTAACCGATGCCCTCTGGCACCTTAACTCGTTGCTTGACCTCGCCCAATGCCTCGTTATCTCTTCGGGGAGCTGCTTAAGCGAGTGGATAAGCATGGATGAGCTCAAAAAGCAGCAGATTGACTGCACGCATCGCGCGAAAGAATTACTGGACCGTATGCGCCAGCGAGTAAAGTCCATGTTCGCTGCTCTTGGCTCGTGTGAGCTCTTCAGGATCAAGGATGTAGTTGAGAGGCTCATCTCATCACTCGCGAGTGATGAGATTTTCCATGATGCGGAAGAAGAAGTTTTGGACGAATCGGTTGATGCCACGCAGAATCAGGCCGTCGTAAAGAACAGGAATGCCATATTGGCGGCGTGCCGTGAGCTCAAGGATATCTTGCAGTTGCTTTCCAGCCCATCCACCTACTCAGCGATCTTTGCGGCTACAAGCCAGGATGTAGACTCCGATTCCCTCCCTAACGACCTGGCAATCTTGAAGGAGCTCGAACGCGTATTTCAAAATGCCTATATAGAATCCATTAATCATTTTGGAGACGAGGAGACTGGGCCAGCAGCACGCCAGAAGGTGCTTCACATCTATCATGAATTCGCTCAGACGTTGCCATCTGCCAGAACATTTGACCAATTCAGGAAGACGGCTACGGATCTTTACCCCACCTTACTTAACGCGCACCAGTCGGCTAGGCGAAGTGAGAATAAGGAACTGAAAAGCGCACTGCTCGTCAATGAATTCACAGATGAAACTTACCACATGATGGTCGACCTGCGCAAATCAGGCGAGGACGATGAACGAGCCCGCGCTGCTTATGTGATAATGTGTGGTATACTTGCCAATCAAGTGCGAAATCTGATCCGTGATTTCAAGATGAACTTTGTGCATCTCCTGCATCCTCAGCATAGCTTCTCGACCCATGAGCACCTGGTCAAGCCATGGAATCAGTTGCATGCTGCGCGTTTGTTGAATTTTTGTCTTGAGGAATCTCCTGGAGATACACCCATCAACCTCGATGCAGAGATTGCACAAGCGCTTCAAAATTTCGAGGAATTTCTCAAGGAGAAGGTGATAACGCAATTTGCAAAGATGTTTGATCTGGGCGATTTTTCTAGTGCCGAAGGCAGTGACACATTTGGATTGAAGCGCATTTCAATTCTCGTTATGCAGCTACAGAGCGCAGAAGGTGGCAACCTTTATGAGGTGGCAATGAATAGTCTTGACGAGGAGCGCGCTCGTCAGAAGCACCAGCTTCAGCAAGTCCATCTCGTCGGGTTCTCGTTGCCTTCGCCGATGGAGGGTGAAAATAATGCCGAAGTGTTTGGGGAAAGGGCTCAGCTCATTGACCACTACCTCGATCAGAGTTTTGGTCAAATTCGGCAGATCAGTCTATGCAAGGCTGACTGTGATATCTTTCCCGAGTACTCAGCGGCAGCTAAATTGATTAAAGCGGAGGTGCGCAATTTCCTAAGCGTCGAGTTTCAACCTCTTATGAAAGATGGCTACTTTGAAATGCAGCGAGAGAATGTCGATTACCTCGAAACCCTCATTGAGTGTATGAGCACAGGCTCGTATGCAATTGACGTTTTGCAAATGCATAGGTTTGATTTAGCAAAGCAGAACATCGAGCAGTACCGCCAGATGCATCAGTATATCAGGGAAGAAGACTTTGGATCGATGAAACCGGAGGACCAAGCCAAGTACATTCTTTCTTTTCCGACTCAACATAAGTCGTATATCCTGTATTTGCAACTATTCGACTCGGCACACAAGGTTGCTATTCAGCATGGCGCACGGCTGCTTGAATCTATTATCCATTCCAGCGACAATGTATCACGGCAGCTGGACGAAACCTTCGACGAGGTGCGTGCACGCTCTAAACTTTCGAAGGATCTCAGGGGCAGCAAGATAAACATCATGGAACTCAACCGGCTCGAGGGCAGGGCGCTCGAACTACGAGGTAATGTAGAGCGTCAGCTCACATCAGCACGGGGCCTCCTCTCTGAGACTCCAGACGAAAATGATGACACGCAGGTCATCTCGCACGCTGCGAAGCTGTTATTCTGCATCCAGACATACACATCGCTGATCAAGATTGCACCATGTATGGTAGATGCTTCAACTTCCAGAGCACCACGCATCCTGAGTCTACTCAAAACCAAGCTGCAGGAGACACTCGTCCAGTATTCCAGGGCAATAGAAACCCCAAAACATGTCAGACACAAGCACCATGCAATGCTGCGACTCCAGGGCTGGGAGCCTAACGAGTCGATCTCGAGACAACATAAAACTATGTTCGAAACCGCAAGCGATCTTGAATATGCTCTGCAAAAAGAGGGTTTGAGTCAAACACAAGGTTCAATCAGCGACATGTTTTTAGAAAGTCGGGTCGAACAGTGTGTCTCGTACGAACACCGTATAAGCAAGGTCCGGGACGAGATCATTGGATTGATTTGCATCACAAAGAATCGGCTTGATGCACCATACGACGCCAAGGTTGACCTACCCCTGGACGCAAAGTCCTTTGAAGTTATCTTTTCTCCTGAGATGGATCTACTAATTAAACACGTCGATGAAAACCTTAGACGTCAAGTTTGCTGGCTGAAAGATGCTGTCGAAGACAAAGGCAAGAAATGTTTTGAGCAATTGGAGGAGAAGCTTTCCGAGAAGAAGAACGTAGATGCTGCAGCGGTTCTGGAAAGCTTTCGGTTCCTCGAGCCACTCGCGAGCTTGAACGCGTTAAGCGGATTTCCCGACTCGAAGGCATTCGATGATAAGCTGCGAAAGCATGCTGAGGATCTTGCATTGCAGGTCAAGTCAGAGATTCGGATGAGCACCAAGACTTCTGAGGGATGGCAGATGCTGACTCAAGTTGCAACGCCTGTCATCCTTCTACAATTGTTCGGATCAGATGTCCCGCGCGCTGCCTCATTTTCAAACGAAGTGATGGGTCAGGTCCTTGACATGGCGAAAAACAAGTTTGGTATTCAGGGCATGCAGCAGCTTGCAGTTGCTTTGCGGGAGCGCGAACCGGCTCTCGGAAACGAGATCGTGGAAACTTCAAGCGCGTTTGTCCAGATCACAATCGCAGAGTTCAACCAGAACACGCAACGCGATATCAGCGTTGTCAAGAAACTGTATGCAGCTCGGAATGGTGGGGCTGATAGTGCAAGTGCAGTGTGGAACAAGTATCAAGAATTTGACAACGAGTACAAACGGCTGGTGAATGTGTGCTTGGAACGACGATCACTGGGCAATGGAGACCCCCTCGCGTATCTGGTGCAGGAAGCCAAGAAGAATGCCAAGATTGATAAGGATTCGTGGAGTCTTGGCAAACAACAGCAAATCCCCAAAGTGCTTGGCGCCGTCTTTGCGTGGTGGTCCATCAACTTTTTCCATGAACAGCAGGATTCAAACAATAATACTCGAGAACATGTTGATCACTCCTATCTGCTTCGTCCCAACAACGCACAGGTAGTGTGCATTTTGAAGCTGCTTGGCTGCTCAACAAACACAGTCAACCTGCACAATCACCTTGCTGAGGTGCCCACTGGGGAGGGAAAGTCAGTAATTATTGGCGTGCTTGCCACAACGCTTGGCCTCTACGGTTTCAGCGTCGACTGCGTCTGTTACTCATCCATGCTTTCGCACCGTGACCAACAAAACTTTTTGTCTATGTTCACGTCCTTTGGTCTCGCTGAGGAGATTAGGTACGGCACCTTTGATACGCTCTTTGAGAATCTTATATGGGAGCAGTATGGCGATTACCGTGACTCTGTAAAGCAGTACATTTCTACTGGCACCTGCTCTATGACAAAGGGTGCGGGCTCTTCACGTCCACGTGTCCTGATTATTGATGAGGTGGATGTCTTTTGCTCAAAGACCTTCTTTGGTGGGGCCTACTCTCCGGCAATCATGATTCATGACAAAAAGATTGCTGACTTAATGAGATATGTGTGGTCGATGCGCACTGTCAAAAATCTGGACATGAATTCATTCAAGAAGCATCCAAGTTACAGCGCTGTGCTCTCAAGCGGCATTCTCAAAGCTTCAAACGAGTGGCTCCTCGAGAGTGCTATACAGAAGATGCACACTGCCAAGGGCGGAAGTAATAAGCCCTATATCCTGCGCGACGGCGGGCTCCTTTACAAACAGGAAGGGCGTGATGAATACCGCAATGTTACTTTCAGGTACCTCACAAATGCTGACTATCTCGTCGAGTTTGATCGCGGCAATCTCACTGAGCAGCAGCTGAGCGCACGCCTTGTACTTCATATTGAGGGTGGAAGTTTTTCGTACGCTAAATTTCCAACGATGTTCAAGCATATCCTTGGCGTGACAGGAACGCTTGCAGATGACAAGCTACCACCGCAGATGAAAAACATCTTGACACAAATGGTAGGCGTTAAAGATTTCACATACTGCCCATCGATGTATCATGAGCAAAAACGTGACTTTGAGCCGACAAACCCCAACTATGTGCGCCTTGCCAAGGATGAGGATGAATATTACAACCTCATCGTTGACGAGATTGAGAATCGGCTTTCGCCAACGACAAATATAGAAGGTGAGAGGTCAGTCCTTGTCTTCTTCCGTGAAGCGGACGAGATCTCCAAATTCCGCGACTCGAGCTACTTTGCAAAGTTCAAGGAGAAAGCGCAGGTCCTGAACGAGCTGACTGCCTCAAAGAGCGCAGACCGTGGCAACATCATCAAGAAAGCCACAGTACATGGAATGGTGACACTTGCCACAAGAATGTTTGGCCGCGGCACAGATTTCAAAATCTTCGACGATCGGATGAAGAAGGCGGGTGGCATGCACGTGCTTCAGACATTTTTTTCCAGCGACTTGAGCGAGGAGGTGCAAATTCAGGGCCGTTGTGCGCGCCAAGGTAACAAGGGCTCTTATTCGCAGGTTCTGCTCAGTACTTCTGTCGCCAAGGACTTCGATGTCAGCGTTTCAACCATTGAGAGCTGGTCATCTGCTGAAGTGTACACACACCTCGCTAGGCTACGCCAAGAAAAAGGCAGCGAGGAGGTGCGTCAGCTGAGAGAACAGGCTACGGGTCGGCTGGTGGAACACGATGCCCTAGCAACATCGTTACAGTCCTTCCAGAGGGGCGATAGCTCCCCCTTTGATCAGCTGCTGCA
>Ga0335398_10010171_pt1 | contig 10748 bp, 12 predicted proteins | sample BON03_FD_205742 | JGI IMG/M metagenome (GOLD analysis project Ga0335398, IMG submission 205742) | Freshwater microbial communities from Lake Bonney liftoff mats and glacier meltwater in Antarctica - BON-03 (spades assembly) (version 2) | ecosystem: Environmental > Aquatic > Freshwater > Ice >...
ACCTCAGCGAGAGGAGTAAGCAACATTAAAATCGAAAGACACCCAGTTCGCAGCTGTTAAACTCCCCAAATGTCTAGAGGAGCCCTACAACACCTACGACAGATCCACCAACAGCAGCAGAATGCGTCACAGATGCAGTAGCAACAGCAGGGATGGACACAGCCGCACGCATGACACGCGAGAGGGCAGCAGCCAAGAACACTCTAGGAGCCCCTGTCTCGGTCTGTTGACCGTTTAAATCCTCAAATTTATACGATCTGCATATCCGCATTCATTGCGACCCCATCCGAACGCCTGACGACCTAGAAACGATTTACGAAAAACAACACGATCCAGGTTGTAACCTGACTTTTTTTGACTGGTATTGTCACCTGTATATCTTGTGCCTTCTCCACCAGATCTTCCTTGCTGCAGATTCTTAGAAACTCTTCTCGTCGCCACAGCGTGCTCACGTCACCTCTTTTTGGTCAAGCGTGACAAACCTGTGCCTGTGTTTTGGCTTTTTTGGAGAATGTATGCTGTCATACTGGTGCCTCCAGATGAAGTGGCGGGCGGACGTAACTTGCCATCCCTTCGCAGCCTGCACTGTTGATGTGACCGTAAGTTTGAACCGCTAGACTGTGAGTGCTTTCACCTTGGGCCTCTTGCACTCTCTTGCACAGCCGACACCCTGCTGATTACATCTTGCCTATTTTGGTTTGAAAACTGGCTGTTGGAATAGTTGCTGCAACTGTGCCACCTCCATCCCCAAATGTCTACTTCGCATCCATAGAAACTGTTTGTCAATCAAATACTTTCCCAGCATAAAATTGTCTGCATCCTGTTTCAGCGTGAAGTACACAACCCATGTGCCGTAGCATGAAGTCCGCTACCCATATACCATCTTTATTCATCCATGCCATAGATGGATGAAAAGAGATTTTAAAAGAGGAAAACAATGCGGCAATACTTTCGAAGACTGGCTCAAGCCGCGGTCAGTCGCTCACACGATGCTGTGAAGCCTCTGTTGTGGGAAGGCTGCTGCAATGCATACACACGCTTCAAAGAGATCTATGAGGCTGAGCCTGAGAAGGTTTGCTTCGGTGTGCGTCGATTTGAATTCAAAGAATGAGGCCCGAGTCGAGAAATTGCTTTCACCTTGACAAGGAGTTGTACCCTCATTTACGCACGCGAATACACAAACATGCAAATCACCCGTGGTGTCCTGCCACTGAGTGTCGCCCAAGAGCGACAGACTTGAAACACGTCTGAATACAAAAGGCAAAACATATTCTCACTCTCACAAAGTAGAGTCAAGGTAGTACAATTGAAATGTTATGAGGAAACAATAAATTGGAATGCCCATGTCATTACAGATTGGTCCTGTGAAAGGGTTGCGAATGGCGTGGTAGATGGTGCACTCGTGACTCCGGTAATGTGCTACCTACAGATCAAACGTATGTCGTTCATGTCTTATATCATATACATATTTCTTGTAAAAATAAATAGTATGTGCATGTTGTTGATACAATGATATTTGTTGCTTGAGCATACATGTTATACAAGCAATATTTGTCGTATATAAGCAATATTTGTCGTATAACATAATGTGTCGTTTAATAAGATATGCTGCTTAACGAAATATGATCTTTAATGGAATGTGTTCTCCAGAAAATATGTTCACTAATAACATACATATGTTTGATAAATAATTCAATAACAGAACCTAAGCAGCTAAAGAACATTACAACTAACATGTCGTATAAGGTGAATTGTAACATATATTGAGATCGTAAGCGACATATGTTTACACGCGTAATTTTCAGATGATATCTTTATGATATTTTTAACCAGGAGGTCTTGAATACCAGGCAACCGAGGAAATGAAAGAACTGACAGACTTATCCAAAGACAAGAAGAGAAGAACAAAAACAAAGACGTAGATTTAGTGATCCCAAAAACAAATTGCATCATTTGCATCAAATTCGCTTGAAAGAATTTGCATTATCTCTTTCGCCTCCTATGGTCAGTCTGATTGATGTCACCCAAATACTTTCTTGGCATAAGCTTTTCTGAATCCTGTCTCAGCATGAAGTCCGCTACCCATGTACCGTAAAAAGGCTGGTGGAAGCCTCCCCTTTTTTCCTTCTCCTTGGTACAAGTCTTCTCGAATCTCATTTCATCCATCCATGTACCGAGTTTCCAGCATACACCACCATACGGATGTTTGGAAGGTGTCCGAGTCTCCAGAATACACCAACATACGGATGTTCCTGAGGGATTCAGAGTCTCCAGAATACACCAACATACGGAAGTATGTAATGGAGTTGCCCTGGCCGGGCCGGTTTTATGTTGAGGGTAAATTCGGGTTTTGACAGAAAAACGGAAAATTGAGAGGAAGAGACAGGTTCCGTGGGAACATCTTTGATTGAAATAGCCTTGTCTGCTTGGTTGTCGGCTTCTTCATTTGCAGGTTAACCTCAATGCTCTTTCACTTTCACTAGAAACGTCGCTGCTCCTGCTGTTTTTTTTCTCGGAACACTTCTATTGCTTCTTGTAAAATGTCTGCGTCTAGCTCTCCTACTAACATCACTTTTCCGCCTTCGCCTACAGCATTCAGCAGCACTTGGTTGTCGCACAAATAAAGCATGAGTTTTGTTATAGAGAAGCCGCGTAATGCCAAGACAAAGGCCACTACTTCCGGAAGCCGACGGTTCGAGCTGGAACCTTCCTCTGCTGCCTTTTCTTTCCCCCCCGCAGATTTGTATACCCTGCTACCGTCCCCCCTTTTTGACGTGATCCATCACCCGCTGTGACTGTGCCCCCGAAGCCGTAACTTCCTAATCTGTTGATCTCTGTGCCCGTCAAGTATTTCCGCTCGATACCTGTCAGTCGTATTTGACATTCGTCCTTTCCGCCCGACGCCCTCGCTGCCCGAATTTGATGTTGTCGTGACAGTGAGATCTTTGTGAATCCAGCACGCAGTTTAATGTTGCCTTGCTTCCTCCATGACCTGTATTATACGCTGTGCCCGCGATGTGCATTCTTTTTGCTCACGTTCTTTTTTCTCTCCACCTCTTTCGATCTCGTTTCATCATAGTCAGAGAATATTTCTTTCCCGCTGAGCTAAAATGAGCGGATCTTCTCCACCTCCTTGTTCGACTTTCACCACACGACCCAAAAACTTTCTGAAAAAGCAAGAAACTTTCTGAAAAAGCAAGAGTGTTGGGAAGGCCACGAGCAAGCGCATCCGGAAGAAACCCAAACAAACAGAAGAGTTGGTGGAAGCTGGATACAGATCACCAATGTGGGCAGTATTACAAGCATTGCAGCAGATCGCTAGTGCCATGAGAATTGGAGGAGAAGCAACGATGTCTGCCCCTCCATTCTTTCAGTTGGCGAGACGAGGAGATCTACTCGTTTGGGGGGGAAAAGAAGGATCAACTGTAATAATATGGAAGAGCCTATCAGAACAAGAAAAGACAAGTTGGTTGGAAGAGGCAAGCACGACGCACGACTTTCATCCCCCGCTAGTGATGGTCCATATTCGTGATGGGTCCAGGCTTGTAGTCAGACCTTCCATCGTGATGATTCGTCGTGCGGACCTTCCAATACTTGCGACGAGTCTTGGATTCTGACGAAACCACTTGCTGGAAAATCTTTGTCCATGAACCAAGTCTTTCCTATCACCAATAGCGAATCTTGCTCGGAAAGAAGGCGAGGGCCATAAACAGCCGTTGGAATCGAGGGCGCTTTGAACCGCACGTTTCTACGCTCGAACTCCGAAACTTTCTTTTGAATTGGGTTGCTGGCGACGAATGGATGATGTGTTGAGTTTTGCCTCGAGGGCTCGATCTCTTTACTCCATTCACTGTGCAGCAGCATTAGAGTATGTTCAAGTTCGTTGTTGCAGCATTCCCGATTTTCATCTAAAATAGCGTCAGTGATCGCAGGCGCCAAGTGACACGCAACTACAAGTGACACACAACTACAGGGTCAGTTCGGGACATAGAAACTGGCAAATAAAAACTGCAGTCTGGAATTTGGCCGGTTTCTTGCATTGTGCTTTTGAAACCCACTGGCAGCAATTTGGGCAGTTTCTTAATGATTTTCTTAATGATTTTCTCTATGAAAATCTTAATCTTATCCATAAAATCTTGATTTTCATTATAAAAATCCTTTCTTGAAGATTTTCTCTCTTGATTTAAATGATGGTTTTCTCTATGAAAAATCTTAATGATTTTCTCTATGATTTATTGAGTGATTCATTCTCTATGAAAAATCTTAATGATTTTCTCTATGATTTTCTAAGTGATTCATAAAATCTCTTACTACAATGTCAGAGTTGTTATGTGGGGTGTAGAAACTCGCTGGCTTGGGTGGTAGTTTCTTAATAGTTTATAGAAACAACGCTGGCAGGCTGGGTGCTGGCTTCACCAGTGTGTGCTTAGAAACACGCTGGCTGGGTCAAAAATGTGGGTTCTATGTCCCGGAATGACCCTGTAAGTGGTCACTTACCTTTTGGCTGCTATCTAAATCCTCTGCTCTCTCCTCGTGCTCTCCACCACCTGTGGGTCTCCATGGAAAGCAGATTCGCTCCAATGTGAGCCACAACCATGTGGACTCGTCCGCCAACTCCACATCGAAAGCGATTGATTTTGTAACTTTCTCCATCGTCACAATAGTGTCGCTGCCCTACCTGTCGTCTAATCTGCCGCAGCATATTTTGGATCTGCACTGGTGAAAATCATGCCGATCAGGGGCTGCTGTGGTTTTTGATTTATCGTTCGGCTCCCTCATTTGCACGCTTTGCACTTGCCCCCTCGGCCAAGTTGCACCTTGTGAAGGTCCTTGTCAAGTTCCTTCATGACCCTGCACTGTGCACATTGCTTGCACCTCGCTTGGCGTGTTGGCTTTTGCCACCATCCTGCACCTTCAAACTCTGGCTTGTGTTGCCCACTCCACCAAGAGCACGGCAAGGGTAGGGCAGGTCTATCCCTTTCGAATCTGTTGGCGAGCTGCCAGTCTGAGAGATGCGGCCACATGTGGATTCTGCTGGCCTTTTCGATTGCTTCATGCCCGCTTACTAGGGCCTAAGCATTAAACTCCACCATGTCGGCCACCCCCTCTCCAATCTGCACCTCTGCTATCTGCTGCACGTCTGTTACCCTTCCGACGAAGCTTGTACCCATCGCGCGCATGTTGGCTGCTACCTGTTCACTGAGTCGTCTTCTTGCCACCGCTGTTACTGAGTCGTCTTCTTGTTGCTGCTCCTTTTTTGACTGGACGACTCTTGTCAAGCTCTGCAGTATTATAATTTGCATGCTCATCGCTTGCCTCCTTCACAACCTCTTGGGCTCAATCTAGGAAGGGGCTTGCGTTCCATATTGAATGCATCTCGTCAACGAGCTTTAACAGCAGGTGGTCGACGTGCGTATTTGCCTGTCGGCTATCTCACTTACTACGTGCAGGCTTATCAATATTTGTAAAGAGGTGTTGCACTATTTCCCCGGACATCTTTGACGTTGTCTGCATCTACTAACTGCAGCTTCATGATCTTTAACAAGTCAGCGAGAGAATCCCATACGTTACCTCCATCCAAGCTTCTGTTGCAAAACTCCACTGGGCTTGCGGCTGATTTCCGCTTGCGTTCGGCTTTTGATGTCATATCATCGGACCCCTTGTCGTCTGACATCTCCTTGCCTCTGTCAGCTAAGAACTTCGAGAGAGTTTCTTTCAGTTCAATCCACTCTGCCAACACTGTGGGAGAGCGCTCGAATTTTTTGACACTCGCTTTTAACCCTCTCTCTATTGATGGTAGCTCGAGGCCTTTCCAATCAACTAGATTTAGGTACTCCTGCATACGAAATTGTGTGGTGTGGCGAAGTCCTTGCGCATGGGGCACAAGCACTCGCACTCTTTACTCACCATTCAACGTCACGGTTGCAGACAACCTGAGCTGTGGGGGTAGATCCTGATAAGCGTTTGACCTAAAGCCTACGGCTGTCCTTTGTAGATCTCCGACGCTTTCGAACCCTGCCTTCTTTAAGATCGGCATGCTTTCTTCATAGCCTCTTCCACTATCCACAACAGATTCCAGACTTGTGCACCAAGACCCCACGCAGTCGACTCGTGTCTACACGCGATCCCCCAATCTTTTTAACACGTACTTTGCACTTCCGAATGGATCGCGTTGCCGTTGCCTAGCTCATCTTTCCAAGTACGAGCACTGAAGCGAGTTTTTGGTCCATTGTTTTGCCCATATGACTGACACTCTTTGACTTTGCAACAACTTTGCCAATCGTCACAGAGACCAGAAGTCTTTTTTTACCACGTTCCAGTCCATTTCGTCAATCAAGTCAGTAAATGAGTTGCAATGCCACTCTGTCAATGTGCGTGCTAACTGCGCTAGCATCATTTTGTTTACGACACTTAAGTTTCATTTTCATGCTGCATGCATTGGTCAACATGCTGCAGCAAGGCCTCCGTGAGTGCTGATGACGGCAGGGGGCACTCACAGCCGCCCTTTGCAGTTGGCAAGGTATATAGAGAGTTTTGAATTGATATGGTACATGCCATGCGTATTTATACGCTTGTACCCAGATTGTCTGCAGACCCTGCAACTCACTCTGCGACAATTCGATGAGGACTGCCGAGAACTAAAAGGCACCGATTCCTTTCTGTGCGAAGAGATCGGCAGAAAGTTCTGGCGCCAGCGGGTGGCTTTTGAATAGGTCGCGTGTCACTCTCGCTTTTTCGCGGACTATCTCTCTAGTGGCGCTCATGTGACCATTTCCAGTGCCCCAGTAACCTAGGGACTGGCACGCGTCATTGATATCTAGAATTTCGAGACGTTCGCCATTTATCCTCAGATCTGGTGCCGGCATGCTTTCTCTTCGCTTCAGATCCTTATCAATTACGAGCAAGAAAGTTTTTGAAACGTTGATCTCTATGCCACCCATGTGGTGAACTCTTGATTGATGTTGCTTTTATTGCTTCGCACCACGTCTAGCAAAGTTTGCATTCCGCTGGCTGAGAGAGAAAAAAGGCCCATGGGTAGAATTTCCGTTAAGGTGATGATGATTGTGTTTATTATTTTTAAAAGAAATAGTTTAGTACCTTTAATTGCGAAAATACGTAGCTTCGAGTTCTGAGAGTTCGTTCACATCTTTTGATTTGCCTTCTTGGAAGAAAATGAATGTTCAGGGGAAAAAACACAATAAGTCCAAGATCTCATCTCGCCTCCTAGCATATATATACACGTGTGTACTTTGTATATACGAATACATATATGCCGAGATTCAGTCCATCTGGATTCTTCGGGCCCTCCAGGTGTCTCGTCTCGTCCCCTGGGCTCACGTCATGTGCCCCATGTGCGTGTGTGTGTGTGTGTGCTCATACACATATTGATCAAGTTTTGTTTGCTTTTATTACTGGAATCAGTAATTTAGGACCCTTGCTTGAAGGTCTGTTATCTCAAATCCATCTGGATTTGGGTTTCGTTTTTCTGCCGGAATCGAACCGGGAACCTGCGGATAACTATTTTTCTTTTAAGTGCAGCGCTCTAACCAACTGAACTAAAGTGACGGACGAGTCACCGAAGATCTGCCCTCATACACCCACGTACACTCCCACCCTCGTTCAAAATTAGAAAAGACACAGACAAGACCCCTATCTCTCCTTCCGTCAAAAACAACTCCCCACCCCAAGGCGGCCAAATTTGAGTGCAAACCATAGACCGGTTGGATGGGGTTCGCACCAAGTTGGATGATTAGATGATGCGTGTGCGACAATGCATCCACGACCACGTCATGAGCTAGCTTGGATTTGGAATGTTTTCTTGAGTCTGCAGTCGTCGGGCCAACAGAGCGTCTAGACAGCAGGTGGACGTGCAGCAAACAACAGCCTGCACGATACTTGCACAAGACTCAAGATAGTTCACAATAGTTTTTGCGGCGAAGAAGTTGTTACACTGTTGCATATGCGCGCATGCGTGGGTGCATGTGCATTTTTTGGTGGGTGTGGCGTGCACTTTAAAAAAGGTGTCCTAGGCACCAGTGCATATGCAGGTGTTTACGTTACACAAGTGTTTTTCGACATCAACGCACACATTTGCGAACACACTCGATGGGGTGTGCATATGTACTCGTGTATGCGTAGTTTGTTGATGAGCGTTGGGTATGATTCAAGAGATATGATTCAAGAATGTGAGACAAATCAGATTATTGTATGATTCAAGAAATTGTGAGACAAATCAGATTCTTGCACAATATTGGAAAAATGGTGACCTTGGCATTCAGTTTTGAGTTTAGATCATAAAGACATCATGAGTTTCTCATGAGGTCTTTATGATCGAGGGTGAAAGAAAATTGTAGATTGCGACCATACGTTTCAACAAGACTCAAGTGACGACAGCACCTGAATAAACCGCACGTACTTTCTTTTTAATCTACGTGTGCCTGTGATTACACCAGTGGCAGAATAGATTTTGCATGGTGGAAATTTGAGCACAAATCTGCAAGCTCGAAACTGCAAGCTTTTCCTTCAGAATTTGTCGGTTGCAATTGATCACTTGGTGAGTAATCCAGTAAACTCGTGCAAAAGCAAAACTTAAGCTCGGGATGTTTGGGGGCTTTAAAAGGTGGGGGCTTGTATTTTTTTTTGAAATCCAGAAGCAAAAACAACCATGCAAAAACTGCAACAAGTGGACGAAAACGCGAATCAGAATTCTGAAATCTCCAGAAGCAAGATGGACTTTAATCGTCGAAGTAATTCTTGTGAGTCCAACGGTGTCACCAACCGAAAACCTTCTGCAAGATAGTGATCGTAGATTCCAGCTTCTAGATTTGGGCTTAGGGTTGGGTATCTTAGATTTTTGCACGATTAGTCGTCGACTGATCTCGAAGATTCGATTTCCTCACCCAATTTGAGTCGCGGTCGCGATCTGCGGAAGGGGCTTTGAGGTGTCGAGACAGCAAATGCCGAGCGCAAAAAATCATCGTTCTGTGTAAATTTGCTATCAGTTCCCAATATCAAGATGTAGAGGAGACTGAGACCTAGATCTGTTCATTTTTTGGGTACCTGTGCAAAAAGAACAGCTCAACCATGGCAAAATCCGATTTTTCCTACAGCAAAACGCATTTGTGTTCGGAACTCGCCTGTGAGTAGCTGTATTCTTTACACAAATACCCAAAGAGTGCACAGAAAAAACAAATTTAAGTCTCCTCTACATTTTGATATTAGGAACTCATAGCAAATTCGCATGGAAAAATAATTTCCTGTCGCGGTGCGCACGACACCCGCACCGTCAAGATTGCTTTTATTATTGCTCGTAAAGAAATAATGTAGTAGTTTTGTTTGGAACTCTCAAGGTGCAATCTTTTATGCTCACCAAAGTCAGAGACTATGATTTGCTGATTGTCGTCACAGCTTCTACTTTTCTCAAAAGAAAAGACATGTTAAAAGAAAAAAACACTTACAGATCATCAAAACCCGCAGTACAGCATGTATATAGACAAATGTACTATGTACACCTATACGGTCTACATGTATAATGCGCTTTAGTCGATCTGGATTCTTCTAGCTCTCCAGGTGTCCGTCCCACGCCTGGGCTCACATCAAGTACCCAAGTAGTTTGTGTGTGTGTACGTGCGTATACAAGCACACACACACATACCAACCTAACACCCGCAAAAATAGAGAAATATAAAAGACAAAACCCCTCTCTCTACCCCTGCCAAAACATAGCCTCCCACGCCAATAAAAAGTGCGTAGAGAGATTGGACAGTACAAATAAACAAAATGCGCCTACACGAGTGCATATGTACACTCACATGCGCGCGTATATAAATGTATATGCATACATATACACAGACATACATATATACATATATATACATATACACATGCACCTATACACGCATACATGCACACACATATACATACGCATGCATACGCACACGTATGCACAGACAGAAAATCTTAGCAACAACGCGTCAACGTGTCAAGCAATATCATAGACGCACATACGCATCCATGTGCATATGCATGCATATACACACATATACACATATGTGCACAACCTGTAGCGAGTGTGTTTGCAGATGTGTACGTTGGTATACAAACACCCATGTGTAACATACACACCTGCTCATGCCCTAGTGCCCAAAACACCTGTAAAGTGCATACAACACTCACTGCAAAAAAATGCACATATATTTATACCTACACACATACGTATACGCATACATATGCACACGAAAACACATGCGCATGTATGACACCGTCCACACGCTGAAGCACTGATACTGAGACCCACAATCTATGTACAAATATGCATACACATACACATACACATGTGTATAAACGCATAGATGTACAAATACATACACACATGCATATATATACATATATACATGTCCGCACACATACACGCATACATATATACACACACACACATACAAATGTACACATGAACGCACGCAAGCACGCCTGGAACGACGGCGCGGCAGCGAAACGCGCGAGGAGCCGTTGCAGACGCAGGAAGCTTTGCACGTCTCTTTCGTTCGACGCAATCAAACCACATTTTGCACCTCCAATGCAAGGACTTCATTGTACCCACTTCCTGAAACACCAATACCCCTCCACCCCCCATCCCCTCTTCCCAACATACCCCAGAACAGTTCGCGGACCGCGGGAAAGTGCAGTTTTACTGTTCTACACTGATCAGAAGAACAGAGTGCATAACTCTGAAGAAGCTCCGTGCAGTT
>Ga0335398_10010172_pt1 | contig 10747 bp, 10 predicted proteins | sample BON03_FD_205742 | JGI IMG/M metagenome (GOLD analysis project Ga0335398, IMG submission 205742) | Freshwater microbial communities from Lake Bonney liftoff mats and glacier meltwater in Antarctica - BON-03 (spades assembly) (version 2) | ecosystem: Environmental > Aquatic > Freshwater > Ice >...
CTGAATTCCTTTGAACTGGCATTCCGCATGCAGTCCACGATGCCTGAAGTCCAGGACTTGTCTCAGGAGTCCGCAGCGACTCACAAATTGTATGGGACCGATGATCCGGTGACTGAAGATTTTGGCCGCCAATGCCTGATGGCTCGACGGTTTCTGGAACGCGATGTGCGTTTCGTGCAGGTGACTCACAGTGACAGCGAAGTTCAATGGGATCAGCATGGCAATCTCTATCTGGGGCACACCAAGAATGCGTCCGAAGTGGACAAACCCATTGCGGGACTCTTGAGCGACTTGAAATCTCGAGGTCTGCTGGAAGACACGCTGGTGATCTGGGGTGGCGAATTTGGGCGTACGCCGACTGCTCAGGGAACCGATGGACGTGACCACAATCCGCATGGCTTCACGATGTGGATGGCGGGTGGTGGAGTCAAAGCGGGGACAGTTTACGGTGCCACGGATGACTTCGGTTACTATGCAGTGGAAAACAAGATGCACGTGCATGATTTGCATGCCACGATTCTGCACTTGATGGGGTTGAATCACGAACAGCTCACGTATCGCTACGCAGGCCGCGATTTCAGGCTTACGGACGTGGCCGGGGTTGTGGCAAAAGATATTCTCAGCTAGCGTGTCGCCGAAATACTCGAGTTATCAATCCCGGATTCAAAGTAAAGCGTCTCGCTCCATGCCGGATTTCAGCAAACATCGGATACAGAAAAACGACATCGTCAATAAGTTCTTCCTTATACATTTCAAAGAACGAACAGAAGCGGCGGTTTCAGGAACGCATTGATGATCCCGCCAAACGCTGGAAGTTCGATCCGGCCGATTTGGAATAACGCAAGTTCTGGGACGACTATCAGTAGGCGTTTGAGGACATGCTGGAGAAATGTTCGACAAATGAATCTCCGTGGTATGTTGTTCCGGCAGATCAGAACTGGTATCGCGATCTCGTAGTGGCGAGCGTTATTGTGGAAACGTTGAAGCAGATGAATCCACAGTTCCCAGCGTTGCCGGATGTGACTGGCGTGGTTGTGGAGTGACTTTGGCGTTGTCGAAACGAAAAAAGGGACTCTGATTCCTCAGAGTCCCTTTGCTTCTATAACTGTCCACTCTGGTTGGATCATACTTCTTTCGAAGAAATCCAACTCATCATTTTTCGAAGTTGTTTGCCAACCGTTTCAATCATATGGCCACGTTCACGGCGACGAGTCGCAAGGAACGATGCCTGACCAGCACGGTTTTCCAGCAACCAGTCGCGGGCGAATTGACCACTCTGAATTTCGCCGAGGATCTTCTTCATTTCGGCTTTGGTCTGCTCGGTGACGATGCGGTTACCCCGAGTGTAATCGCCGTACTCAGCAGTGTTCGACACGCTGTAACGCATGTAGTTCAGGCCGCCCTGGTAAAACAGGTCCACAATCAGCTTCAGTTCGTGCATACATTCAAAGTATGCCATTTCTGGCTGGTAGCCTGCTTCAACAAGAGTCTCAAATCCAGCCTTCACAAGTGCGCTCACGCCACCGCACAGAACAACCTGTTCACCGAATAAATCGGTTTCGGTTTCTTCTGCGAAAGTTGTTTCAATCACGCCGCCACGAGTTCCGCCGATACCCTTGGCATAAGCCAGAGCCAACTGACGTGACGTCTCCGAAGCTCCTGCGCTCAATGCGATCAAGCTTGGTACACCGCCACCTTTTTCGTATTCGCTGCGAACCAGATGGCCTGGGCCTTTTGGTGCAACGAGTGCTGCATCAACGCCGTCTGGTGGCTGAACCTGATTGAAGTGGATATTGAATCCATGTGAACACATCAGCAGATTGCCGATCTTCAGCTGTGGCTTGATGTCGTCGCGATAGACGTCGCCCTGCAGTTCGTCTGGCAGCAGGATATTGATCAGGTCGCCCTTGTCAGCCGCTTCGGCAGCGGAGACAGGTTTGAACCCGTGGCTGATGGCCAGATCGTAGTTGGCTCCACCGGGACGCTGGCCGACGATGACATCGCATCCGCTGTCGCGCAGGTTTTGTGCCTGCGCGTGTCCCTGGCTTCCATAGCCGATGATGGCAATGGTTTTGCCTTTGAGGAGACTTAGATCCGCATCGTCGTCGTAATAAACTTTGACCGCCATTTCTTCAAATTCCTGTCTGAACACTAAACTGAGGTGAGAACTACCAATACAACAGTGCCACGATATCGAAGGTGGCACAGCGTCAACATCGCTAAGCGTCGTCAGGAAGCAGATTGCAGCCGACGACAGATCTTGCAGCACTGCGAATTGGACCAGGCCACGCCTGTCAAAACAAGCGATTAGGCCCATTCGCCCGATCAAACCCAAAAATCGCAGTGCCGACGGCGCAATTGGGCGAGCAACAGGCCGTTGACACAGATGGATTTATGCTCAGACTCCAGCCGTTTTGGGAACTGGCAGTAGCGAAACTCGTCAAGAGTTTCGGATATCCTGAGGACAGTGGCCGAAAGTCTTGACGACTTTCGCTACCCTTGTCCTTCGCCCGGAGACAGCATCGCATAAAAAAGGGCAAGCCCCAAAGGCTTGCCCGTATTTTGTTTATTCAGTCAATCCGTTGATTCGTCGGTTCCGGATTATTGCATTTCCAGTTCTGAAGGCTGGTTTGCGCGGCGAGCTCGCATTTCGGCTCGGCGTCGATCACGGCGTGCGATATCGCTCGGCTTTTCGTAGAATTCACGCTTGCGCATTTCTTTTTTGACACCCGCATGTTCGACAAGTTTACGGAATCGACGAACTGCTTCATTCACACTTTCATTATCACGCAAACGCAACTTAACCACAAAAATCCTCCTCTGGGGAAACTGTACAACTGAATAGACACGGAACGATCCGATGTCAGAATGTAACAAACAATGGGCGAATTGCAAATTGGCAGTTTGCCGCAATTGCCATCCACTGGGAAAACTGTCAGCCTCAGAGGCTGAAACCCGAGGCTGAATTCGTCAGCATTTCCCTTTTAAAAATGCGTCTGCGGGTCTTCAAAGTACCCAGACGCGTTTCGCAACGATCACAGCATTATCGACAGATCCCCCTTATGAGCCGCGATTGCATTTACATAATCGACACATTTTCCCTGATGTTTCAGGTCTTCCACGCCATTCCGGCCATGAAGGGGACTCAGGGCCAGCCCACGAATGCGGTCTTTGGATTCACGCGGGACATTTATGGAATCCTTGACCGTAAGCCCACACATCTGGTCTGTGCCTTCGACTCCCCCGGACTTGGGAAACGCGGAGAAATTTTCGCAGACTACAAAGCCAACCGGTCAGAGATGCCAGAAGACCTACGTCCTCAGATTCCCCTGATTAAGGAGTTGCTTGAAGGTTTCCGTATCCCTGTGTTGCAATGCGACGAATGGGAAGCTGACGATGTCATTGCCACAGCGACCGCTGCCGCGTCGGCTCGAGGAATGGAAGTTGTTATCGTCACGACAGACAAAGACGCGCGGCAGTTGCTAAGTCCGACTGTGCGGATGTTGAACTGCCGAAAGAACACATATTTTGATGGTGCAGCACTCATGGAAGATTGGGGCGTACGTCCTGATCAGGTTGTCGATTTTCAGTCTTTGGTGGGGGATTCGGTCGACAATGTGCCAGGCGTACCGAAGGTCGGTCCGAAGACTGCCCGGACACTGCTTGAAACCTTTGGAACGCTCGATCATGTCCTTGCCAATGCCGATCGAGTGCAGGGCAAGAAACTGCAGGAGAATCTTATCGCGTTTGCCGATCAGGCGCGGATGAGTCGTGAGCTGGTGCGTTTGAGAACCGACTTGCCTCTGGAGATCGACTTCGAGGCCGCTCGCGTTCAGACGCCCGATCGTCCCAAACTGCAGGAATTCTTCAATCTCATGGGATTCCGTCGCTTTTCTGCCGCGATGAATGCTGAGTCCAGTTCTGACGAAGCTTTGCCGCCGGAAGACTCGCCATTGGGCAGTGCTTCTATTTTGGTTGCAGAAGAGACGTTTCGCCCCAAACAGCAGTCCCTGTTTGAATAGTCAACGGTGTGTTTGAAAGTCAATTCAAATCCCTCGCTGACACTTCGGGTTACGATTAAATCAAAAGCCGGCCCGCGTCAGTGGAGAGAAGTTTTTGGCGACGCGATGGAGCCGATCTGCACCGTCAAAAACGTCACGCTTGCATACATCCATCGTTTCCTGCATTCACGCCGTCGTTCCAGCGGCATCCGATTTCTGGATCAGCACTGCACCTTGATGTGGTGAGGGAAAAACGTTCAGAATTCTCGGTCGGAAGCGAACGGCGACTCATTTTGGCTGGGACTTGCCAGTGATTCGGCATCCCGATACCCTTCTGCCCCTTTCCAGAACTTAGTGAATTGCGTAAAACTGGCCAGTTTTGCCATAAAACAAGCCGCTTTCGAAGGGATCGAACGGCGTTTGAAAACAGTTGCGATAGGCGTTGAGGTCTTCTCTTGTCGGATCAGGATCGAATAGTCATCACTGGGATTGGACTGACTTCCCCCAACGGAAACAGTCTGACGGAATTCCGTCAGAATCTTTTGGAGGGAAAGTCCGGTGTCGTCAACTATGAAACCCGCTACATGGGCCCGGTGCTCGCTGGCGTGTGCAACTTCGACGAACTGCGATATCAGAAGAAAAAAGATATCCGACGCGGCACCCGAGCCGGCTCAATCGCTGTCTATTGTGCCAACGAAGCTGTGAAGAGTTCAGGCCTCGACTGGCCGAATGTCGCGCGGGACCGCGTAGGCGTGTATATTGGCATCACGGAACACGGAAACGTCGAAACTGAAAATGAGATCTATGAGATCTCCAAATTTCAATACGACACCAAAGTCTGGTCCCATCATCACAATCCTCGCACGGTTGCAAACAACGCTGCTGGCGAAGTCACGCTGAATATGGGCATTACCGGGCCTCATTTGACCCTTGGTGCGGCCTGTGCCGCTGGCAATGCGGGATTTATTCAAGCAGCTCAGATGTTAAAGCTGAATGAAGTTGATATCGCAATCGCTGGTGGTGTTTCTGAAAGCATTCATACATTTGGGATCTTTGCCAGTTTTGCAGCGCAGGGTGCCTTGGCGAGTCACGAAGATCCAACAAAAGCCTGCCGTCCGTTTGATGTCAATCGCAACGGCATTGTTGTCGCAGAAGGCGGTGGAATCTGCACGGTTGAACGTTTGCCGGATGCTCTCGCACGCGGCGCGACAATTTATGCGGAGATCATTGGCTATGCCATGAATTCCGACGCTACGGATTTCGTTCTTCCGGACGCTAACCGTCAGGCGGAATGTATCCAGTTGGCACTGAAGCGGGCCAAAATCACGGCGGACGACGTCGATATCGTCAGCAGCCACGCCACGGCCACTGAACAGGGCGATATCGAAGAAGCATCGGCCTTGCGGCGGATCTTTTCCGACAGCAAAACGGTCATTAATAACACAAAGAGTTTCATCGGGCACGCGATGGGTGCGGCTGGTGCGTTGGAGATGCTGGGGAACTTGCCGTCATTTGACGATGGGATTGCTCACGCTACAATCAATCTTCACGACTTAGACCCTCGGTGCCACCTGCCAAATCTCGTTATCAATCAACCACGAGAATTGGGTCAGGTACGCTGCATTCTCAACAATTCGTTCGGTATGCTGGGCATCAATTCAGTGGTCATCATCAGAAAATTCGAAGGTTAAGCAGGACGGGACTGCACTCCCTTCCTGTCGTGAGAGAAATATCCGGACGTGTCTGGAGACTCGTCCTGCAAATAATCTGAATAAAATAGTGAGAGGGTGGATTAATGACGTCAGATCAGATTCGGCAGGTGATTCTGGAGATTCTGGAGCGAATCGCTCCGGATGAGGATCTCACCGATCTTGACGACGCTCGCCCGTTCCGCGAACAGATGGAACTGGATAGCATGGATTTTCTGGACATCGTGATGGAACTCCGGAAAATGTACCGCATCCAGATTCCAGAGGAAGACTATCCGAATCTCAACACGATGGCAGGGACCGTTGGATACCTGCTGCCGCGTTTGAAAGATGTTGCGGTCGGCGCGTAGCGATCGTTTGATGCCTGATGTCCTGAGGTCACTGCTGTGCGTTATGACACCGTCATTATCGGTGCTGGAATGTCCGGCTTGTCGGCTGGAGTGCGTCTGGCCTATTACGAAAAGAATGTCCTGATTCTTGAGCGGCATACCACGATTGGCGGTTTGAATTCGTTCTACCGCCTTCGCAAACGCAATTACGACGTCGGCCTGCACGCTGTCACCAACTACGCTGAACCAGGCACCAGGCAGGGTCCGCTCAGCAAACTGCTGCGGCAACTGCGTATGAAGTGGGAAGACTTCGATCTTCGCCCACAACTGCGTTCCACAATCGCCTTCCCGGATTGTACGCTGCACTTTACGAATCAGTTCAACTTCTTCGTCGAACAGATCGCGGCCGCCTTTCCGCAACAGATCGACGGTTTCCGACGCCTGGTCACTTGCATCGCTGAGCATGACGCACTGGATCTCGATCGAGCATCGGTATCCGCCCGGCAGGTCGTATCAGAATACATCCGCGACCCACTTCTTGTTGACATGATTTTCTGTCCGTTGATGTTTTACGGCAGCGCGACGCCGCGTGATATGGATTTCAATCAGTTCGTGATTATGTTCAAGAGCATTTTTCACGAAGGATTCGGGCGACCTTTCGACGGCATTCGTCTGATTCTGAAACGACTGGTGCGGCATTTCAAGTCGCTTGGCGGACATCTGAAACTCCGCGCAGGAGTTCAGGAAATCCGGCAGTCGAATGGCAAAGCCACCTCGGTGTTGTTGGACGATGGCACAGAAATCGAAGCTGACAATATTCTGTCATCAGCCGGTGCCGCAGAAACCATGCGAATGGTTGATCCGAATGCTCCGTTGTTGAAAGCGGAACCCGGAGATATTTCGTTTGTAGAATCCATCAGTGTTCTCGATTGCGAACCGTCATCGCTGGGACACAGTGACACGATCGTGTTTTACAGCGACACGAAAGATTTTCACTACGAACGCCCCAACGTCCCCGTCGATCTTCGCAGCGGCATTGTGTGTTCGCCAAACAACTTCGACTATTCGAAACCGCTCGAAGACGGCCGAATTCGCATCACAGCTCTGGCAAATCCGCATTACTGGATGAATCTGCCTGAAGACGAATATATTGCCGCCAAGGACCACTGGAACTCCCGGATCATCCAGAGCGCACTTAATCATCTGCCGGATTTTCGTTCACACGTGATCGACACAGACGTCTTCACACCGCGCACGATTCGCCGATTCACCGGACATCTCAATGGTTGCGTCTACGGCGCTCCGCAGAAGTTTGTCAACGGGCAGACGTCGTTACCGAATCTTTATCTCTGCGGAACCGATCAAGGATTCCTCGGCATTGTCGGCGCGATGCTAAGTGGGATTACGATCGCCAATCGCTATTTGTTGAAGTAGATCATGCACTCAAACAAAGTCCTGATTATCGTCGGCGACGCCACCGAGACGCTCGACACAATGTATCCGTACTATCGACTCATCGAAGCTGGATTTCAGCCAGTCGTCGCAGCGCCGGAGAAACGTCGCTACCAGATGGTGCTGCATGAAGTGAAACCAGGCTGGACCATCACGAAGGAATGGGAAGGCTATTCCATCGATGCGGACATCGCGTTCAAAGACATACGCGAAGAGGAATACGCTGGGATCTTTTTCTCCGGTGGTCGAGCCCCCGAGTATATTCGTTACGACGCAGACCTTGTCCGAGCGACGAAACATTTTTTCGCCGTCAATAAGCCGGTGGCCAGCGTCTGCCACGGAGTCGAAATTCCCGCCTACGCAGACTGCGTCAAAGGTCGTCGCATGGCAACGGTCGCGAAGTGCCGTTTCGACCTCGAAATCTGTGGCGGCATCTACGTAGATGAGCCCTGTGTCATCGACGGCAATCTTGTCAGCGGCCGTACGTTCCACGACAACGGACATTACGTCGCCCCGTGGATTAAGTTGCTGGAAGCCGCCCGTGAATTGTGCTGATCGCGGGAAAAATTGAGTCGTTCGCTTCTGCGAGCGACAAGTGTTAACACCCTGATGACAGTGCTCACCAAACCTTCCCCGGCGAGCGCCTAACCGTCAGCAGCCCTCTGCCACGGCAATGCTTCGCATCGCGGGCAGCATAAGTGTTCAGGGGGATACATGATGCAGCTCTCTATATGTTGATGAATTTTCGCCTCATTTGACGTCCAGCCAGAAAAGTCTGAATTTGAGATCGACGTTTGCGATGCGTGCGTTTATCCTGACGGTCCCGCCACTGTAAATCCTTCCTTAGTTTGTCCGCTGAATCTGCCTGGAGATTTTCCATGCGACGACTCGCCGCAGCGAAACAGAAGTACGCATCGTCTCGCCGACAATGGATGACCGCAACTGGCGCGCAGGTCGCGGGACTGGGAACACTCCTACAGTTCTGGAATACGATCGCTCAGGCGGATGCGTTTCCGGCTGACGCTGCCACATCATCACGCGCCACGCGTCGCGCGAAATCGGTGATCATGATTTTTAATTGTGGCGCGCCAAGTCATCTCGATCTGTGGGACATGAAACCGAATGCTCCATCGGAGATTCGTGGTGAGTTCCAGCCAATCGCGACGAACGTTCCAGGGATTGAAATTTCGGAACTGCTGCCGGAAGTCGCGAAGCGAATGGATAAGTTGTCGATTGTCCGCACACTGCATCATACTCACGGCGGCCACAATTCCGGTATGCACTGGTCAATTGTTGGTAAGCCTTATCGCATCGACAGCACGCTCATCAATCCCAGCCGCGCAGATATTCCGTCGTTTGGTACGCTCATCAATTGGCTGGCTCAACGTGATGGATATTCAGGAAACGTGCCGCCGTACGTGATCACGCCATCGCCACATTGTGACAGTACGAAGTATCTGACCCCCGGCCAGTTTGGCGGATGTCTCGGAAGTCGTTTTGATCCATTCGTGCTGAATTCTGATCCGAACGCAAAAGGATTTCAGGTTCCCGGACTGCAGCTTGATGCAACCATCACGCAGCAACGTTTGCAGGATCGTCGGTCGCTGTTGAGTTCTCTCGACGGCTCAACACACCTGGCGGCATCTGACATCACAGCGGATATCGATGTTCAGCGCGCCAAAGCATTGGGACTTATCAGTTCCAACGCTGCGAGCGAAGTCTTTGATCTGTCGCGCGAACCCGACAGCGTTCGTGATCGATACGGACGGCACAGTTGGGGTCAATCACATTTGCTGGCTCGACGATTGATTGAAGCGGGCAGTCGTTTCGTGACGACGGTGAACGGCCCGAGCATTACGTGGGACACGCATAAAGACAACTTCAATCAGATGAAGAATCGTCTGGTGCCGCCGATGGAAAAGGCCTACGTCGCGTTGTTGGATGATTTGTCCGAACGTGGCTTGTTGGATGAAACGCTGGTAATCTGGATGGGCGATTTCGGTCGAACTCCAGTCATCAACAAAGACGCCGGACGCGACCATTGGCCGCAGTGTTACTCCATGGTGTTGGCAGGCGGCGGTATTCGCGGCGGTCAGGTTGTCGGTGAATCTGACAAAACTGGCGCGCGTCCTTTCGTGCGGCCGGTGACTCCGGCGGATGTGCATGCGACTGTGTTCGCGGCACTCGGCTATGACGCTCAGCACATCAACTACCACATGACCGACGGACGCCCAATACCGGTTTGCGACGGGTCCGTCATTCATGAATTGATGTAGGACGGGTCTCCAGACCCGTCCTGATCAGCCAAATTCACGTCCGGACGGGTCTGGAGACCCGTCCTACAGTAAAACAGAATCCGCCGATCGCTCAAAACCAGCGCCATAAGTGCTGTTACGTCTGATTCCACTTGCTCCACCATGTGCGGAATAATTGCCACTGAGTCCTGATGAATTCCTGCTGGCTGGGGCTGAGTGCATCGGATTGATTGAAATGATGCGTGTATTCCGGGTTGCCTTCCAGCACCATCAGGTACTTGTAGTACAGGACAAGATCCGGACCTTCATCATAGGTTGAAAGCACCGTCAACGCTTCATTCAGTTCCCATGCCAATCGACGTGAGTCAGGACAGCCGGATGCTGCTTTTTCGCAGAGTTCCACCAGTCGCAGCACTTCACGAGGCAGTGCATTGCCGACTCCGGTGATGGCTCCTGCTGCTCCGCAGTGAATGAAGCCGTGATACACCTGTGTATCGACACCCACCATCAACGTCAGGCCTGGATCGCGATTGGTGATGTGTTCGGCTGCGTAACTCAGCGATTCCGCTCCGCCGAATTCCTTGAACCCCACGAGATTTGAAAACTCACGCTGCAGATCAAAAAACAAATCGGCCTTTGTTTCAAATCCATAATACGGGCTGTTGTAAATCACGGCGGGTAAGCCTGCCGACGCCTTGAGAACTCCAGCAAAGTGATGGCGCTGAGCCGCCGCAGATGTGCCGCGTGAGAGAACTCGTGGAATCACCATCAATCCCGCCGCACCTGCTTTTTTCGCATGAGCCGCATGGTCAGCCGCAATCGCTGGATTCTGTGCTCCGGTGCCGACAACGACGGGAACTCCGGCGGCACACAATGCTCGAACACCTTCCTGTCGCTGAGCGTCTGTGAGCAGCGGCCAATCGCCCATTGATCCGCAATAAACGACAGCCCTCATGCCAGCTTCAATGAGTTCCTTACCTTTCGCCACCAAGGCATCGAAA
>Ga0335398_10010176_pt1 | contig 10745 bp, 12 predicted proteins | sample BON03_FD_205742 | JGI IMG/M metagenome (GOLD analysis project Ga0335398, IMG submission 205742) | Freshwater microbial communities from Lake Bonney liftoff mats and glacier meltwater in Antarctica - BON-03 (spades assembly) (version 2) | ecosystem: Environmental > Aquatic > Freshwater > Ice >...
TAAGATTGTTTATTAAGGAGTAACCTCAGCAAGAGGAGTAAGAAACATTGAAATCGAAAGACACCCAGTTCGCAGCTGTTAAGCTCCCCAAATGTCTAGAGGGGCCCCACGTACGACAGATCCGTTTTGGCGAACTGGACGAACATAATTGTAGTCCGACTTTTTGTGCCCACCAAGGGTACCGGGACTCCCTATTAGAGACTGCGCAAGAGGCTGTACCAATCGCGGCCAATCGCGGCCAATGATGAGCGCAATAGATGTGACAGCAAAAACATTATTTGAGCGTTTATATTTGGTTCTAGGAATGGGCACATTTGGGCCCTGAGTCAACTGTCCCTATGCACCCACAACTCTGACTGTTCACTCTACAACTATTTCTCGATTTTTGAGCAATTTTTCCCCCCGAATGGCCTCTTATTTTTTTGGTCATCACGATTCACCAAGTAATCTGTACCCTCCTCCCACCCCCCCTGGAGGCAGACTAAAAAAATCTAAAAAAATACCGGCCCGGGCCGGATGGCCGAGACGCCTCGCGCTGGTACGGGCGACTTCACGTGCAGAAGTTGACGTTATCGGTGCTCATTTGTGCTCATGCGCCAGGGCAATCTTTCCATGAGTGGCACTTTATTGATCAGCTCGCTCCATTTCCCTGATATTCGTGGATAACAGCCCCAGCATGCACAATACAGACTTCTTTCCAGATAGTTACCTTCTTTCAGTAACCAATGGGTCCATTTGGATACCATATCTCGCGAGATATTCGGAGATATTCAAGAAACCCAATTTTCAGGTAGTAAATTAGAAGTCCACGTTCAACTGAAAAATGCTTTCCCAGGTGGAATTGGAAACCGAAGGATCACGTTCGGCTACAATGTTTGCCTCCCACCCCTCCCCCCCCCCCCCTTTTCTGTGCAAAGAAACGAACAAACAAGCAGGCGGAGAGTTTCTTGGGTCCTAAGTGGTTAATCGGGTATTCACCATCCACGTGGTCTGTTGGGCCCGAGTCCTACGTGATTAATCGGGTGCTCACAATCCGCTTGGTCTTGGGAGAGTGTTTATACTTTTTTTGATGTGAGAGCGGGAAAGTCATGAATGTTGGCATCGTGCAGGGTGTTGGTTTCTACTCGAAAAACATGTCAACACGCTTTCAAGCTGGATCAGACTTGTGTATTAGGGTAGTCGCCGTCCGTCGATGCATCTTGCGTTTCTTTCCACATGGGGCCAGATTATCAGTGAAGCAAAAAACTTTTCAGAATGTCTATCCCCGAATTCATTCAGAAATTAATTAATGTAATTATGAATTAATTGAAATTGCGCAAAGTGCGCCTCTTAAAGGCCGTGCAAAAACCGCGCAAAACCCGCGCTTTTTTGCGGCGCCAGTCACATTTTTTGGAAAACGTTGACATTAGTAGAGCATCGGAGAGAGCGTTTGCGGGCTTTCAATTCACTCACTTTCAGTCGACTAGTACCGTCATAGCGTCGAGCCACGTGCACTGACTTGTCCTTTCAAACAACGTAACCTGAGTGCTTGGCCACTGTTGACAATCAAGGGTACTAAAACACTTTTAATAGAAATAAAAGCAATCATCATCATCAGTTGACTCGGACACCCCACACATACACACTTCCAAGTCTGAGGGACACTCTGTATTTTTAAAAGTCATTTGCAATCCACTGTCACGGTCATACAGATTGACTGGAATCATTTTAATAGAACCACATCTTTTAAACTGTTATGGTTAGAATCCACAGACTCGAGCCAACGCATCTGTCCAAAAAAATCTGTGGACAAATCATTTCGCCTCCTTTTTTCACTAAGATATTTATTCGTTTTCACAGTCACAATAGAGTACGTTGGGTATGTTTAAGGGACTTATGGCATCATGCCGCCACGGGAAACTTGCATTGAAACAAAGCGAAATGGAATTCTTACTCTAGATTTTTGTCAGATTCTCTATCAAAAATGGAATCCGCATCAAATGGGTTCTACCGCGAAAGACTATGTTACTATGATTACCTAGAAGATCACCAAGTGCAGCCCCTGTCCGGCGGTAATCTGACAGGAAATTGAAGCTTGGTGACAATGGAAGTTGTAGAAACACGGTGTGCGCGCTGATATGCACAGAAATTTGCGCAGGAAAGAGTCTCTGCTCTATTGCGTAGCAAGACTCAGACCAGGCTATAATCTGAGACTTTCTGGGTCTCTGAATCATGCCTTGAAACTGAGGCAAACGTTGGAATCATATTTGCAGATTCGCTTGTCAAAATTTTGGAAATCCGATTCATTTGGTTGTCTAACCCTCCAGTGCAAGAATGAAATCTGAGTCGCCGAGTCGATCAGTTCGAAGTTTGGGTGCTGCGTTCCACTTCTCATGAACAAATATTGATGAATAATTGACCATTGAATTTGGAATTTGGGTGTTACTTTTTTTAATATCCTGAGGGAGGCTGTCCTAAAGCCAAAAATGGCTGACAGATTTAGATATTTGACTAGTAAATTGCCGTTTTCAGAGAAGTTTTGCATGCCTATATTTTTCCTGGATCGCAAAGTTCTTTGCATATTCATAATTCAACTTTTAGAGATCCACATTTGGCTTCCTTGATTTGAATTGACATGAGCACAGGAAGGGGGTCTACCAAAAACCGTGCCAATAGTGGCTAATGTGATTTGTTGAAAAGGGCGTTTTGACGGGTAAAATGGCAATATTCACAGGATGATTCAGGCATGTTGCACAAAAGAATTGAAACTTTTTCTTTCGACGTCATTAAAACACGTTTGAGAGACGAATTCCACACAAGTTATGCCGTTTCTGCTTTCGAGTTTCAATTTTTTTTTTGACGCATTGTCCTGTTCTGTCAGTGGAGGCCAAAGAGCCCTCAAATCCTCGAAAGTCGAGTCACGCTTCCATTTCACCAGTCAAATCGGACTAAACGATGAATATCTCTGCAAATAAATTTTCAGTTGAAAATTCCTTTGGATGTCACAATTTCAATTTTTACAGATGTAAGCATTATCTCATATTCTTATTTGCAGGGGCGCACTTGTCGCGATCCTATCCTGTGAAAATCACCATTTGTTCCCATTTGGTCCCATTTGGGTGAGGAATAGCCCGAAAATTCTCAGCTTTTTGATATGCATACACTGAATGGTCACATCGAATCGATCAACTTCACAAATGCAAGATCTTCAAAAAGTTACATTAACACTGACAACATGACCAGGAAATTGTCTTGAAATAGGTATTTCATGTCGAATTTTAGTTTCGAAACATGCCATTTGACAGCTAAATCTATCAAGGACCAGTAGACAGATTAGCCATATTTGGCCCTTGGCCATTTTTGGTTTCTACTAGTGTCAGGAGATCGAATTAGCAAAGAGCCACAAACCAAAAACACTCAAATTAGTGCAGACTCGAGATCAAAACACATTGCTGCAGTGTCAAAACACATTGCTGCAGTGTGAACTCTTTCACTGCCGCTTTCGTTCTCTCAGTCTACACAGTCACGGCCTGGAAAGTTGAATTTTGATACTTTGAAAATACACTTATTTGCAAATTAGGGAGTCATTTTTGACAATTGCTACTCGAAAATTAATCAGACGGAAGTCTTTCAACTTATTGAATTAGCAATCGACAATGACATTCTACTACCATGATTATATACTACCATGACTCGATCGGATCTAGTCTTTGTCAGCATGGCGTAGTAAGTTGTTTGTCTTTGAGAAAACACACGGCAAGAGCCTGAATCTGTAACAATCGAAGCAAACAGCAACGAATACCAACTTGAGGTACATACGATTATATGCAGATTCGACATTGGAGCAGACACCTAAGCGCCTCTTGATCAAAGGGTTTAGAGCTAAATCGTATACACCAGCGGGCTGCGCGTCCTCTCAAGCAGTACAATTCATAAACGCGAGCATCTAATAATTGAGCAAGGAAGAACTGACTTGGAACTTGACGCCAATCGTGCAGGATCAAATTTCCTTGGAGGAAAAGTCTCTCGATTTTCCGAACTCTCCTCAGAATTCGAATTCTGTGCATTTTTTTCAAAGTAAAACCTGTAATCTCGTGAAATGGACACAACTCATTTCAGCAGATTTCCCCTTCAAATTCTCGGCATGTTACTACATTTCAACCTCGGGGTCTTTTCCTTGTACGTTTCTTTTTCGAAAAGAGCCGTTCAAATATTTCGGGGATTTATGAATCCGCTCCACAGCTCTAAGTAATGAACACAGTAATACGGATTTCCCGAGATTTGAGATTCCCGAGATGTGAGATTTTTCAGTAAAAGTTCAGAGAATATAGACTTTTTCCCTACCGGCGTGAAGATCAGATTTGCTCAAAGTCGAAGGTTATAGCTGATTTTTGGTACTGGCCTAAAAGGAGAACGTGATAAAATCTGTAACCGTGTGGGCAATGCGGATCGACTCAGGGCATGGGTTCTGCGGTTCTTTGCGTGCTCCTGGAGCCCCGCGGCCGGCTTCTTCAAGCCCGGCGGTCTGCAACGGCCGGCTCATTAAGCCCGGCGGTTCTGCAGGTGCTGTCTCCGAGAGACCAGCCATATTCCTGCAGCCTCACTAGCCCCCCCACCGCCTGAGACGCGTTCAAGAACTAAAGGAGAGCAGACGAGGAACGCACGAGCGTCCTCTGTTTATATGTAACCGAGATTACTTAACTCAACCTCGTCTTTCTTTCGTCGCGCTTAGATGCAGTTCTCGCCATCCCGACGCTTGTGACATTTGCTCATATTCACATCTCAAGACCATATGTACCAACACTCACGAATAGTGACAATATATATATGTATATCAAACACACAGACACATACCAAATATGAACAATATGTATGTACGGTAGTGACAATATCCATAGATGTAGATACATACATTGAGCACGCGACTTCGTCCACACAATTACACTCCCAGTAGGCAAGCGGAATTGGTTAGAAGAATAATGGCAATATACATATATATTAGACACATGTATGCGTATCAAATAGCGACTTTCCCCACACAAGCACACTCCCTGTCGGCAAGCGAAGTTGAGTAGACAAATATACTTAAAGACAAGATGTACAGGAACATATATATATCGAGCACGCGACATTGTCCATACAATTAACTCCAAGGAGGCAAGTGGAGTTGGGTAGACGAATAATGGCAATACATATATACATCATACACACATATACGTATCAAATAGCGACTTTGCCCACACAAGCACACTCCCTGTCGGTAAGCAGAGTTGAGTAGACAAATGTACTTCAAGACAACATCTACATAAATATATATATATCGAACACGCGACTTCGTCCACACAATTACACTCCCAGTTTTGGCAAGCGGAGCTGGGTACAAGAAGAGTGACAAAATATATATAAAACAGACACATATATACGTATCAAACAGCAACTTTGGCCACACAAGCACACTCCCTGTCGGTAAGCGGTTGAGTAGACAAATGCACTTGAAGATGATAGTTGGAGCCTTAGTCACAAATGTACACAGAGACAACATCTACAGAAATATATATATATCGAACACGCGACTTCGTCCACACAATTACACTCCCAGTTTTGGCAAGCGGAGTTGGGTATACGAATAGTGGCAACATATATATATATCAGACACATATATACGTATCCAATAAAAAATATTTGTATCGAAAAAGCGACTTCGTCCGCACAATTACACTCCCAGTAAGTAAGTGGAATGAGTAGACGAATAGTGGCAATATATATATATCAGACACATATATACGTATCAAATAAGATATATATCAAATAATATATATATATATCGAGTAAGCTTTCGTCCACACAATTACACTCCCAGTAGGCAAGCGGAGTTGGGTGTACGAATAGTGGCAATATATATATATATCAGACACATATATACGTATGCAATGGCGACTTCATCCACACAAGCACACTCCCTGTCGGCAAGCGGAGTTGAGTAGACGAATAGTGGCAATATATAAAAATATATTGCAAACACAGTGGCAACATATATATATATATATTGCAAACACAGTAGCGCCAATATACATATGCAACAGGAACTTCTCTGGATGAGCTTGGTCGTCTCACTGGTTGTCGGGCTGGCCTCACTTCCACACTGCCACATTCAGCTCGTCCCGCTGCCGTGCGCGTCGCATCTCGAGTTGTGACCTGTTGTGCCAAGCTTGCTTGGCGTCAGACGCGCTGGGCAGGAACTTCTCTGGATGAGCTTGGTCGTCTCGGTTGTCGGGCTGGTCTCGCTTCCACACTGCTACGCCCAGCTCGTCCGCTGCCGTGCATTTTTCATCTCGAGTGGTGATCTGTTGTGCCAAACTGCTTGGCGCCAGCCGCGCTGAGCTTGCCTTGTCGTGCCATGGCGAGCGATCTGCAAAAATTTGAGGCAGGTTGCCTGCAGGCGTCCTGGTGGAATCCTCTTCCATGTGCCTGTGAGTCGGGCAGAGGGAGTGATTGTGTTGTTGCAATTACAACCTTGGTACCATGTAACCTCCACATCCCGACGCTTGTGACAAAATCATGATATAACTGTATTTCATCTTTGCCACTAGCGAATCTCGGGTGGAGATTTTTGTTGTTGTAACCAGCGCCTGGTATTATCTGACACAAGACATTTCTATACGCCGCACGTTACCTCAAACAAAAGTTTATTCGGATTACGTACTGTCAGGCACATCAAATGATTCCAAAATGAATAAATTCGATTAAATACAGTTTTGAACATTTGAATGACATGAGAATACTGAATGTTTGGAGTATGAATATATTTTTCGTAGAAGTTCCGTTAGATTTAGAAGTTCCGATTCTCTGAGAATTGGAGTTGAAGAATTGCGTATTAAATTGAGGTTGGGCGTGAATATTGTCTTGATACGGTGGTGTTTTGAGAACCTGCCTTTTAGAGTCAGAGTCTGGCCAATTTTGTGTTTGTTTGTTTTGGCTAATCTGGTTTCAAACTGTTATATGATATTTCAAGATGCTTATTAATCTTCTCAGACCTGAGGCCACTGGAATTGACTCGTGACATTGTGTTTGTAAGTGCAACTCAGGCGCGGCTTTATCAAATCATGGGAATTTTTATTTTCCACGTTGAACCAACCTTTCCTCTTAGGCAAAAATGTGTTCCCAATCAAGTATGACGTGGCCCAGCCTCAGTGAATGAAATAACATCTCAGAATCTTTGGCCCCGAATTATTTCGAATCCATTCATTATTCAAAACCGTGCAAAGCGCAGTTGCAAAAACCTGCGCGGAGCGCTGTTTTCTTTTGTGGCGTCAGCCGCGAAATTTTGAAAACGTGACATTAGTAGCGCGTCGGAGAGAGTATTTCCGGGGTTTGTTGGCCATTTTTTTGGTTGCTCAACTCCCTCCAAAGAGAGGTGTTTTAGTACACAAGAATTCACTCGCTTCCTGTCAACTGTGTCGTCACAGCGTCGAGCCATGCGCTCTGACGTGTCCTTTCAAACAAAGTAATCTGAGTGCTTGGTCACTTTGTTTTTAAAAACTGTTTTGGAATTGAAATGGTGTTGTGCGATTTGTATCTCCAGAGGTTTGATTTGACACAGGGTTTGTTGTTTGACACTGACGTAATTACTGTTTGGTACAAATTGTGTCGTTGAGATCACTGAGTATTGGAGTTCGAATCATTTTCACCACTAATGTATTGGTAGACAGAATAAAAAACTTCACATGAAGTGCATCCCCGAATAATTAAGAAGAAGATTTCTTATGAAAAACATGCTAAACAAAATGCGCCGCAGGCAAGACTTATGAAACAAAATGCGCCGCAGGCTGGATTTCTTGACGAAGTCCCCATGGGTACTCTACTCTGTCCTGTAGATGCAGTATGTAAATTTTTTTCCACGAATCACAGCTCAGAATCTTCTTCTTTGATCAATTGATAATTAATTAATTAACCTTTGGCCGACCTTTAGTACTTTGTTTTTCCCTCTGTCCAGCCCCTAAGTACATGGCCCCAGGCTCATGTCATGTTGTGTAAAGGACGGTCATTCAAAAACAGACCAGGCCATGTGCTTTGAATCATGCAGGCCATTTTTTATGATTAAAAAAAAACCTCCATGTTTCCAAATTGCTTCAATTTTGGCATGATTCTTTCTGGATATCTTTGTGAATTTTGTTGTCGGGTTTACTACAAAAAAGCTGCGAGGGCTTGATATTTGGGATGTTCCTTTGTCGTTTTTAGGAAATTGAACTAGCTTGTCAAATGAAAATATCTGGCTTCAATTTTGTTGGGCTTACGAACCAAGGTAGGCTAGGCCAACAATGTTGAAGCCCCATCAATAGTTTTGAGGGACACCAGGGCTACCTTAGAGTGCAATAAAAAGAGGCGGGTTCTTGTTTGATTGCTGCACATTTCTAATATAGGAACTCTTTCCTTATTGGTATAACCAAAACACATATGAACCGCGACACAGTGCGTTGTAAATAAGCCCTGCATTTCAATTGGCGATTTCTGTGACAAATAAACGGTCATTACTATTTCGTATTTCTCAGAACAATAGTTCTATCAAACGTCTAAGAGACAGCAAAAGTTTTTTGATTGATTGATTAACGAATGCATGAATGAATTTAACAAAGAAGATTCTGACCTTTGAATAATAAAGAAGGAGTGCAACACTACATCGACAGGACAGAACCAGGCCACAACAGAGTCTTGAATTAGAGAACCCACGTTTTTGGGTCCAGCTGGCCCTGCTTCTACAAACTACTGGTTGGGCTTCAACCTAGCTAGCCTAGCAAACTATGATAGTTTCTAAAACCGACCAAGGAGACCAGATCTAGCCAGTTTCTGGGAACGACAAGGAACTCAATTTGGCAAGTGCAGGAGTATCCCGGTTTATAAATCCGACTAGGCAAATCAGGAAGTGACAAGTTGTTTGTGTAAATGTTTCCCAGTGAAACGATTTGAAAACCACAAGGAAGTTTAAATAAGGTTCAAAAAAACATTGGATTTGAAAACAATATATGATTTTGTCAAGATTCAGGAAAATTGATGCATTTCTGGTTGGAAATTCTAGAAATTCGAAAAGAATTCGCCCAAAATTCACCCAAAACGATCTCTTTATCGACATTTGCTCCATCATCAAATACTGGGTCTGTTTGATTATGAAAATATAAAGAACATGCTTCTTTTCACCAAATTAGATACATTTGCGTTCAATTCCTTGCCGCTGTTTGCTGCACGTGTGCCATGTCCGCTAACAATATGCAAGAGAACCGACTAGTGAGATTCCGAGTAATCTTGGTACCAAGAATCTTTCATGCTATTTACTTTTCGGATCCGATAATATCTTGACCACCTGAGCATTCAAAACCTTAACATGGTTGGTACAAGGATCGAAATGTAAGCGCGCGAGCAAACGTTGCTGCGTTGAGCGATATTCGGGCGGATTCTGCTTTAGGAGCAAAAATCACTGAAATCCCCATATTTGACTGTAAACTTTGTTTTGAAAGTCAGTATCTAATATCCATAGGGATCTGGCTCACTTGCTAGCTAGCCCAATTTCTATAGACCGGGCCACTATGGAATCGTGACTGACCACACAACTAGATACACATAATTCTGCGAGACACTACTGAAACTGTGCGATAGTTTTAGTGAGGATTCTTCTTCCGAATTTTGATTGTTTTCTTGAAAATAGGCTAGCTAGGGAGTGATCTATCCTAAATTTTCTAGCATCCCTAAGATTAAAGAAACTACAAGAGTGATTAGAAGAGCCAGGTTGAGATCCTCGAAACTTGTCCTGAAAGAAGGCAAAAAATGACAGTGAATCGGGGGAAAAACTGTCGCCACATGAGTCATCCCATCGTCGGATCAGGTACAGATTAAATGCATTTTGTGAAGAATTTTGAGAGGTATAGAATGATAAACAAATCATTCTGGTCGCAAGGTGGGGCGATACTTTTTTTCAGAAGTGCGTGCAGACCCTCTCAGGTTCTTGAACCCCACCGTCTGCGTACGTCGTTTGTGGTGGCATAGTCCGGACCTTTGAGGGTAGAGTTTTTATTGAAAACTGATAGTGGGTATCCAAAGGATGAGGGGAAGGCAATTTTGTTTGTTTCTTTCTTCCTTTGGTGGTTACCTTGACAACCCAGATGGACCCTAATTTCTGTGACATTTTTGTCGAAGTTTTTGGGGTTTATTTTACTTTTTAGGGAAGTGTTGCTAGTTCTATTTTTGAGGCAGGGTAACAAGAATTCTACCTGTGCGAAATTCTTTGGACGAGTCAACACAACAAAACTGCAGAAAATCCAAAACAACGGATCTTTTTTTGAAGGGGAACTGACTCCCCCCCCCCCCCCACGGAAGAAATCCTTATCTCCGCCTGTAGTTGCTGCTGTGTTAATTGCACCGAAGGGTGGTCGTATGGGATTGATTTGTGCGCTGGTTTCGATTTTCCCCCGGGCCATCTGACGACGTCTCGGATTAACTTGAATCTCCATAGCCGGCCCCAGCAGCGCACTAAGACACTGAAAGGTAGTCGATCTCTGAGGTAGCGGATTCCGTACGTGCTAGAACTCGCCCACAAAAAGACGGCTGATTTGGACGGTCGGGCGCGCGGCAAGTGGAGGGGCCCCGGAGCCGCTGCGTGCCACTCGCAATCAGCCAGAGTAAATACGAGCAACCACTTCATTTCCCAAAAGATCGGATTGAGCCTGCAGCAGAAAGAAAAAAAAAAAGGAGGGGAAAGGGAGGGGAGGGGGGGTGAC
>Ga0335398_10010180_pt1 | contig 10743 bp, 2 predicted proteins | sample BON03_FD_205742 | JGI IMG/M metagenome (GOLD analysis project Ga0335398, IMG submission 205742) | Freshwater microbial communities from Lake Bonney liftoff mats and glacier meltwater in Antarctica - BON-03 (spades assembly) (version 2) | ecosystem: Environmental > Aquatic > Freshwater > Ice >...
TATATATATTGTATATATACATATATATAGAGAGAGTAAGATAGATAAATCGATGCAGATAGATATGTATATGTGTGTATGTTTTTGTGTCGGTTTCTATGTTGCCCCCCGCACCTGAATCGCAGGTGTGGGACGCTATTTATATATTATATATATATACATATATATATATATATATAATATGTATTTATACAGAGAGATAAAGCTAAATATATCGATACAGATAGATAGGTATTCGGGTTAACCCGATCACCTGAATCGTAGGTATGGGACGCGGACGAGCACTCGGACACTCCGATCGCTTATATATAAATATATGTATATATAGATATAGATAAATCTCTCTCTCTCTCATTACACACATATATATATATATATATATATATATATATATATATATATATATATATATATATATATATATATATATATATATATATATATATATATATATACAATATGTATGTATATATATATATAGAGAGAGAAGGCTAGATCGATCGATATAGATAGATAGGTATTTCTCTGTGTGTGTGTGTGTTTCAGCTCCGTTTATCCGCCCCTTTTCCTGCATCGTAGGTGTGGGACGCGGACGAGCGCTCGGACACTCCGATCGCGATGCTGGTCACTTGGACGGAGCGCGACGAGCTGGCGGGGCGCGAGAAGCGGCTCAACCACTTGGCGCTCGACCGGACGGGAAAGCACCTGCTACTCTCGTGCGCCGCCGGAGAGATACAGGTGAATATCATATATTATATATATATATATATATATATATATATATATATATATATATATATATATATATATATATACATATATATATATATTATAGTGCTCTCGCTCATCACGCAGCGCCTCGAGGCCAAGAGGGACGGCGAGTACAAGATGGCCGACACGATCCAGGTGCGTCCCCCCCCCGGGTATCCTCCGCCTCCCCTGTGGTATATATATACACACAGATACATGTATATACCTATATACCTATACTTCTATCTAGCAAAGGGTTGGACGGGAACCTCCGCCCCCCCTGCGGTATATATATACACCTATATCTACACAGATATATGTATCTACCTACAGATCTATACTTCGCAGGAGAGATCCAAGTGCGCGATTATCTGCATCTGCTTTTGCCTCGTGGTTTAACGGGGTGTTTTTGATAGTTGCTGAATGAACAGGGCAGGGGGACGCTCTGTCCCGCTGTGTTGTGTCACAGTGCGCTCCCCAGTGCGCTCCCCCCTCGGGTATCCTCCGCCTTCCCTGCGGTATATATATACACCTATATCTACATATATATATATATATATACCTACATATCTATACTTCTATCTAGCAAAGGCTTGGCCCTAACTTGACCCCCCCTCCGGTATCCTCCGCCTCCCCTGCGGTATGTATATACACCTATATCTATATCTATATATATTTATATATCTGCCTACATATCTATACTTCGCCGGAGAGATCCTCGGGTTAACCCCCCTCGGGTATCCTCTGCCTCCCCTGCGGTATATATACTCCTATATCTACACACACACATATATATACATATATATATATATATATATATATACCTACATATCTATACTTTGCCGGAGAAATTCAAGTGCGCCCCCCCCCCTCGGGTATCAACTTGGCCTTTACAAGATATTGTTATCGCCAATATTGTATGGTATATGGCATACAAAAGGGGCTTCGGGGGGAGGGTTGTAGTTTGCGCAATATCCGTGCAATAATACTGCAATGGTGTGGGCAATGCAAGTGGGGGGGGGCAATACAACGAGGATTGGTTCGTGCACAAAAGCCTCGAAGTGAAAGAATATATCTTGTAAAGGCCAAATAGTGAGTGGGGTGTCTCCGTCAGTATTAGATTTAGATCTATACCGCCGTATATGTATATATATCAGTTTAACTCAGTTTTGGTTCCGGGGACCCTCCGGTCCTTTTTTTTCACAAGTCTAAAAACCAACCCCCCCCCCCCCCCATGCACATACAGAGCTCTGTGCCATAGCCTATAGAACGCAATACAACGATACTGACGAGCACACGGACACACGTGCCCCGCCCACAAGCCAACACTTCCTCTCGGTGAACACACCGGCCACGACACAGACGACACCCGATAAATAAAATAAGAGCCGGTGAGAGTCTACCCCTCGCCCTGCGCTCGGAGGCAAATCGTGACAGCACGGGCGACCACGCGGCCTCCCCCTGTCCCCGGTTTTGCTTAGTTCTGGTTTGCTTTGTTGACGGCGGCGACCAGCTAGGGGGGCGCGCAGCCTGGCTAGGGCCGTCGTCTTCCGCCCACGGCCCCGCGGCGTCGCTTCCCGCCGGAAGCCCCCACGACTGAGGAGGGTTAACCCGCCGGACCTTGGGCTAGGGGTGGGTTACGCGTGCGGGTGGACCCGAACCCTCGCTCTGTGCACGTCGCCGGGCGTGACTTCCGAGGTCTGCAGCTTGTGCGCGACCTGGCTCGCCCGGAGCGCAAAGGCGCGCGCCGTGCGCCAGCGCCCCCTGCGGCTCGCGAGCAGCGCCAGCACCATGTGGGCCCTGGGCAGCGCGGGCTGGAGGCTGGGCAGCCGCATCGCGTGCCAGAGCGCCTGGAGCGCGGCGAGCTGCGCCACGCGGCGCCGGCCCTGCTCCACCTCGGCGATGAGCAGCAGCGCGTTGGCAAGCTCGAGCCGCACCAGCGCGCGCGCGTCGACGGGGCCCTCGGGCCCGACGGGCGGCCGCGAGCGGAGCAGCGCGTCCGAGGCGCGCGCGAGCCACTCCTGCGCCAGCAAGCGCCGCAGCCGCAGCCCCTCGTGCTGCGTGCCGAATCCGCCGCCGAGTGCGCTGACGGCCGCCTGCAGCTCCTCTCTCGCGCGCTCCTCCATGCCCAGCTGGAGCAGCGCCTGGCCGAGCCGGCGGCGCGCGGGGCCCACCAGCAGCGGCGGCGCCTTGACGCCCACCAGCAAGCGCACCATCACGGAGCTCATCTCGAGCGCGTTGGAGGTCATGTCGCGGTTCGGGTTTTGGCTGAGCACCGAGCCGCCGGAGCCGCCCCGGTGCGGCCCCGAGGGCTCGGCGAGGTCTTCGTCGAAGAAGCTGCTGCGCCGAGAGACGAACCACGACTGGTCGGTCCAGACCGACTGCTCGCCCCACTCGGCGCCGCCGCCGCTCGTGCTCGAGTTGCGCTCGCTCCCGGTCTCGGACCTGCGGCTCATGAAGTTGGTGCCGCTCGAGGCCATCGCGCGCACCTGCGCGATCGACGGCTGGTTGAGGTCGGGCCGGTGCACCGACTGCGCCCCCAGCTCGAGGTCGACCGCCATCGTCAGGTGGCGCACCGCGTGCTGCACCGCCATGGCGCCGCCGCCCTCCTCGGCCGCGCGCACCCAGTGTCGGCGCGCCTTGCGCGCGAGCTCCGTCTCGCCCAGCGCGAGCAGCTTCTTGGCAGAGAGCGACGTCATCGAGCGCTGCCCCGCCGCGCCAAAGTTGACGTCGCGCACGGCCGCCGCGCCGAACTCGCCCAACTCGTTCTTCTTTGGCAGTTGGGCGCGCACCGTCCCCCAGCGGCCGCCCGCCTCGGTCGCCGCCGCCGCGCGCGCCGCCTCCGCGGTCGCACGCAGGTCGTCGTCGCGCGCGCCCGCGACGAAGTAGTCGTAGTAGTGCGCTGCGGCGGTGTGGAGCGTCGTCTTGAGCTCGGCGGGCAGCAGCAAGTAGGCGGCCGCGTGCACCGTGCCGTGCGTGTGCTCGTAGTCGCCGCGCGTCGAGCAGGGGAGCAGCCGCAGCATGTCGACCGCCACGAGCCCGGCGAGCGCTCGCTGCATGGCGGGGCGCGAGTGGCTCTGGCGCGTGAAGGAGGGGAGCGAGAGCGAGAGCTCCGAGAGGGCGGCGGTGGTGAAGTGGTCGCCCAGCACGGACGAGAGCTTGAGCCAGAGCTGCTGGTCGGCGGGCAGCCGGTCGATGCGCGAGATGATGAGCCCCTCGACGGTCGAGGGCAGCACGATCTGCTCCTCGGGCACGCAGAGCGCGTAGGCGCCGCCCTCGCCGAGCTTGATGTTGTGCTCGTAGAGCAGCGAGCGCGCCAGCTCCATCGCGTAGAGCGGGTTGCCGTCGCAGCGCGAGTGGATGAGCTCCGCCAGCCGCGGCGGCACGGCGCCGCCGCCCAGCGTGCGCGCCACGAGCGTGCCGATGTGCTCCTGGCTGAGCCCCGCCAGACAGATGGTGTGGCAGCGCTCGTTTTTCTCGACGGCGCGCGCGCCGTCGTGCCGCACCGTGTGCGGCTGCAGCGAGAGCACCACGAGCAGGCTGGGCACCTCGGCGATGGCCTTGGCGAGCAGCGCCCACGAGAGCGCGCCCATCTGGTCGGCGTCCTCGATGACCAGCACCGCGGCCGCGCCGCCCAGCTTGAGCGTGAGCACGCGCGCCATCACCTTGAGCGTCGCCGCCTGGCGCTGCGCGCCCGTCAGCTTGCGCGTCACGCCGTTGGCGGGCAGCGGCGTCGGCAGCACCGAGGTGAGCAGCGGCGCGAGCGAGACCATCGTCCGGTCCGCGATGAGCCGCGGGTCGGCGGCGGGGCGGATGCTGAGGCCGCGCGCCACCACCAAGCGCAGCGGCAGCCGCCACGCCTGGATGGAGACGTGGGCGCGCTGCCAGCGTCCTCTGGCGCGCTCCGCCCGCTCCGCCGCAGTCTGCTCGGGCGTCCGCCGGCCGGGCGCGTCGCCCCCGGCGGCATTGAAGCGCGTCTGGCGCGGCTGGCCAGTGGGCGAGTGCGCCGGCGTGGGCTGCGGCGGCTCGGAGGCCACCTGGTTCGGGTTCACCCTTAACCCGGACGCGACCTGGTTCGTCTTGCGCGGCTTCATCATCTGGAAGGAGCCGCCCGTGTACATGTTGGCCAGCGCCTGTGCGTTGCCTTCCTCCTTCTGCATCTCACGGCGCGAGTTGACCATAAAGGTTGAGTGGTGCGCCAGGAGCTCCATCGACGAGCTGGCGCCGGTCAACTCGGGTCGGGCATCGCCCGATTTCTCATGCCCGGCCGACGCGTGCAAGCCGGCCAACGTCAACTCGGCGCCGGCCGAGCTTCTTTGTGACGCCTCCCACGAGTGCGAGCCGTCGGCCTCGGGCGCCAGCTTGAACGCGACGCGGCCGTGGGTTGGCGGCGGTGACCGCTGCGCGTGGCGCGAGAGGTCGCGTTCCGCGGCGCCGTCCGGCGATAAGCGGTCCCGCGGTGGCGAGTGCGGCGACGACGGCCCTGACGGCAGTGACGCTCGCGGCGAGGGCGGCGGCGAGGGCGGCGCCGAGGGCGGCGTCGAGGGCTCTGGCAGCAGTGTCGCCCCCGGCCCGAGCGGCGAGAGCCCTGGCTGCGGGGCCGGCGGCGTCCAGGCGGTGATGTTGCGCGCTGGGCGGAACTTCTTGATAGCTCTGGCGTGCTGCGCGGCGCGCGCCGAGCGCGAGGTGGAAGCCTCGGCGGCGGAGAGACTCCCGCGCGAGGTGGAGGAGCCCTCGTCCCAGCCGACGCCCGACGGGTAGCATGCCTCGGAGACGTGCGCGAGCTCCTGGGTGGTGGCGTCGCAGAGGAGGCGGCGGAAGACTGGGCGCCAGGTCGAGAGCTCGCCCGCCTCGACGTCGGCGACGCCCTGGATGCGCAGGATGGGGAACGAGTCGTCGTGCAGCGTCGAGAGCACCTGCGTCATCTGCGTCTTTCCCATCCCGGCCTCGCCGAGCAGAATCAGCACGCCCCCCTGCCCCGCCTCGAGCCGATCCAGCGCGCGCTGCAGCGCAGCCTTCTCGACGTCGCGCCCCAGCGTCGCGCCCACCGCAATCCGCGCGACGCGGCCCGGGCCGCGGCCCTGCTGCGGGGAGTTCTCGCCGGCGTCCTCCCCGGAATGCAAGTCGGGCGAGGTGTCCGGCGACCCCGCGCCGTCTGAGTCGAGCACCTCCGCCTCGGCGCTCGCCGACGTCTTTGGCCGCGACTCGAGCAGGCCGGCCAGCTCCAGCGACGAGGCGCGCGCCGCGACGGGCGTGAAGATCGGCAGCGGCGCGTCGCGGCCCTTGACGAGGATGGGCTCGAGCCTCTCGAAGGGGCGCGCGGTCTGCGAGACGGAGAGAAACGTCTCTTCGTCCACCAGAATGGAGCGCCCCTGCTTCTCGGCAGCCTGCATCAGCCGCGCAGCCATGTTGACCGCCGAGCCCATCAGCGTGTACTCTCGCCGGATGTCGCAGCCAGCCTCGCCGCAGAAGACGCGGCCCGTCGTGATGCCGATGGCGCAGCGCACCGTCGGCACAAGCTCGACCACCACCCTGGGCGGCGGCGTCATGGGCGGCAACGGTGTCTCCGGGCCCTTGGCGTCGGCCTCCTGCGGGGCCGGCTCCTCGCTACCCCGCCTGGATTGTGCATGCTGGGAATAGAAGCGGCGGCGCAGACCCGATTTGGGGCTCGGCTTGTTCGACGCCGCCGCCGCCGCTTCCGCCGCCGCTTCCGCCGCCGCTTCCGCCTCCGCTTCCGCCGCCGCGTCCGCCGCCGCTGCCGCAGCCTCCGCCGCCGCTGCCACCGCCGCCGCCGCCGCTACTTCCGCCGCCGCCTTCCTGGCCACCTCCGCCTCCCAGGCCTCGGTCACAACTCGCGGCGCCGGGATCTGCGTGAGCGTCTTGGAGGCCTCAATGGCGGCGCTGACGGCGCGCGAGACGTCGTCCTCGTTCTGCTGGCCGGGCAGGCCGAAGGCGACGAGGAAGCGCGTGCCCTTGTCGTCAGTGATGAGGCGCAGCACTGTGCCGCCGCGCCGGCTGAATGCCTCCTGCACGGCGCGCACCGCCCGGTGCGTCGTGCTCAGCTCGGCGGGCTCGCACGGCTTGGCGCCCAGGCCGAGCAGCTTGAGGAAGACGGTCGTGATGACGCGGTGCTCCGAGACCCAGAGCCCGGCCTGGCCCGCCGCCAGCCGCTCGTCGATCAGAGCGGGCACGAAGGCGCGCAGCGCGTGCAGCACGGCGGGGGCGAGGTGGCCGTAGTTGTACTTGCTCGACTCCTCCGCCGTCGCTGTGCTGGCCGTGCTCCCCCGGCTTTGCCCGCCGCTTACCCGCGTGCCGGGAAGAACGAAGCCGACCGTCGGGCGGCGCGACTTGGCCGCGGGAAAGTCGGACCCCGAGACGCGGTTGTGGTGCGCCATGCCCAGGCCCAGCTTCCCGACTCTGGCGACGATGGACCTGCGGTGCGGCTGCGGCGAGAGATCCGCTTCCCACGGCGACGCGCCCTCCTTGACGGCCGCGTTGAGCGTCGTGACGAAGCGGACGCTGTCGAGCGCCCTCCTGACCGACGGGCTTCCTTTCCGGACGCTCATCTCGGTCGCCTCTTCCTCGGGCGGGTCGACCCGCGCTCTGCGCGTCCGGTTTGTCACCGCCGACGCCCTGCCGGTCGCTGCGCGTAAGGGGGCGCGCGGCCGGCAGGTGAGGAGGAGGCCGCCCTCGCCAATGGGCACGCCGAGTCGCAGCACGTCGGCCGCCTCGTGCTCAAGCCCCTCGGGTATCCCTGGCGCCGCCTCCGCCCACGCCGGCGGCGGCTTGCGGCGGCCGGGGTTCGGAGGCGGGGTCGCCGCACCGGGCGCGGGCGAGGCCGGCTTGGGCTTGGCCGTCTGCGCGAGCAGCCCCCTCGCTTCCCTCGAGAGGGCGAGCTGGCCCGAGGCGGCGAGGTCGGTCGCGACCGCCATCTGCTCGATGGGCTCGCCCGCCACAAAGTATTCCCAGCGCCCGCCTTTGCCGCCGACGCAGAAGGAGGAGAGCGTGCCGGCGCCGATGCCGACGTGGAGCGTAAGCCGCACGCCCTCGACGGGGCTGAAGTCGTTCAGATCGCTGAGGAGCGTCATGCAGCAGCGCACGGCGCGCAGCACGAGCCGGCTGAGCTGGTGCTCGTCGGGCATCGCCGACGCGCTTGTCCGCTGGCTCTTCTGGAAGTTGACGGCCGCGCGCCAGCGGCTCGGCTGGGCCGCGGGTGTTGCGACGAGGGAGCGCCAAGCCGCCCAACGCACGCCGGGAGACACTGCCTCGGGCTCGGCCAGGTCGCGCCAAACGACCTGGAGTGCGTCTCCGGCGAACTTGATCACGTCCCCGCCCGTCTTGGCCACCACAGTGATCAGCTGGTCAAAGTACGAGTTGATGTACTGGTTGAGCAGCTCGGCGCCGCGCCGGCCAACCTCGGTCTTCAGCTTCTCGCTCAGCGCGGTGAAGCCCGAGACGTCAATGAAGGCGACGGCGCCCAGGAAGTCCTCCCGCCACGGCTCCTCGGGCACCACCGGGTGCGCAGATATCCGGTGCACCAGGGTGGCAGGGATGTACGAGAGCAGCAGCTTATCGTCGTCGCTCGGCCCCTGCGCCTCGGCGGCCACGGGCGGGGCAGACGAACCAAAGTTCCGGACCGCTGCTAGCATGCCTAGCTTGCCCCCGGCTCGTTACGCGTCCTGAAACGCGTTGGATCCATGCGTTGTAACTGCGGTTATTTATTCCGGAAATAGCCCTTAGTAGACTACGTAAATTAAAAAAACCCTGGCGTCAGAAACTTCCCGGAAATCGTCACGACGAGCTATGTGCGAGCGGCCGTCGGCGACGCGGACGCGGCGGCGGCGGCGGCGCTAGTGCACGAGCTGGGGCTGTGCGGCGGGGCGCTGGCCAAGCTGGCGAAGGTGATGCCGCCCGAGTGACCTGTGATCTTGCAAAGGATGCGCAGAGGCTCAACCGCGTGAGGCGCTGGCAATTGCGGATGGCCCCCACGGCGGCAGGAGGCCCCCGGTGGCGTGGCCCCGCCCGTTCGATCGGCCGAACGTGCGGGGTGTCAACCGTGGGCAGCGAGTCTCGCCCCATCGGCGCGCGCCGGGCCGGGAGTTATCAGCCGCCGGCTCTCAGCGCCGGCCCGCGACGCCGTGAGGAGCAGAGGCGCGGCGCGCCGAGCCGCGCTTGCCCGGCGGCCGTCGGCGGGCCGCATGGGTGCTGGGCTTCCTCCTAGCAGCGCAGTGGGTCCGCTGGCCGCGGCCGCTGGACTGGCGAGCCGGGGTGACGTCCTGCCGATCTGGGCGCCGGAGCGGCTGCTGCGAGGACCACCTCGCAGCGGCCACGGGCCGACCGCGGCCGGCGCGCCTTACCCGTGCGGGAACTTTTTCTTCGTCTCGTGCTGCAGCACGCTCTCGACGGCTGGTGGGGCGGGGTGCTGGCCTGGGGCGTGCAGAGTGTGCACGCGCCAGTCAACCGGGCGCACCCAGCAGGCTGCCGCGCTGAAAAGCTTCTTTCAGATGCCGGGCGCGGCGCCGCGGCGAGCAGCCCGAGCTGGTGTATGATGTGTCAGAGTGATGAGGTGGTGTTGGTGTGGGTTTGTGTAAAAAAAGAGTGAGTGGTTAGTAGGTTAGGATATACATTTGTAGTTAGGGTATATATTTGTAGTTGTAGTTAATCTAACTATTTATATTTATATTTATATATTTGAAATTAATTTAACTATTTCTATATAAAATTAATTTAATTATTAATAATTTAACTATTTCTATTTCTAATTAATTTAACTATTAATAACACATTTAAATTAAATATATCCTCCACCCAACAACAAACAAAACAACCACAACCACTTTAAAGGTGCTCTGCAGCTACTAACTAACCGCTATGCGCCGCTATGGTTAAATTCGCTTTGCTCAGGTACCTGAGCGAGTTTCGACTAAGAGAAACGTCGTTTTGATTATAGGAACAGGTTAATTTATTAAAAGACCGGAAACCTCCAGTCAATTTTCAAATAGGTTTTTCGCGCGTTGTGCAGCGTTTTCAGCACTGGGTTACGGACTTTTACCCTCTTGCAACGATGCTTCCGCACTGTGCGATGTTGAGGAGGGCAACCAACCAACTATGAAGGCCCTCGAGTGCGGTGAATTGGCAGCAACCAACCAACCTGGGGGGCGGGGGTGCAGCCCAGGCAGTTTTTACTACTACTACGTAGTGAATTCGAAAAAAAATCTCATTGCTCATATGCGGCCATATATATCACCGTGGGTCACCGCTTCCCATCCGAACAGCGAAGTTAAACACGGTCGAGCCCGGGAAGTACTGCGGTGGGGGACCACGCGGGAAGGCCGGGTGCCGCATATTTTGCCCTCTTCAAGCCTCTTGCCCTTCTTTTGCTTACCATCCTTTGATCTGGGCTGGGGCTGTATCATGCGGCTGCCTGACATACCTCATCGTGTGGGAGAGAAGGGGGGGGCGCACGCGGACAACGCGGGAAGGCCGGGTGCCATATATTTTACTCTCTGGCATTTTGCTTGCTTGCATCTGGGCTGGGGCTGTTGCAGCTGGGAGAGGAGGGGGACCACGCGGGAAGGCTGGGTGCCGCGTAGAGCTCTATGGTCTATGGTTATGGTGCCCTCTTCCTCTTATATATAAGTATTGCATTTTGGTTGTTTGCCTCTGAGCTGGGGCTGTTGCGGCTAGAGCTCTACGTGCGGGTGTGGGAGAGTGCGGCGGTGCGTCGAAAAGGCACCCAACCAACCAACTTCCGCGGGACAAAGTGCGGTAAACAAGGCACCAACCAACCAAGGTCTGGCTCAGAGTGCGGAAGCATCGTTGCAACTTGGTAAAAGTTCGTAACCCTGCACGCTGCACAAACCACTCGCCGTTGGCGCCCGCGGCAATCCTCGCCGTGAACACGGCCCATGCGGTCAAGCTGCCTCGCGAGGTGATGCCCAGGCATGCGGCTGCCTGCCTTGCAGGTACGCATTGCCCACTGCCACGAATATT
>Ga0335398_10010182_pt1 | contig 10742 bp, 9 predicted proteins | sample BON03_FD_205742 | JGI IMG/M metagenome (GOLD analysis project Ga0335398, IMG submission 205742) | Freshwater microbial communities from Lake Bonney liftoff mats and glacier meltwater in Antarctica - BON-03 (spades assembly) (version 2) | ecosystem: Environmental > Aquatic > Freshwater > Ice >...
AGCCGTGTTTGCGTCGGACTGAACCACTTGAACTGTCACCTCCTCCGCTTTGTTTCCTGCTGCGACATTGAGTGTGTCGGTGATAGACGCTACAAGTTCACTTGGAGCGATGTATTTCGCTGCCAGTTTTGCTTGAATGTCCGCATTTTCCTGCTGCAGCGTTCGCAGCTCTCTCTTGTTCCCATCTAGTATGTACCTCGCATTTTCCCTCACAAACCCTCCCCCTTCAACCGTTACGACAGCGGTGACAGCGCGCCCCAGCCCGTCTGAGTCGAATACTTCCTGCGCCACCTGCGCCATTTTGTCTACAGCACCCTTATTGTATGGATAATTCAGATCAACGTCGACGCAGTAATCGGGACGTGCGTCTACGCGATGAGAGATTTGTCCTGTACCACCAGTCACAAGGGCTTGGTGCACGCCCGCTTTCCCCATGCACGTTGCAGAATCGGCGCGCCAGCACGCGAATCTGTATTCTTTGTCAGGCATAATGTCTTTGCTTACAAGTGCTTGGACCAGGTCGCGGGCGTTGTGCCTTCGGCTGGTGCTTGGTTTTGTGAATATCTTCGGATCAGAACACAGCTGCTCCTCCGATTGCGGTTCTCTCTGTAGCAACAGGGTGAAGCCCACGATGTCCGCGGCCATCTCTTTGGTAAACACATTGTTGTGCAGGGAGCGAAGTGCGTTGTACACAGTGATGCTCTCGCTCCGTGTTTCTGAATCACAGGGTGTTGGTGGGGATATCCCTACGCTGGTGCTCACTGGGAATTCTGCGGCAATGGCGATGTTGAGCTGTGCGTTCACAATCATATCTTTGAGGACCGCGCTGCACGTTTTCACGTGGTCCTTCGCTCGCATAAGAGTAGCAGAGCATGTGTGATCACCCTGGGGGGCAGGAGGTGTCTTTATTTGTATTGGAATTGGATATATACATTGTGGGGGCATTTTGTTGTCTGTCAATTCTGCAAACTCATCCCGAGCAAATCTTTGCAGAATGTTTTCCGACGTTTTCAAATTGATGTACTTATCATCCATTACGGACTGTTGTGTGGCAAACATATACCCCATCGACAACGCCATTCGAAAAAACCCATCTCCCGTCTTCATCTTACCTATCGCGTTCAATGCATCGACTACAGACACAGTGGGTGTCTGTTTGAGTTCGTATTCCTGGTTTATCCGTCTTTGCAGGTAAACAGCCTTGTGAAACGTGTTCAGAGGGGAATCGGGTGTGTTTTTGGCCGTCAACAGTTTCGATACTCCTGTAAACAGCATGATACCGTGCACACGCTTGTCATTTGCTGCTTTGTTGAAGTCGCCGTCTTGCGTCAAGTCGCTTATCAACATGGATACCATGTCCTTCTCCACCAGCCACAGTGCGTCTGCTGTGGCTTGTGTGTCGTGTGCATGCGGGTCGTCTAAGATTTTGATTGCATGTTGTATGTTATTCGCTTGTTCCTTGTTGTTTTGATCACTTTCTGTGGAGAAAACGAGTCCTGCCCTGACCAGCGAAGGCGTTTGTGTGCAGGCTGACGGATATCCCAGTGTTTCGGGCTCACTTTGCGATTCCCCGCTAGTTTCCAATGATTTTAACATCCCACTGATGGCTTGCAACGCCATGTTGGTCTTTTTCTCCAATTCGATGTCCAAATATCTGAAATTTCCTTGCGTGGATGCTGATTTCGAGATGAAGGCTCTCAGCAAAACAATTTCACGCTGTCGCGCGCGCAGGAATTTCTTTTTGCTAATGCCAGAGTTGTCAACTTCGCTGTTGATCTGCAACCATTCGCCCCACACGAAGGATGGAATTTCATTCTCGTACTTCGAAAACCATGCGCGTAATGGGGTGCCTGCTTTGCTGTCTGTGATATGATGCAGAAGAAACATGGGTGTAGTACGGTTCAACTGTTCAAATCTGCTTACAGAGTGGATTTCTGGGTCCCGATCGTGTTTTGGTGTCCTGCACTCCTTTGAATCGCACAGCATTGCATTTTTTGATGTTGATATCATCTGAACTCGTAGGGAATATTAAAGTTTATTTATATACAGAACCAGAAGTAGCCCAACAAGAAGTAGCCCAACAAGAAGCAGTCCAATGTGAAGACGATAGTATGGGGGGGTGTATGTATGTAAAATTAGCTAGCCCGTTTTTTTCAGACACGCGCGTGTGAAGAGGGATCGTGTGCTAGCGTCGCAAATTCACGGGGGGACACTCTGCCTTTGATATGCTTTAAATCAGTACAGATACAAAGGTCACACCCCCTGGCCTGCAGCCCTGCCATATACAGGCCATCGTATCGCGCTTTACCTCACCCAGCGCACGTATATAAGTGGTAGACACACTGTGTATAGAGAACAGTATGAGCACCATATTCGACAAAGTCGAAGAGCAGTCTTCGCGCCGAAAAAATCGCATACTAGAGTCGTCCAAACACATGTTTGACCCCTCGTCCCCTGCGCTTATCCTCGAAGTGAAGAGCGTCGGGTTTGCAGGACATGACGTCGTTGTCTCTCCTCACTTCAACATTGTCATCGAATGCGTGTGGGTGGTGTGTGTCGGGTGTATCCTGGGACCCATTTGTGTGTTTGTCTACACGAGCATACACGCCGCGCGCGTGACCGTGGACATTACCGGGATCCCATACGACTGTTCGCTCTTCTACCTCGGACTGTTTGTCGGTCTCCCCGGGGCCTCCGTTTATGTGTTCTGCTGCACATTGCATTATTGGAAGAACGGAAAATTCGGGATCTTCTTGTGCATGGCCTCAGTCTTTCTATTCATGTGTTCCGTCGAACGTGCCTGCTCCACGCACCGCGACCCCGACACCAGCCCCGATTTCTACATACTGTCCGCCAGCGCACTAGCGGGAATCGCCTCGCAGATAGCCTTTGCCACGGTGACTTCCATGCCCGACGAACGTAAGCAATGGTGTATCACGCTGCTGTGCCTGGGGGGGGTTATGGTGCTGTTGTCGATAACGGCTGTCGCCATAGCGGGCACAGTATTTGACGAGAACTACTCGAAGGCCTCGTGTTATATTACCAGCATCCCTATCGCCGTTGGGGTCTGTGTATATGTCCTTTCTACCTACAGCACGCTATTCGCTGTGCGGCAGCTCTGTGAGACTATCTGAGCTCATCCCTCTGGAGATAACAAATTGGCGTCGTCCCTGATGTTCTCTTGTGGTTTGGGATGTGGCCAGAGTGGCAGGTAAAATCGGTCTCCCAGGCGGGTCCGTGCAGTGTGTGTGGGGCCCGGGTAATCTTGTAATAACCAGCCGCGCAGCAGCCCTCTGTTTTGAGTGCACAGGAGGCTGAGTGTTCGCCCTGGACACGCACCATTGCTACCACCAGCCCCATTGCCACCGTGCCATGAGTGACAACAACAATCTCCGAGCCCCCCCCGCAACTCTCCCATAAATCTGAAATATACCTCGCTACCGGCTCGCATCGCTGCAGGACGTGTCGCTGACTGGTCTCGCCACTTGGTTCGAAAAGCGTCGTGTCGTATGTCGTGTCTATGCGCGGGAACGCGCTATGTACACTGCTAAACGGCGGTATGGATCCCGGGACGTGTGACGGCCCCTCTGACAGGCCGTACTCCACGAGAATCAGGGGGCCCCCCTGCCCTGAAATTGCTGTTGCTGTTTGCAGGCATCTGCCGTACGGGGACGACATGATGTAGCGGCTGGTGTTGGGCGCGGGGGCCAGTGCCTGGCCCAGCAGAAAGGCCTGTGCATGACCTTCCTCCGACAGCATGGAATCGTATCGAGTAGACTCCTTGTCCGCGTGTCTGCAGATGTAAATACTCATCTCCGTGACTTTTGCTGCCAGCAGAGACACTCATATACCTGCCTGTGCTGTGGCGAGCACGTCACACACACAGGGGGCGCAAAATCTGCTCCACAACAAACAGCGGCATAGGATGCTCGGTGGAATATGTGTGCATCCTCTCGGTAAGGGTGTGTGGAATGTATTCTGGCAACATCAGATGCTGCAGCGCGTGTGGTATGCGCTTGTTGAAGTTGTCCACGACAGAGAAGTAGCATTGGAGGCGCGTGTCCTTGTGCATGAAAGCAATCAGGTACATCTGCACGTAAAAGACTATAGTCATGGTCTGGATCTGCATGTTCCCAAAGACACCCCCGAAGCAGATCTCGGCAAACTGCCTGGCCACCACACACATCTCCAGTTTGTTGAGGTCCATGGCCTCTCCGACACGCAGGAGCATGGTGGAGACCGGGCCTGTGATCTGCGTGCCGCTGTTCGGCGGGGTGTGGTATGAGGCGAAAGTCAGGCGTCCCTTGGTCGGCACGACAAGCCCCATGTGCGACTCCTTCTGATGGATGCAGTCGAGCCGGACACTGGCCAGGAAGAGCACCACCTGTTGCTGTGCGCACGAATACCCTCCCCACGTCTCCTGGCTCAAAGGAAGGTCGCATGGCATCTCGCTGTGCCGCTTGCCTAGGCGCAACGCCGCGTTGCTGTGTTGGAAGCGGGACTGTGCACTGAGATTGCTCTGGATCTGCAACAGCGAGGGCCTGCTGTATAACTGGCTCTGCACTTCGAATGCGGGTTCTTCGGGGTCATATGCATGGATGGAGCTGCTGGCTTCCATGTCCAGTTGCAATTGCTGTAAGGGTGCGAACTCCAAGCACTGCAGCACGATGCACATGTCGTTTGAGACGCTCTTTGGGGTGAAAGTGTTGCTCATCCGGCCCAGCACCCGCAGCCGCAGGTCGTTGCTTTGCACCAGGTTCATGTCGCGTGTCAGTAGTGCTCCGATACCAGAACTGCTGTCGATCTCGCGGTTGAATATGAACATAAAGACGTGTACCAGCATGTTTGGGTTGTCCTTTATGTTGACAGAGTGTTCCTGTGCCACGCGCGGCGGTGTCAGCAGCCCCCTTACGAGCGCACGCACGCTCTCTCACGCACGCTCTCTCACGCACGCTCTCTCACGCACGCTCTCGCACGCACGCTCTCTCACGCACCCTCTCGCACGCACGCTCTCTCACGCACGCTCTCTCACGCACCCTCTCGCACGCACCCTCTCGCACGCACCCTCTCGCACGCACTGTGTACCTCGAAAGTGTTCTTCAGACACCACAGGGGGCTTTCCGTGATTGAATCGTTGTACATCGATTGCAGCTCTTCGAACATCTGATCTATTCGCTCTACCACCACGTATTGCATAAGTGCTGTCCAGTCCTCTATCTGCATGGTCGTGAGCTTCTGAAACAGCGACCCTACCGTGGCCGCGGCGTCGTATTCGCCAACATAGACGCCGTTTTCGTGTAGAATCCGGATACTCTCCACGATGTCAATGTTTCCTACCGAGTACAACAAGCGCAAGACCACCGCGCGGTAGATCTTTGTGTTTTCGGGGGCCACCTGCAGGCTAGTAGTTTCTATGAAATACCGCAGTAGCTCGTGCATGTGCGAGTGAGTAGACATGTTCTTCCCCGTGCTCCTCTCTTCTTTATTATATACTCCCGCGCGGGGCTATCTGAGAAGAATGGCGATTGGCGTCTTGTTCTTTACAACATTGTATGCCCCCGCGTCCCGTGTTGAAAGGATATTGCGAAGATGTGGGGCGGGATGTGGTGGCACCAGCACGGGGGCAATCTTGGCAAGTGTGTGATGGTGTGCACCAAAACACTCCACACAGGCCCAGAGGTCATCCCCCTTGCACGTCTGTATGTGCCTGTTCAGCTCTGCGATGCGTGTGCTGGTCCTTTTTCTCGGGTCATCCTCGAATTCTACTCCCTCCACCCCCTCTTCAATTCCTGTCTGCAAATCGTCTGCCTGTTCGATCTCGGTGAGGTTATCGTCACTCCCCTGCAATGAGTCCGAGTCACTGGCTGAATGAAGCGGGGATTCAAAGTCGTCGTCTGTTTCGGGTCTGTCGTGACTGCCACTGCCAGAACTACCCGAGTCACCACTGTCAGAGCCACTGTCACCCATGTAGGAGACTATCTCAAGTGCCAAATTGGGGGCATATACCTTTTATATACTTACACCCTCGTGCGTGCACATGCACATTCGCACAAAACCTAGCGACGCAGTCTTGTGCAAGGAGGGTTGACCCGTGACATCTTCCAAGGATGTGTTTGATGTACAGCACATGAGCCTGTACCGTGTGATGCAGAGCCCACGAGTCTATAGCGCGTGGGGCTGCGAACACCTTATATTAGCATCAGCCCCACTGTGTGCACCTCGCCGACGATGCAGTTCGCTACTGATACGTTGTACTATAACTCAGCTCGCAGCGCCGTGACACTCTTGGTGTTCATCATCGTGTTTGTTGTGTTCGGAACCGCATTTGACAACGCCACAAGATGGGCTTGGACGGACACCGTGAAGTGCACCCAATTCGCGTCGGACTCGTTCGGTGGATTGGGTGGCGGTGACATGGGGGGTTTCACGGGGAGGCCTGGTGTTGTGGACAGCGGGGGTGCTGCTGAGGTTGTCGGAGGCGGCTGAGTGTGTTCAGAGTGCTATATTCGAATCGAGTATGTTTATTGGCAAATCGGACTCGGAGCGGGTTGATCAGATGCGATATGCCCCAACCACGCCGAACAACAGCGCGCCTGGGGGTGTGTCCATCAGACGTCTAACAGAGTCGCTTTTAATGTGTGAGATTATGGGCATGCGCGGCCCCCGAGCAGGCAGTCGTTATTTGAATGTGTGTTGGCAATCAACCCTGACACCCAGACCACGACAAACGGCAGTATTGAACTCAAAAATACCATGCATGGGGAAAAGTCTAGATAATGGATGGTGTTTGGCGTGTGGTATATCTGGCGTGCGGAGTGCATTGCGAGAACGTGTGACAACGCCGTAGGCGCAGGGGGTTTGGTGGCGGTGTATGGACATGGTCGGCAAAACCCGGGGGAGGGTATGGACATGGTCTGCAGAACCCGGCGGATTGTATGGACATGGTCTGCAGAACCCGGGGGATTGTATGGACATGGTCTGCAGAACCCGGCGGATTGTATGGACATGGTCTGCAGAACCCGGGGGATTGTATGGACATGGTCTGCAGAACCCGGGGGATTGTATGGACATGGTCTGCAGAACCCGGGGGAGAGTATGGTCATGGTCTGCAGCAGCCGGGGGAGAGCATGGTCATGGTCAGTAGAGCCCGGGGAGAATTTGGACATGGTCAGCACAACCTGCAGGGAGTATGGTCGTGGTCAACAGAACCCGCCCCCTGGATTCGGGGGGGGTATTGTAGACCCACATGTAACCCATGCCCCGGTTGCGATACCGCCCTCTGTCCATCTGTTCTGTCCTATAGAAAACCCGTCGCGGCCTTGATGGTAGCGTGTTGAGAATGAAATACAACAGCACATAGGAGCGAAGATGGCATCATAGAGTTGTCAAATCCCTCGTATTTGCATGTCATTCTCCTGCAGACAAAGCCTCGGTCTATTTTGTGCAAGAGACTTTGCAATTATGGCATCCCATATGTCTTCGCTTGTGGACAAAAGAGACAATCTGCAACAGGTCGACAGGGCAGTAATGGGGTTTGCAGATCCTGCGTACACCGAAAGCAGTCGGTGGCGATATTCAATCCCGGCTCAGTGCAAATCAGCTCAACGGCTCAAAGCATATATAAAACATCAGCACGGCTGCAGTGCAAACATCAGTATGAGCAGGGGGAACTTGAAAAATGTTCCAGACAAGGCCACTGCCGCCGAAAAGAAGCAAACCAGAATCGCGAACAAGGCAAAGGCTAACCCCGAGCTGGCAGAGGCCAAAAAGAAAAAGAACGACGCGTGCAGAGACCGTAGAAAAGCTGCCGGCAGCAGCAAGTCGTTCAGTTGACACGTATCGTGCTGTGCTGCCCCTATCCTAATTCACGGCAACGAACGACTACCGACATAAGGCCCCATCGTCCATCCACCACCATATACATTCTGCCTCAGTTTCCTGATTTTGGCCTCGATACCTATCGCAAAGTTTGCATGATACGCTTCGACGTTTTTGTCGTTTTTGACATCCTTCCCCGTAACAATCTTCCGAGGGTCCATGCAACAGTATGTAAACTTCTTGGTCTCTCCTTGTTTCTGTACGGCATCATCCGCCACAACCATAAGAGTGTCGTTTCGCCTTGTTTTATGACAGTGTTGTGTACCATTCATTCTACGCAGTTCGTTCCAAAAAATCACCTGGTCGTCCAACGAAGGACTTTTGACGGACGCACGGATTGCATCACTGAACAGTGTGATCGATTTGTCGTTTTTACACGACACATAGTAGAATCCAGTGTTGCCCTCCCATTCTGCTTTGTTTTGGCAGCTGTCCAGTGTTTTGGCGTCGGTACTCATGGTGTTGACGGAATACACATAGTCGATGCGGTTCGATTGAATCATACGCATAAGGTCTGTGTCGGTGCGGAAAACATCACGCAGGAAAATGTTGTCCGGGTCGCAAAAAATCACGTTATACCCCACCTGCAACAGGTCTCGCACGAAAACAAGTTTTTGTATTGATATAGAATTGAAGCCAGGACTGCGGTATTGACTCTCTGCGCGGTAGTGCGACTGCTGCGGGGTATTAATTTTCACGCTTTTCAGCGCGCCCACGTGTTTGAACAAATCGTCGTCCATTGCGACAACTAACCACTTATACCCAAAGTTACCTGCAAAATGTTCCCAGTTTTCCAATACATACCGATAAGCGTAGTTGGAAGCCGTTACAAGAATTGTCTTGGAAAGGTGTGCGTTCCCTCGCGTCTGTATGTTGTACACGCCAGCTGCGTTTCGAATGCAGTCGAGTTCTAGAGACGAGAAACGTGTTGTACCACCCACCTGCTGCCTCTGATCCATTTTTGGAGTAGGCCTTGCAGACCCTCTAAACATATCAGCGGGCACAAGTTGTCCGTCCCATCCATACTTCGACGGGGAATGCGGGAATGTCACGTCGACATTGGTTGCCACCTCGAAATCTCGGGTTTGCCCTATGCCGTGATGTTCACCCTGCAGACGCTTATGGGACGCCAGTGTATGAGCGCCTGGTAGGTTGACGTAAAGAGTGTACAGGGCGTTCTGCTTGCAAAACCATACGAAATAGTGCGTCCACATCGATCGCTTGTCTCCCATGTAAAACCAATCCGACGTTACCAGTCCTGGCAGTCTGATATCTATTTTTTCTACGTCCACTGAATCAATCCACGCCATGAAAGCCTTCCACTGCTTCCAGTGGGGAGAAAACCCGATCGACCCCACCAGCGCGTACAAGAACGGTTCGTGATTGTTAACGATTTCCGCATGTCTGTTTGGTTTTTGAGGTATCAGTGTCTGCCGCTGTAAAGAGATCCCAGCAAGGTCTGTGCGCTCTGCATAAGTCTGCCATGCTGCTTTCAACCATTTGTACCAGTCTTTCGCGAGCTCGATGTCGTCCTCTAATATGATTGCATGGTCGTTTGCCTGCGGACGCCACGCCTCGAACCACGAATTCCGCAGACCTTTCTTCACGTCAGATACTGTATACACCACGTCTCCCGCAGAAAATTCAAAATCACGTGCTACAACAATGCAGGGTAGATTGTGTGGGCTGTGGTCGATGTGGATGAATATGTTCACATTATCTCCCCCGTAATCTGTGTTTTCTAACGAGTCCAGTAAAATTTGCAACGACGCTGCACGGTGTTGGGTCAGCACGACAATCTTCATTCTTGTCACAAACTGCGCGCGGGCGGGGAGGGATGTTTTTTCTGTGGGCATCTTATCCTTCACATACAGATCGATCTTCCTAACTCCCGTCGCCACCTCGGGTTTCAATCTACTAGAATCTGCTGTCACGGGTTTGTACCGCGTTCCTAGCTCGACGTGATGGTGAACAAGCCACTTTTTGATCTTCACTGTTCTGGCAGAGCCGTATACTGTGGAAATCCAGTCATCAACAAACCAATTGTGGAATGCTTCGGGGTAGTACGTGTCAAAAATGTTCAAGTGAGTGCGGTGGACCATGTCATGCGTCAATATCTGGGTGTTTCCCTCGTGGCAGGTAGGCCCAACAACCCCAACATTCGCAGGGTTGAATGCCATGAGTTGATCGATTCCAAGCTGAATCCATCCCGAGGTTTTGAATTGCGTGTCGTCGTTAACACGAACCATGTAATCTGCAGATGACTCGTAAGCGTCCTTCATTAAGGAGTTGAAAGGCAGAGCCGTCCGTCCTCGTGAATCATACGAGTGCACGCGCAGATCCATCCCGTGTACTTTTTTGCTTGCAGCCTCGAACAATGCCCAATTCTGGTTCCAGAACGCGTCATCGCTGTCCACACCAATCAGAATAGTGATATTGTATAGGTCTTGTGTCGTTCTCGTAGTTTCCGATACGCTTTGAACGAACAAATTCATAACAGGTGTGTCCTGTATAGCACCCCATGTGGATTGTGACTTGCTCAGAGCACAAATGTAAATCGAGGGTATATTCCGAACGTTTCTGTGGGGCTTGACGTGTCTTATTTTCATCGTATTTCCAGCCCCAGTTTGCAGCAAGTCAGCATTTCCGCGAGCTGCTGTCACGACGCCTTTGCGCATGTTCTCGATGAAAATCGAACCGAAAAATCCAGCCCACAACAATATGCCACAGAACACAACCCGCATCCACTGGTTCCAGTCGTTGAACATGCCTTCCCGTATGGCAGATGCTTGAATCTTCCCACGCTGTGTTCGTAGATACGTGCCCGCTTCCTCAGAAGATGCGCTGCGCTTTCGGGTAAAACC
>Ga0335398_10010183_pt1 | contig 10741 bp, 7 predicted proteins | sample BON03_FD_205742 | JGI IMG/M metagenome (GOLD analysis project Ga0335398, IMG submission 205742) | Freshwater microbial communities from Lake Bonney liftoff mats and glacier meltwater in Antarctica - BON-03 (spades assembly) (version 2) | ecosystem: Environmental > Aquatic > Freshwater > Ice >...
TATTATATATATATATATTCACCCACACACATATATATATATATATAGTGCACGCACGAGCGAGTTCCACCATCCTAACGCGCATGCACGCGCTCGAACTTGCGCAGCATTTTGCGCGGCGGGAGTGCCTCGTAGGCAGATGGCGTCGATTGCCGCGCGCCAGGCTTGCGCTGCGCGGTGCACTTCGTTTCGAAGCATGCGAAGTAGGCCGCCCCGTCAGGCAGGCCGACGGGCAGCATCCCTCTCTGATGCACGTGCTCTCGCCTGACAGTGCGGCAGGAGTTGGTGCCACGTGCAAAGATGCTGAGGATGGCCCGCCTGCCTGCCGAGCCCTGCACCTCGTACTCCCACCCAGCCACAGCAGCCTCGCCGCTCGCTGGCCACGACCGCATCTGCGCGGCAGCCCACGCAGCGAGCGGCGCGAAGAGCGCGGGTTAACCCTAACCCCAACCCGGGGTCACGTGACCACCACGAAACGATATCGCGGGGTAATGCCAAACCAGTGCACTAATAGACATCATTCTAAGACGATCCGCCATCTCAGTTTTTTTGCCCCGCATTTAGTGAGCTTTTGCCGCATGCAGCAAGGAAATTCTTCAGCGGCCCAGCCCGAAGCGGCAAGTCAACATCAGTTGTTGCTATTTTTTAAATCGCATCATCTCAAATGAGTGAGTTGATGCCATTTTTGAAAATATCATAATTCAAGACGAGTTGTTGTGATTACATAAAATAGCACAAATAGTGATGTGTGATTTGTTGCTATTTTGTTGAATCGCATCAACTCAAAGATGCGTTTATGCTATTTAGTAAAAGAGCACAACATCGATTAAGATTTTGCTGCTATTTGTATAAATAAATTGCAGCAAATCAACACGAGTTGTTGAGATTTTTCTCAATAGCACAAAAGTGATCAAGCTGTTGTTGCTATTGTGATAAATAGCAGCAAAGTAACATGAATTTGCGCGATTTTTGCAAATAGCAACAATCCAACATGAGTTGTTGCTATTTGTCAAATAACACAAAAACTCCTTTGCAAAACACCATTTGCCCCCACCATGTTTTATGTTTCTAGAAAGAGTTTTTTTTTCTGGGACAAGCAGAAAACAGCTTCAGAATCCATAATTCAGAATCGAACGAGCCATTGAATACCCCCTTCGCGTGTTTCGCGTTTATTTTAAGACGCATTTTGTTTTCAAGGGAGGTGGGAGGTGTGAAAAGCTGCAGCAGAATCTGCTTGGAGAAACGAGAAACCAGACTTATTGCGTGGTCAGAGTCTGCAACTGGACCAGAATGCAGAATAGAAAAGGAGAATAAAAAACTGGGAGAATCTCAAAATCCGACTCAGGCCCACGAAGGCAGATTCGAGAATCAAGAAGAGAATTTGAAAATTTGGGTTGGGCAGAATGGAACTGGGCAGAATCTGGGAGGAGGGTGTAGCAGATTCAAAGGGGCCACCGCCTAGGAGAATGGATTTCAGAGAAACCAGAATATAAATACAGAATCAGGGAGAGCTCATGGCCAAGGTGGGCTAGCATCCAGAATTCAAACGACACAACCAGATTCTGGGGTTGATGAGATGGGTGTGGGAAATCTTAGAAACAGATAACCGATTCTGGCGTCTATCAACACAGAATCAGAGTGATCTGGGGGAATAGAGAGCATTGGGGCAGAATTCATGGGGAGGTTGAAGAATCAGAATCAATAGACATAATCCAGAAGGAGAGAGGAGAATCAAACGTCTGAGCAGAGGATGCATAATCCAGAATCAGAATTGACAATCTGGGTCTCAGAGTTCATCATGAGTGAGGGCTAGCCCCAACCCGAGGGGACTGGCGAAGGTGATCATGGCTGTAATATGCGCGAATGCTTAGACTTCGCGAGTCGAATTCTGCTAAGTAGGGTTCATGTGTTGTAGGAAAGGGGACACCGGTCAGCTATTTTGAGCTTTTTACTCATCTTGATCTAGTTTTTGGGGTTTCGTTGTACCATCTCTCAAGCACAAGGGCCGGGCCGCACCCTCTCGTACACACTACCATTTTGCATGATACCCGAGCACCAACGGCGTGGCCAGCACGGCATTAGTTTGTCTGAGACCGTGAGCTTATATTTAAATGAGCAAAAAAGTCGCATTGACAAACTTACAACAGCTCCACGCTTTGTGTGTGTCTGCCCTGTATATACTGTGTATACGCCCTTGCTCATGCTCGTCGTGGCTGGCTAGCACTAGCGCGCATGAACTGGGATACGGGCACTTGCAGCACAGCAGCGACGCCGCACCCCGTGACAAACAAGAAACACTAACACACCTAATTACTTACTATTACTATTACTAAGTAATTACTATAATTAACATAACCCTTATAATAAACACACGCGTTTGAAATTAGGTCTATTTTTACACGCCAAATCCCCAAATCTTGCAAAGACAAAGAGATGAGAGTGGGAAGGTAGAAAAGATGGCTGCCTGCTGGGTTCGCAGTAGACTAGGAGAGCTGCACGCCTCAGTGCACCTGCTCCAGCGGTGAGCCAAAGGGTGCTGCTAGTGAGTCGCGAAAAGGGCGCTGCAGCGCGCGTGTGGAGAATACTATGACTATGAGCTATGAGTAGAGTGAGTACTCATGTGTTGAGCCCCCTACCCATGAGTATGAGAGTACTACATTTATACATCACTATTCATGAGGTGAGTACTACGGCTCTATTACAAGTCACATTACATGGTGGAAAAGAAGTAAAATAAAATTAAGTTTTAGCGCGCATGTCAATCTGCTGGTAGTAGATCGTGTTCTAGACTGGCGTTGCGCATGCAGTGACCCGCGCGCACACCCACACCCCCTGTGTCTGTGCATTCTTGCGCATGCGATGCGGCGGGGCTGGCGATCACATCCAAGCTAGCCAGCCCGGCGGGTAGGTCTTCGAGTCAGGGTTGGTCTGGATGGTAGGGGCCGGAGCGCCGGAGCCCAAGGGTGACTGGCCGCTGGAGGCGGCTCAGCCCAAGGCACAGCAACAGGGATCATGACTCCCTGAGCTTTATGGTTCTGATGGTTGGTTCCGTGCAGCTGGTTCTTCCAGCTTCCAGTTTTGTTAGGTGTTGATGATAGTGAAACAAACTTGGGCCATTGGTACTAGTGCCTGGGGAGGGAGAACCTCGCTAATTCCCCTGGAATGTTGCGAGTCCGATGCCCCCCTTCATGCCCCCGTTGGCCTGCACGGCGGTCCACAGGACCGCTGCGCCGTAGGTGTCCAGCTTGCCATGGCGCGGCGCCGCGTCGCCGTCGAATGACTGCCCGATCACACCGTGCGGCCACTCGGCGAGGCGCCTCTCGGGCAGCAGCGGGCGCAGCGAGAGGTCCAGCCGGTGCAATGGGCCCTCGAGCCGACCAAACACTGGGCACGGGTTGACGCGCACCTCCCACTCGGGCAGCGCAAAGACGGCCGACGACAGGTCGACCGACACGCGGTTAATCCGAGCTCAGGAAGCTGAACAGGCAGCCGTCGCAGCCGCAGAAGTTGGCGCGCCCTTCGTGCGCGAGCGACAGGTGTGGATTGCCGCGCAACCCACCCCCGGGCGGCGGCGGCAGCGAGTGGACGCAGTGCGCATACTCGGGCACCCAGGCCGCGCATTTGTAGTCGCAGCGGACCACAGGATTGTAGCTGGGACACGCCCAGTCGGTGCACATGTAATCCTCGATCCCCACGCAGTCGTCCGGGTTGTCGGTGACGCACTCCAATGGTGGCGGCGCCGGCGGCGCCGGCGGAGGCGCCGAGGGCGATGCCTCCAACAACTGCCTCTCGCCGACGCTCGCAGCACTGGCCACCGCGAGCAGGCCCAACCCGATGGCACCGGCGAGGGAGCGGAGCGCGCGGCGCATGGGCACCAGACCAGAGCAAATGGGGTGCTACTGGTGCAATCCAAAAAAAGCAGTCCTCCCACGCGGCTCGTCGGCATGGCGCCAGACCGCGCGGCGCACCAAGGTGCCAGGGACAGCGGGCGGGAGCTGGCGCTGCCCCACGGCCCGTTCGCCGAGCTCGGCAATGCTGGGCCGGCGGCGGCACGAGCGCGCACCCTCGGCCCGGCCGGACAAGCCGAGTCAGTTCCGCCCCCCGCAGCACGCGCGGCCAGCTGCGCGCGCGGCCGGCCGGATGAACGCGCCAGCGGACGGACACACCCGAGCCTGAGCCTGTGCTCGCGCTCGCGCGCAACACCTGCTTCGACTTCTTGGCGCTCGAGTACCTTGCCGACGTGCGGCACATGCTGGGGGCCGGCTTCACCACGCGCGAAGTGCTCGCCCTGCGCCTGGTGTGGCCGCTCCTGCTGGCCAACTTTTTGGCGAGGAATGCCTTTGCCTCCGGCGCGAAGTGCCTGGCTACCGGCCCGACCAGCTGCTCAGCTGCAGCCTGGCCGAGTGGATGTGGAACAGCGCCATCGACTGCTTCCTGCGCACCAACTGGGCCACCGTGGCCGTCATCAGCGGCTACCCGCTCTACCGGATGCACCACCAGTCGCCCGGCGCCGCTGTCAACATGCTGGCTGAGGTACTCGGCAGCTCTGCCACGCGTTAGTGCCGCCGCGCTGCGCCCGCCGCGGCAGCTCAGCCATGCGCTTGGGCCACACCCCGCATTGTGCCCGCCACAGCAGCTCTGCCGTTTGGGTTAACCCCAACCCGAGCCCTTGCCTCCCTCTGCTGCTCAACTCACTCCCGTCGGCATCGGTTCGGCCAAAGGCACGCCTTGCCAGACCCGCACCACCAAGGCCTCGCCCGCGCAGAGGGGCGCCACGTGCTGGTCGTGTTGCGCGACGCGCCGCATCGGCGCGCCACCCGAGGCGGCCTGCTCCTGCAACGCCCTCAGGTCCGACAGGGCGTGGCGGGAAGCCTGCGCCACCACCCGGCGTGCCTCGTCCTCCGACCCGGCGCCCACCGTGATGCGCACCTTGTTCTTGCACAGGTGCGGCACGAGGTGCGACGCAAACGCATTGCCCCCGCGCGCGGCATAGTCGCTCAGGAGCGCGGTGAGCGTGTGTGTGTCCCCCTGCAGCGCGATGGTGAACATCGGGGGGGGGGTACAACGGCCGGCATGGGCGGCTCACGCCCGTCCTGAATCTGGCGCGCTGCCCCCTTGGCCCACCGGCGCATAATCCTCGCGCGCGCCGGTGCCCAGCCCTGCGCCGACCGGCTGCGCGTCCCAGTGCCAGCGTGGGCCTACGCCAACGCATGCGCGCGCATTCAGCTGGTTGGTTGCAAAACGGCGCGTGCACACCCCCCGTGCATGCGCTCTCGGGGTACCCTGACACACACCTGCGCCGCGGGTTTGCGCTGACACCTAGCCGCTACCCGAGCTTGCGCTTACGCGATGGCGCGGGTTGCCCCCCCAGGTGGGCCATGGCAGGCTTGCGGCAGCAGGCGTGCACGCGCGCCTCCTTTTGCACGTGTGACTTGTGGCCGCACAATTCGCACGGGAACTGTGGCTTGGGGGCGATGGGCATGGGGGTGAGGCGGTGCGTCGTCTCCATGTTAGGGCTCTGGGCCAGCAGCAGCGCCGAGGACCCCACGACACTCATCGACTGGATGGTGAAGCGCACCGCAAAGTGCTTCACCATCGCGCAGGCGTGCTCGATGTGGCCTTCCGTCACATGGTTGACGAGCACGGCCAACCCACGCACCGCGTAATGCCGCTCGCGTTCGGCAGTCGCGCGCGCCGACAAACTGCCACTGGCGGCGGTCCGGGCGCCAAGGACACCTGTGAGTGCCTCAAGGTCCATGAAGCGGCCGCCCAACTGTGCGAGTCCGTGGTTGATGTGTACGTGCACTCGGTCAGCCCGGTCACAGTAGCCGCGCCCTTGCAGATCGAGATTGGCGGAGCCGCCACTTTGTGTGCTCGCATGATGTGTCCAAGCAAAAGGCCATCACGCCCACAAAGCTGTTGCCCCTCTGCCTCGCCGCCATCAAGGCGGCACTCGGCGCCGGGGCATGGTGTACACCGTCACACCCCGAGCGGTTGCATTCCTGCAGTCTGCGGCGTGCCTGGACAACGTCCTCCGACGCCTCCTTGCCGATATTGAACGGGCGCAGGCCGCAACGGCCACGACAAAGTGCGAGATGTCGCTCGACCGAGGTGCCTTGCGCCCCCGGCGGCAGGGTCACGGGGAGACTGCCCCTGCCGGCGCAGGGCGAGGGCGAGGCCGGTCGCCAGTGGTGGCCGGACCCATGATTGGGGTTGTCGTTTGAGTGTCGTAGGCGCTGTGGCGCGAGTCCGCCTCACAGCGTCGCATCAATGGGGAAGGGTGACGAGGGACTTGGCCACGTCCCGACATTTGCGGAGGGCGCCCGCCAGATGCTGGGCTTCCTCACCACCGGTGGGTCTGGTTGAGTCGTGGCCGCCACGTGCATGGGTCTGGGCCACGTTGGCCGGTGGACCGGCGGGCAGGTGCTCCGGCCGCGGTTCCTGATCCAGCTCGTGCGGGTCATGGGGAACCAGTGACTGAGACTGCCGGGGCTCTGACTGGGCCGTCTGTGGCTCCAGCGGCGGCTCCAGCGGCGGCTCCAGCGGCGGCTCCAGCGGCCACACGTCGGGCGCTGGCAGCGGCGCCTCTGGCGCCCTGGCAAGGCCGTGGCCGGTGCATCTGGACGGACATGTTGAAGCGGCCCGTCGCTTGTCGAGACAGCTTGGTGCGCAGGAACTCTTGGACCGCCGAGGATAGATTTTTGGCCAAGGTGAAGCGGCGCAGCGTGTCCACCACGCTGGCGGTGCACAGCTTCTTGGGCGCGGCGCGGACGGCCGCCGGACAACCCAGCACTCTGGCAACGCCGCAGAGGCCGGGAGGTGCACAGAGTCCTCGTTGTGTCGCCGCATGTGCTCCTCCAGCAGCGTGCTGTACGTCTTGACCTGCTGGCGCTGGCGCCGCCGCTCGGCACCCACCTCGCCCAATATCTGCTCCTTCTGCATGCTCGCGATGCAGAAGCGCACGAACGCCGAGTGCGACTGGTCCCCCCGGGGATGGCCGCAATGAGCGAGTGGCCCATGGCGCTGGTGGCACCCAGCGCCGCCTCACCCAGCGCCACCTCACCCGCCGCCGCCTCAACCGCCACGGCCGCGGGCAAGCCTGCCGCGGGCGCCATGTCTCTAGTGTGTTGCTCATGCATCCGTCTCTACCGCCAGGTGTCGAAAAAAGAAGGGCGGTGGCCGGCGCGCTCATGCGACAGGCCCCGCGACATGCACAGCCGCACTGGCGCGCTGGGCAGTGGGACCTTGGCGCAACCCCAAGCAGCGAGGGCGGCGCGGCGTGCGTGGCTTAAACCCCAGGGGGGGGGGCACGGCACCTGGCAGGACGACACATACTCTCCGCAAGTCGCAAGACTGCGCTCGCGAAGAGTTGGCAGCACCTCCGCCACTCACTGGCGACTGTGGGCCACGCCGTCTTGGGCGGCACATCGCTGGTGGGGATCGCGTTGCCCGCCGCGGATGGGCGATGGGTACCACAGGGAGGAGGCAAACAAAATTATAAGCCTTGAGCAAGCGCTCCTCTGCCCGCTCCGAATGGCTCCCCATCCCGCAGGCACGGGGAGTGCACGGCCAGACTGACAGCAAGTCGCCGCGCCGCGCCAGCAAGCCTGGCGCGCATCGTGTGTGGTGGGTCTGGGTCTTGCTGCCTTGGGCTCGTTCCGCCCCATGCGGCGTCGCGCACCCGGTTGCGCCCAGTGCCCTAGCCTCCGGGCTGGCACTCGGCGCCACGCCACACCCGCGATCCACGGGATCCAGCACCTGTCGGCGGCATCGACGTGCTGCTCCTCGACCCAAGGCAGACATGGGCGCCGACCGCGCCAGCAGTGACGCGGAGAGCGCCGGCCGCGGCCCCACCGCCGGTGACGCCTGCAAAACGCCGCGGGCGCCTCATCCATCTAGCCAAGTTCTATTCGCTCGTCGCATCTCCGCGCGTCTGCCCCCCCTGCCTGCGCCCGCGCCGCCCGCAGGGCCACCACACGCAGCGCCGCCACACGCAGTGCCGCCATCCGCGACCGCAGCGCCGCCGCCCGCACCCGCAGCACCGCCACGCGCAGCGCCGCCATCCGCGCCCGCAGCGCCGCCACGCGCAGCGCCGCCATCCGCGCCCACAGCGCCACCATGCGCAGCGCCGCCATCCGCGCCCGCAGCGCTGCCATCCGCGCCCGCAGCGCCGCCACGCGCAGCGCCACAATCCGCGCCCAGCGCCGCCACGTGCAGCGCCGCCATCCGCGCCCGCAGCGCCGCCACGCGCAGCGCCGTCATCCGCGCCCGCAGCACCGCCACGCGCAGCGCTGCCATCCGCGCCCGCAGCGCCGCCACGTGCAGCGCCACCATCCGCGCCTGCAGCGCTGCCACGCGCAGCGCCGCCATCCGCGCCTGCAGCGCCACCACGCGCAGTGCCGCCATCCGCGCCCGCAGCGCCGCCGCCCGCGCCCGCAGCGCCGCCACCCGCAGGGCCACCACCTGCAGCGCCGCCATCCGCGCCCACAGCGCCGCCATCCGCAGGGGTGCCATCTGCAGGGGTGCCACCCACAGGGGCGCCATCTGCAGCGCCGCCATCCGCAGCACCGCCATCCGCAGCGCCACCATCTGCAGGGGCGCCATCCGCAGGACGGCCCGCGCCGCGGCCCGCGCCGCGGCCCACGCCGCCACCCGCAGCGCCGCCCACGCCCCCGTCGAGGGACGGAGCCCCCCCCTGTCAGTGGATTGTACGTGGGAATTGTTTGGATCCCATTCCTCGGGCGACAGATTGTGGTGACACGGGTCACCTCGGAATCCATCACCGCGCTCCAGTTAGCCGGAGCCATCCGGTTCCCCAACACAGCGCTCTGGTACCGGTGCCTTGCAGGGGGCCCCCTTGAGCTCGAGCTGCCGCACGCACTGAGCCATTTGATGCACTGACTCCACACCAACTTTGAGGGGGCCATATACCACGCGGCATCGGACACGGCAGGCTTCACAATATCGGCACGGGGAGTGCACGGCCAGACTGACAGCAAGTCGCCGCGCCGCGCCAGCAAGCCTGGCGCGCATCGTGTGTGGTGGGTCTGGGTCTTGCTGCCTTGGGCTCGTTCCGCCCCATGCGGCGTCGCGCACCCGGTTGCGCCCAGTGCCCTAGCCTCCGGGCTGGCACTCGGCGCCACGCCACACCCGCGATCCACGGGATCCAGCACCTGTCGGCGGCATCGACGTGCTGCTCCTCGACCCAAGGCAGACATGGGCGCCGACCGCGCCAGCAGTGACGCGGAGAGCGCCGGCCGCGGCCCCACCGCCGGTGACGCCTGCAAAACGCCGCGGGCGCCTCATCCATCTAGCCAAGTTCTATTCGCTCGTCGCATCTCCGCGCGTCTGCCCCCCCTGCCTGCGCCCGCGCCGCCCGCAGGGCCACCACACGCAGCGCCGCCACACGCAGTGCCGCCATCCGCGACCGCAGCGCCGCCGCCCGCACCCGCAGCACCGCCACGCGCAGCGCCGCCATCCGCGCCCGCAGCGCCGCCACGCGCAGCGCCGCCATCCGCGCCCACAGCGCCACCATGCGCAGCGCCGCCATCCGCGCCCGCAGCGCTGCCATCCGCGCCCGCAGCGCCGCCACGCGCAGCGCCACAATCCGCGCCCAGCGCCGCCACGTGCAGCGCCGCCATCCGCGCCCGCAGCGCCGCCACGCGCAGCGCCGTCATCCGCGCCCGCAGCACCGCCACGCGCAGCGCTGCCATCCGCGCCCGCAGCGCCGCCACGTGCAGCGCCACCATCCGCGCCTGCAGCGCTGCCACGCGCAGCGCCGCCATCCGCGCCTGCAGCGCCACCACGCGCAGTGCCGCCATCCGCGCCCGCAGCGCCGCCGCCCGCGCCCGCAGCGCCGCCACCCGCAGGGCCACCACCTGCAGCGCCGCCATCCGCGCCCACAGCGCCGCCATCCGCAGGGGTGCCATCTGCAGGGGTGCCACCCACAGGGGCGCCATCTGCAGCGCCGCCATCCGCAGCACCGCCATCCGCAGCGCCACCATCTGCAGGGGCGCCATCCGCAGGACGGCCCGCGCCGCGGCCCGCGCCGCGGCCCACGCCGCCACCCGCAGCGCCGCCCACGCCCCCGTCGAGGGACGGAGCCCCCCCCTGTCAGTGGATTGTACGTGGGAATTGTTTGGATCCCATTCCTCGGGCGACAGATTGTGGTGACACGGGTCACCTCGGAATCCATCACCGCGCTCCAGTTAGCCGGAGCCATCCGGTTCCCCAACACAGCGCTCTGGTACCGGTGCCTTGCAGGGGGCCCCCTTGAGCTCGAGCTGCCGCACGCACTGAGCCATTTGATGCACTGACTCCACACCAACTTTGAGGGGGCCATATACCACGCGGCATCGGACACGGCAGGCTTCACAATATCGCCATTCATGGTGGGCCAGGTGCACATGCGCTTGGCGAGGTGCCCCCAGCCCGTTGACCCCACCCCCCCCAAGGGACGCGCGCCTGCTTTGACCTGGCGGGCTGCCCCCACGCTGCACCGCTCCACGGGTTAACCTGAGAGCGCCAGAAGTCGCCCTTGGGCCCCTCAGTGGCGCTGCATAGGGCGTTGGCATCCCCCACGGTGAAGGCGATGGCGGCCACCGCACACTTGGCCTGCAGGTGCCGCGCCCTCGCCGCCCTCGCCGCCGCCGCCCTCGCCGCCGCCACCCTCGCCGCCGCCGCCCTCGCCGCCGCCCTTGCCGCCGCCCTCGCTGCCACCGCCCTCGCCGCCGCCGACCTC
>Ga0335398_10010184_pt1 | contig 10741 bp, 7 predicted proteins | sample BON03_FD_205742 | JGI IMG/M metagenome (GOLD analysis project Ga0335398, IMG submission 205742) | Freshwater microbial communities from Lake Bonney liftoff mats and glacier meltwater in Antarctica - BON-03 (spades assembly) (version 2) | ecosystem: Environmental > Aquatic > Freshwater > Ice >...
CCCCCTTTCCTTTGCAGCGCTCCGAGCGTTGGAGGCGCCGCCCGGTTGCTGGCCAGCTGGCAGGACCGAGGCGGGTTTTTACGGTTTTTTCTTCCGCAGCGCTCCAAGCGTGCGAGGAGCCGGTCCTCAGCCGAATGGCGGGACCGGTACCGTTTCTTTCGGCACGCGAAGAGGGCGTGCCGATTCCTTTGCAGCGCTCTGGGCGTTGGAGACGCCGCCCGGTTGCTGGCCAGCAGGCAGGACCGGGGCGGTTTTTTTTTGAGGGTTTTTCATTCGCAGCGCTCCAAGCGTGCGAGGCGCCGGTCCTCAGCCGAATGGCGGGACCGGAGATGCCGCCCAGTTGCTGGCCATCAAGCAGGACCGGGGCAGGTTTTGAGGGTTCCCTGCGCAGCGCCCCAAGCGTGCAAGAGGGCGTGCCCGGTTTCCTTTGCAGCGATGCAAGCGTTAGAGGCGCCGCCATTTTTTATTTTCTTTTGTGTGAGAGTGCTGGCTTTTTCCTTTGTGTGAGCGTGCTGGCTTCTTCCTTTGTGTGAGCGTGCTGGCTTTCCGAGGTTCTGGTGCTGCAGTGTGGAGTCCCTCGGGGCGGTCAGCAGTTGTTTGCTTCATTGCGGACTCCTGACCACCCACAAGTGACGGTGTGTGTTAGTGGTGGGAGAGATCGAGGGGGTTTTCTTTTAGCGTTAGTCGCGCGAAAAGAAAATTCGAGCCTACGGAGCGACTCGCCTCTACACACTTTCACACGAGCTTCCAGCACTGACAGCACTCGCTCAACACATTTCACACTCACACAGCGGCATCGATGAAAAGAGACCGACGGAAAAGTTTGTATGCTCGGGGGATGGGTCAACCCACAGAGAGCAACAAACTATACCGCAAGGTCAAACATCGAGGCCCGCCCAAATCTTTCCTCACGCCAACGGCCAAATCGCGCCCGGTAAGGCGGCGCTCGCGACGTTTGCAGGGGCGCCGGGCGCCACACACCGAGCACGGCCTCGGAGTCCTTCTCGCACCCACCCACCCTCCTGTGCGAGAAGAAAACGACAAAAGTGGCAGCGACGCCGGGGGCGATCGCTGTACAGCTCGTCGCTTAGACACGGCGAGGTCAAGGGCTGGTCATAGGGGCAGTTGCCATTTGAGTGACGGGCACACGTGCCATGATCGGCCCAGGAGAAGCAGGCCCCGCGAGACTTGACCGAGCCGTCCTTCTGTTGAGTTTGGGGAAAACTTATTCCCCGGATTGGCCAACCCACACAGAGAGCAACAAACTATAACGCAAGGTCAAAACGGTCGATGAGGCCAACGGCCAGCGCGCGCCTCGATCAGGCAGCTCGCGGCGTCGGAAGAGGCGCGGGGAGCCACACACCGAGCACGGCCTTCTCGCACGAGGACGTGCCCGATGGTGCCTTCGACTTTTGGCGAGCGCACTGACGCGGCGCACCGGGCAACGGCTGAGAGCTCCACCAACAAGCTCAAGCTGGGGAGCGGGGCGCTTCAAGGCGACCGACTCCACGCTGCTCGACCGGCACCCGCGGCGACGGCGCGCGGCGCAGCGACGGCGCGCGGCGCAGCTCACTTCTCGGCGCCTGGCGCGAACCCGGCACCGAATTCGGCGAGATCGTTCGGCTTCACCAACGAAACCAAGTTCGGGCGCGAGGCGCGCCAAGGCAGCCGGCCCGTGGTGGCCCGGTATACGACGGCGCGCGAGGCGCACCAGCTTCCGACGATGCGCAGCACGGCGTCAAGCCAAGGCGCGGCACCAACTTCGCCAAGGGCGCTCTTGAAGTGGCGCAACGGCATCATCTCCAGCTCTACGCAGCCGGCGCAAGAGAGAGGGGCGTCTCGTCCCGCCCAAGATGCGCGACAAGCGGCAAGGAAGAGCACCGCGATGTCCCGGGCGACCACTGACAAGCGAGCTACCTCGCTGCGGCCAACGGCCGACGCCGCGCCTCCGACGCAAGGTGCGCCATCCTCTCCCCGGGCCCTTTTGCAGTGGCGGCAGGCCAAGCAAACGGCGGCGGGAGGGGGGTCTGAGGTCTCCAGCCAGCGGGCAGGAGCGAGACCCATTTTGCAGGCTACCTACGCAGCGCTCCAGGCGCGCGAGGAGCTTGCCCGGGCCTACACATCGTTCTCAGCGTGTGAGGCGCCAACCTCAGTAAGGGCCGCTGTGAATGGGCGAGCCGCTGTGAATGGAAGGACGCCCTCCATTCGGACGGTGCCTAACAGAGAGGCCACCGTACTATGCCAGGTGGCAAGACCTGTACCGATATTTAGTTGGCACCCCAACAGGGCCCCATCCCCAGAAACCTACGCAACGATCCTAGCGTGCGAGGTTCTTGGGCGAACGGTTTCGTCCCTAGCCTCGCGGACGGCGCCTCGGAAGGAGGCGCGGGTGCCCGGCCGAGGGGCGGGACCGTCATCGATGCGGAGCCGACACGCCAAGAGGGCGCGCCCGGATGCCTCGGCGACGCCCAAGGAGCATCAGGCACCAACGTCGCCCAGGGCCCTTCTGCGTTGGGCCCAAGCCAGGCAGGCAGCGCCGCCAGGGACGGCTCCGAGTGCCAGCCCCAGAGCGGAGCAGGAGGCAAATGGCGATCGCGCGAAACGATCACACCCTACTGCCGGGGCTACCCAGCAGGCGGACGTCGGGCAGCTCAGACCAAGGGCCACGGCGGACCCTCCGCTACGAAGTACAGCATACCCAGCGGCTCTAACTCTCGAGAATACCGTAGGGGTACCCTCTTCGGGAGAGGACCCCGAGGACCGCCGGGCCTTCGAGGCAGGCGTCGCAGCTAGGGCCGGCCTCAAGCTGAAGATGCCCGCCCAGCGCGGATGGAGCAGCCCAGCAGAAAGGGAGCTGGCCTTTGCGACCCAAGCGGGCATCTACCTACGCGGCTTTCTCCCTGAGGCGGCACGAGTCCGTCTCCTCGGAGGCGAACGCAGCGCGATGCAGCTCGGCCGAGTCTCGCAGGAGCAGCGCGTCTGGAGCGCCATTATGCTGCGGCCGGGCAAGGATGGTGCCAGCCTCCTTCAGGCATGCAAGGCCGCAGCGCTCATCCGAGGCTTCGCAGAAGCCAAAGGGCTTAGCGAGGAGCAAATCTGGCCCCTATCCCACGCGGCGGCGGCTTTTCTAATTTCGGAAGAACATCGCCGCGCGACTGAAGCAGCCCGGGGATCGAGGGGCGGAGCCACGGCGGGCAACAACCTGCGCCGCGCTCTCCGCCACATGGTGAAAAACCTTGGTTTTCCAATCGAGCTCGAGGGACCGCTCGTCGAGGGGGCGGCCCCAAAGGTCGTCGCGAGCCAGAGAGCCAACGCGGCGGCGACCAACCCAGTCCATATCTATCTTCAGCTCGAGACCCTCGCGCGAGAGTCTGCTTATTCCGTCGTTCGTTTCTTCGCGAGGAGCCTCCTCATTGTCGCTCTCACCTCGGTGCGCGCGTGCGAGGGGGGAAGGTTCACTCTCTTCAGAGACGAGAAACACCCGGCATCGGTGATTCGCGGGCTCGTCACCAAATCCAAGGACGGCTCGGCGATGGATATTTATGCCCCAGCTGAGGGCATCCTCCTCGGCAAGCTCGACTGGCTCGAGCAGCACCTCGCGGACGTGGAAGTCAACGGAGGGTGGCTCTTCCCCGACTACACGGGCGACCACGGGCACCGGAGCAACCTGCTGAAGGCGTCCATCATCTGCCCCAACACGGTGCTACCCAAAGGGGGCCTCGCCAAGATTGCCAAATCTCTTTTCGCGCTTGACCCCCTTCGACTTTCCGCCACGGACCTCAAGGCCCTCGGGATCACGGGACACTCTTTCCACGGGTCTCTCTCTGATGTCGCGAGGCGGATCGGGCCAATCGTCGACTCCCCGCCCTTCCCCATACCGGCGGGCCTCCGCCTCGGTTTCTCCGACTCGGACGTCAACGAGTTTGGGCACTGGCTGCGCGACGCCGACGCGAAGGCGGCGGCGGCGGCCACCGCAAGCCAGCGCGCCAAAGGACCCCGACTCGGGCTGCCGACACACGGCATGGCCCGGCACTACACGAGCGGCACCGGCAGGGACGGTGAGAGGACCCGGCAGATCGTCGTGCGAAAGCGCCTCATTCGCTACCTCCGCGCGGCCGTGGGTCACTGGACGGCCGACGGCCGGATCTGGACGGTGATACAGCCGGGTCCGCCGGCTGGGACGCCATTCTCGGGGGAGAGGACGGGTCCATCTCCGCGGGCGATCAAAGCGAAAGCGAGGCAGACGCCTAGTCTAGACCCCCCTTTCGGTTTGTTTGTGTTCTTGTTTTACTAGCCTTAGGCTAGCTTAAAGGGTTTCTTCTTTCGGGGAGTTCTGATGGCCGTCCAGTTGATTCTGACAGCCATACAGCAAGCCTACCCCGACACAAAGTGTTTTCTCCTTTGTTTGTTTCTCTCCTAGGCTTCAGCTTTACTAGAGTGTCGTTTCGTCGGGGAGAACTGATGGCCGTACAGTTGATTTCTGACTGCCGGACAGTCGCCTACCCCGACGGAAGAATACCGCACGGGGCGGGCCGTTGTGGACACCAATTCTCGATGAAGAATGGGCCACCACCCAGTGTCCCAAGCCTCTGTTCGTGTTTCTCTCCTAGGCTTAGGCAGTCTTTAGAAGGTTTTATTTTGTGAGAGAGTTTCCGCTTCTGACGGCCACACGCGACCGCACGGTAGTAGGCCTACCGAAAAACAGAAAAAATACCGTGGGGGGGGGGCATTGTGCCAGAACCTAATAGGGACAGCGGCGGAATCCGCCGAGAAGCCGAGCTCCTTACCCTAGCCCAACAGGTGGCGAGAGCGGAGCCTCTACGCCTCCTCTGTGCCTGCTACCCCCGCCAGTGCCACGCGACGGCAGTTGCTAGGCTCATCCTCATCCGGGAGAGAGCCCAAGTGCTCGCGGAGCATGCGGAAAGACATAATTAGACTATAACACGAATCTTTGGAGGAGCGGGCGGCTGCTAGCCGCGCGCGTTCCCCCCCAATAGCTCCGAAGGAAAGATCTTTCCACTGAGTAGACAGAAACGTTTACTGGGATCATAGAAGCTGGGTGTTCACCCTTCCCTACCCAGAAGCTGACCTAGAAGCTCTTTGGCGTGGTTTTTCCGGGCACTCCCCCCCGGCGAGTCGGACATCGCGCGAGCAGCGATCTTCGGGCATAGGCTCAAATTTGTTTCCTCTCGATATCTCTGCGGACTCCTGACCACCCACAAGTGACGGTGTGTGTTAGTAGTGGGAGAGATCGAGGGGGTTTTCTTTTAGCGTTAGTCGCGCGAAAAGAAAATTCGAGCCTACGGAGCGACTCGCCTCTACACACTTTCACACGAGCTTCCAGCACTGACAGCACTCGCTCAACACATTTCACACTCACACAGCGGCATCGATGAAAAGAGACCGACGGAAAAGTTTGTACTCGACTTTCTACTCGCCTCTCTACTCACCTCTCTCTCTTCTACTGGCCTCTCTACTCGCCTCTTTACTCGCCTCTCTACTCGCCTCTCTACTCGACTCTCTACTCGCCTCTCTACTTGCCTCTCTATTCGACTCTCGACTCGACTTCGACTCTCTACTCGACTCTTCTCTCTACTCGCCTCTCTACTCGCCTCGCTACTCGACCCTTGACACGACCCCGACTCTCTATTCGACTCCCTATTCGACTCTCTACTCGTCTCTCTACTCGCCTCTCTACTCGTCTCTCTACTCGCCCCTTTACTCGACTCTCTACTCGCCCCTCTACTGGACTCTCTACCCGCCTCTGTACTCACCTCTCTACTCGCCTCTCTACTCGCCTTTCTACTCGTACTCGTCTCTCTACTCGCCTCTCTATTCGACTCTCTACTCTCTACTCGCCTCTCTACTCGCCTCTCTACTCGCCTCTCTACTCATACTCGCCTCTCTACTCGACTCTCTGCTCGCCTCTCTACTTTCTACTCGACTCTCTACTCGACTCTCTGCTCGCCTCTTTACCTCTACTCACCTCTATACCTCTACTCGCCTCTCTACTCGCCTCTCTACTCGCCTCTCTACTCGACTCTCGACTCGCTTCTCTATTCACCTCTCTACTCACCTCTCTACTCGCCTCTCTACTCTCCTTTCTACTCGTACTCGCCTCTCTACTCGCCTCTCTACTCACCTCTGTACTTGCCTCTCTACCCGCCTCTCCACTCGACTCTCTACTCGCCTCTTCACTCGCCTCTCTTCTACTAGCCGCTCTACTCGACTCTCTATTTGCCTCTCTACTCGCCTCTCTACTCGTGCTCGCCTCTCTACTAGACTCTCCACTAGACTCTCTACTCGCCTCTCTACTACTCGACTCTCTGCTCGCTGCTCGCCTCTCTACTCGATTCTCTACTGGCCTCTCTTCTCTCTACTCGACTCTTTGCTTGCCTCTCTGCTCGATTCTTTATCTACTCGACTCTCTACTCGCCTCTCTCTCTACTCGCTTCTCTACTCGCCTCTCTACTCACCTCTCTACTCATCTCTCTACGCACTCAACTCTGGGTTTACCCACAAGCCCGAGATGGAAATGGGTACGTAGCCCAAGTAGACTGAGACTGTTCTACTGCTGTACAGCACTGCTGTCACACAAAGCAGAGTGCGCGCGCTGCAGGCCGCAATGCCGCAGGCCGATGAATTTTATTGTTGCTTTGAAGCACAATTAGAAAGCTAGAATGAGGAGACATCCTTGGCTGACCACACAGAGCTAAGGGGGATTTCCATCATGTTTGCGATTTGTGGGTTAGGGTTATCGGGGGTCCGCCCCTTGGGACGAGGCCACGTGCAATTACGCAGCCGAGGCCGGCCACTTGGAGGTGCTGCAATGGGCGCGCGCCCAGGGCGCCCCGTGAAGCAAGTGGACCATGGCCGCGGCCGTCCGTGGCGGGCACCCAGAGCTCCTGCAGTGGGCGCGCGCTCAGAACCCAGACCAGCGCCCACTGTCCAACCCCCCCCCACACACGGGAACACCCCCCCCCTCACCGTGCGCGGCGCACGAGCGCGCGCACGAACCCGCCGCGCGGCGCACGCGCGCGGGGCACGAGCGCGCGCACGAGCCCGCCGCGCGGCGCACGCTCGCGGGGCATGAGCGCGGGGCACGAGCCCGATGCGCGAGGCCGCCCCTCTGCTGGAAGGCCGCCCCTCTGCTGGAACCCGTCCAAGCCGTTGCGCTGCCGGCTGGGCTGTGCCACTGCGCCCGGTGTCCTCGTGCGGGACTGGGCGCCCCCCCCTCGCATCGCCGTGCCGATGGTGCGCCGGCGCAAGATGGTGCCCGAGTTGGTTGGCCCTGGCGGCCGCACACCCGCCGCGCCGCGCGCGCGGCCGCGGCCCCGGGGCCGAGCCGTGCGGCGGGCTGGTGCGATAGCACCAGCAGCCGCCCGCTGCTACAGGTGGCGGCCAGGTGCAGGCGCCACTCCGCGGCGCTCAGCGCGATGACCCGGACGCGCCGAGGGTCGCTCTCGTGCAGTGCGGCCGCGAAGCACGCCTCGAACTCCCGCTCCGACGCCAGCCGCACCTCCTCGAGCTGCTCGGCCCCCGCGCGCCGCGCGGAGAGGACCACGAGCGGCGCCCCGCCGGTCGCCTTACACCGACTGGCCAGGGCCCCGTGATCCGACCAAGACCCACGTGGAACTGGAATACGCCAAGCGCCCCGTCAAGGTGCTGGTGCTCGTAGCGGCGGCCCCCGGGGCAGCGGCAGCGATGGAGCTGACATGCGCGGCCATGCGGCCTGGCCGCCACTTCTTTCCCCCGGGGGGGGCAGGACCACCGGCGGCGCCATGGGCGACGACTCAACGGGGCTCGTGCTCTACGTGGGCCGCGATGCCTCCGGCGGGGAGGCCTGCCCCGGCTCGCGGCGCTGTCTGGCGCTGGTGGACGCGCAGTGCATCCCGCACTAGCCGTTCCGCGGTGTCTGGGCTGAGCGCGCCGAGGTCACTAACCTCTATGGCGGTGCTCCCGTACGCGGCGACGGCCACGCCCTGCTTACGTTCCGCGTCGGTCCGCGGGCCCACCAGGTTGTCCTTGCCGAGCTGCACGTGCTCGGCCAGTTTGCGTATGCTGTTTTGGCACGCCACGTCATTCTGCGTGTGCACCTGCTGCGCGCTCTTGTCCCTCGCCGTCTGCCACCTGCGCAGGACCGCGCTCGCGGCCAGCCCGAGCCCCCCCAGCAGGGGGATCAACCACGGGGTCTGGGCGAGAAAGGCGACCGTCCCCACCGCGGCGCCAAACGCCATCTTGAACAGCTCGGCCAACGGGCCCAGCAGCGGGCCCAGTATATAGGCGGCGAGCGCCAGCACCAGGCCGCCGACGATCAGGCGCCAATTCGACAGAATGTCGCCCACCAGCGAGTTGCCGACCTCGTTGTCGTCCTCCTCCTCCTCGTCGTCGTCCTCCTCCTCGTGATAGACCTGCATGCGGTCACACCGGGTCCTCTGCGCCTGAGGGGTCTGTACAAATTTGGGGTCGTGCGCAGAACACGCAGTGGAGAAGGGTGAACGCGCGGCCCGGAGCGGCGCGTGCGAGAGGCCGAAGCCGCGGCCTTGCGCGCAGACGCGCTAGCGCGTAGCCGCCGTGCGCGACCTGCGCGAGGCCGAGCACCGCCTGCGCTGCGCCGAGCAGGAGCGCCCGCCGAGCACGCGCCTGCTGGCCGCGGCCCGCGGGCTGGCCGAGGCGAACGGCCGCCGGTGCACCGGGTCGTCCACCTGCTCCGCTCGCTCGAGGTCCGAGCCCCGGGCCGGCGAGCTGCTGGAGATCATTGTGGGCGACGGCCTCGAGCAGCGGCCACTCTACCCCGCCATGGTGTTCTCATACTTCTCGCCCTTCTTCCGGCCGAGGGGCCGCGCCGCCTCGGTCAATTGTGAGAGTTTCCGTTTTCGCCAACCCGAGGTGATGGAAATTCTCCTTAACTCGGCCCCCCACTGAGGTCTTGAATGCTCGGTGGGCTCGTTGGGCTCATTCGTCTCTCTCCCGTGCCCCCCTAATGAGCCCAATGACCCGGGCTAAGTGGGCTAAGTGGGCTAAGTGGGCTAAGTGGACTAAGTGGGCTAAGTGGGCTAAGTGGGCTAAATGGGCTAAATGGGCTAAGTGGGCAAAATGGGCTAAATTGGCTGAACAACACCCCCTTGCTTCAGTCGCTCTGCTAACGGGGGGGTCACGTGCGGAGACTCGAGCGAACATGAGGGCGAGTCCTCTCTCCTCTCGTTTCTTCCTTCGGTACACTAGCCCTTCGGTATTACTATCGGTGAGGCGCCGACCTCTACTTTAACCGTAAGAATCTTTTAGTAAGAAGCTAGATATCTTTAACGGTAGAAGTAAGCGGCGCGTCGCTCGCGTCGCGCTGTTCTTTGAGCTGCCGCCATCTAGCTGCGATCTTTCTCATCGACATCGTCGACCATGGACTCTCTCTCACCCCACCCACCACTACCCTGGTGAGTGAGACTCCATTGCGAGATTCCTCGTGGACACTCGGTTGCTCTGTCTGTGTGTCTTGTGTTTGTCCGCATTGTCCGTCTGTTTTGCCTCCCCATGCACCAGGCATGGGGGGAGGCGCCCGTGTTGCGTGTCAGTGGACAGTCGTGTGCGGGGTCCAGGACCTCCCTCTGTGGGGAGCCACCTCGGCCCTGCCCCTTCCACCGTTCGCTCTGCAGCTGGGCTAGGGTTTCGTCAACCCTAGCCTAGCGGCGGCTGTTGGGAGGCGGCTGTCGCCGCGCCAGAGGCGGGCGCTTTGCCCATTCTTTCTGTATTCTATATATGTGTCCCTGCACTCTCGTGAGGCACGTCCGACGTGCGGGGGGGGGGGACCTGTTGCAGAGGGGCTAAGTGGGCTAAATGGGCTAAATGGGCTAAGTGGGCTAAGTGGGCTATATGGGCTAAATGGGCTAAGTGGGCTAAGTGGGCTAAGTGGGCTAAGTGGGCTAAGTGGGCTAATAAGTGGGCTAAGTGGGTTAAGTGGGCTAAGTAGGCTAAGTGGGCTAAGTGGTGGGCTAAGTTAGCAGCGGCTAAGCGGGCTAAGTGGGCTAAGTGCTAAGTGGGCTAAGTGGGCTATATGGGCTAAGTGGGCTAAGTGGGCTATATGGGCTAAGTGGGCTAAGTGGGCTAAGTAGGCTAAGTAGACTAAGTGGGCCAAGTGGGCCAAGTGGGCTAAGTGGGTTAAGTGGGCTAAGTAGTAAGTAGGCTAAGTGGGCCAAGTGGGCTAAGTAGACTAAGTGGGCTAAGTGGGCTAAGTGGGCTAAGTGGGCTAAGTGGGCTAAGTGGGCTAAGTGGGCTAATAAGTGGGCTAAGTGGGTTGAGTGGGCTAAGTAGGCTAAGTGGGCTAAGTGGTGGGCTAAGTGGGCTAAGTGGGCTAAGTGGGCTATATGGGCTAAGTGGGCTAAATGGGCTATATGGGCTAAGTGGGCTAAGTGGGCTAAGTAGGCTAAGTAGACTAAGTGGGCTAAGTGGGCCAAGTGGGCTAAGTGGGTTAAGTGGGCTAAGTAATAAGTAGGCTAAGTGGGCCAAGTGGGCTAAGTAGACTAAGTGGGCTAAGTGGGCTATGTGGGCTAAGTGGGCTAAGTGGGCTAAGTGGGCTAAGTGGGCTAAGTGGGCTAAGTGGGCTAAGTGGGCTCAGTGGGCTCAGTGGGCTAAGTGGGCTATGTGGGCTTAGAGGGCTAAGTGGGCTATGTGGATGTGGGCTAGGTGGGCTAAGTGGGCTCGGGTTAACCCTAACTCGATATATCGGGTTAACCTGATATTATATATA
>Ga0335398_10010185_pt1 | contig 10740 bp, 13 predicted proteins | sample BON03_FD_205742 | JGI IMG/M metagenome (GOLD analysis project Ga0335398, IMG submission 205742) | Freshwater microbial communities from Lake Bonney liftoff mats and glacier meltwater in Antarctica - BON-03 (spades assembly) (version 2) | ecosystem: Environmental > Aquatic > Freshwater > Ice >...
ACACACACACACACAAAAGCACACACACACACACAAATACACACACACACGCACACACTCTCTGTCTCACACACACGCACAGACAGACAAACAAACGGACAGACAGATAGACAGACACCTAGACACACAGACACACACACAGACAGACAGACAAACAGACACTTTGTTTTTGGAGAAATCACGCGCCAAACTACACAAACATCCATAAAGTGAACCGTTGGGGACCCATACCCTCACCGAGCTGGCGTATCCCTGCGCTACGCGTGCACCTACGGCGCGTCGTGGTCTCACGTTTTGAATGAAACACTTCCTTTGGCGTGAAACCAGCGGCTCTCAATTCACCGCAGCTTGAGTTGATACTCATTCGCTTTCGTTGATAACCATCGATGTCTCATATATCATATAATGCGTACTTGCGCTGGATCTCAAGAACTATCGTTTGTAGTCAGGACATATCGAGTCCATTTTTGAAAAAAAAAATCGGTCCCAGTGGAGGTCCAATATTTTGAGGACGTCTCGTCGAGAGGTGAAGTATGATTTGTGGGATGTCATCATTGACCTGTACGCAGTTTCTGAGCAAAAGCTTGTTGAGCCGACCGTGAACTTAGCCTACAAATAAATTTACAAATATACATGTGTGTATACATGCACACATATATACATACATATACATGTTTCATGAGGGTGTCAGTCTACATGTACGCGAATCAGATGCCTCAAAGTGGGTCCAAACAGCCACCCACAGTGTGTGGCTTTGTTTTATTGACAGTAGGGTAAGAAAGATTAGACGGACGACTTCCAGTCCCCAGAAATGCACTTGAATCTTGGACCATTTCTAGACGAACGAATCTGGTTACGGTCAAAATAAGAATTTGCTTCTCCGATGTAACGGGTACATGTCAGTTTTCAAGGCAACAAATTGAAAGGAAATATTAGAATTCGGTCAGGAAAACTTGTAAGTTTCTGACGCACTTTTTGAAGAGCTTCAAAATAAGCTTTGGATCAAGTCAATTGGATCGCAGGAAAATGACGTTCCAAAAGTAAATCAAAATAGGTCTCAATGGTTCCTGGAATAGGCAATTTGACCTGGGATTCAAGAAACTATCCCCCACCATTGCAGACATATGAGAAGGCAGTCAACGCCGCTCGGGCCTTCATGGCGACCCTCGCAACCTCAAGCTTCCGAAGGCCCCCTCCAAGGGTAGCAAAATTGGATCCGAGACACAGCGAGAGGACGCTACCCCACCCAAAAGTGACAGGCGTACATGATGCGACGGCGAGTACGGTCCTGCTGTATCGCGAATCAGTGGCAGTAGAGGGGGTCCGCCTTCACGACAGCACCCTGGTCCGCGTAAGGGGAGCGACTGGGGGAATGGATCCCCCAGAGCATTTCCTCCCCATCTCGGGGCTTCGGAAGGGTGATATGATCGCGTCGGACGAACAGAACGAACGGGGCGGGTTCCAGCTCGAATGGGCAACGGTGGTCTGCTTACTGGCTTTGAACTCAGGGATCCTCAGATACCAGTAGTCATCAGCGAGGTCACAATGACTCCCCCCCTCTCCTCAGGACACGCCGAGGGAGAAGGCGATGAGACCACATGGGTGTACACCTGCGTAACAACCCCCCTTCACATATGATCGCACGCGGCCCACTCTGCCGTCACGCCAGCATGGCTCTCCTCCCGTTCAATGACGTCTACGTCCCTACGCTTCAGTGGGCAGAGCGACAATTGAGGGACGAGCAGTGGACGCTGCTAAAGATCGACAGAGCTCAAGGGCGACAGGTTCAGACATATGGGTACGACAAGACGCAACACAAAGGATTCCTCACAGATCTGGCATTTGTAGGCGCGTTCAGTGATGACATAATGGCATGGGGCCCAGGGGCGCTGGATATCAGTCCCAGGGGCAACCCCACCTTCGACATGACTGCCTATACCCCCTGTGACAGGTCGACATCCTTGAATGCCCCCGGGATGCACGAAGCGATTTAGGAGGATTGGCACCCCCCGCAGGTTCGAGATTGCCGCAACTACAGTGGCCACCCACCTGCCAGATCAGGCGGAGCAGACAACTCCAGGAGTGTGGATCCAGATCTTCTTCCCGGTCCGAGGCCGAGGGGGGGAGGTCACGATTGGCTACGAGTGCGACGTCCAGGACCCACAGCCCTGGCACCTCACAGTTGAGGAATGCACCAACATAGCTATGTTGGAGACTGGCCCCACAGACCCGGGGATCGACAAGCAATTGGGGGTACCAGGCAATCAAAGGCTCCTCACTGGCCTCTATATCGTAACACTCTTGGCCCAGACCTCCAAAGATGGAACATGGGTTGATATCAGCAGGGATACAGCTGGCAGGCGGGTACTGGCAAATAAGGACACGATGATCGTGGTACACCTTGCTCCATTGCCCAATCTCCAGCTTACTGGTCCGGATCGATTGCTTGAACCACACACAAACGAGTACCTTTCTGAGAACTCGATCATGACGCAACGGAGAGCATACCTCAGTGACCATGGTTGCGAGATGGAGGTCTATGAAGGATATTGTTGCAACGGCACTGACAGAGAAACCCTGAAACGCATTGCGGTGCTCCATAATGAGCGGTACCCGGGGGTAACCCCCAGCTCCTCCAGGCTACAGGCCTGTTTCCTGAAGGTGGGAAGAAAGGGCTTAATAGTCAATTACCTCATGCACGACTTCGACGTACTGCGGGCTGCTAAACCCTCAAAAAGCACATACCCCAAGGAGCTGAGCAAGGGACAAGTCAAGGCCGCTGATGTCCCGGTGGCCTCTACCTCCTTCTGGCTCAGTTTCAGCCCATTGGAGGAGAGATCCGTGTCTAGGCAAGAGATGAGGTTCTCCAAACTGCGAGAACGCCAGTCTCTGTGGTGCCCAAGACCCGCCCCTCTCGATCAGAGGCCCATGATCCGGGACCCCACACGGCTGCCCCTCGAATCAATTTCTTTTATCACCTTCATCAAATTCATCATTCTCACTCAAGAACCCCATGAGTCGCCCAAAAGGTCGCTCCATAGGCTTCTCTACAGGCCTGATGGCGCTAGTTGACATCCAGATGTCAGACCATGTAACGCAGAACCCGGGCTTCTCCTTCGCAGTATAACCTTATGATCAGTGCCACCTACGGAAAGATTCCACGATCCAGATGAGGCTGATAATAGTCCCCTTGTGGAGCCTACGAGAGGTCCAAAACGAGCTGGGAGTGATCCCTGGCCACTTGTCGCTAGCTACCCCGCTGATAAACACCGGGCTACACATCGCCGACATACTCACTATGATGGCACCTGGTGGCGACCGGATGCCAGGGTGTGTCTACCAGGCACCAGAGGCGGAAATTCCAGAGACTGCCCACCTCTTCTGGCTCCAACTCGGACTCACACAACTCCCCTTCCAACCAGCACGCAATGCCATCAAAGTTCTTAACACCTCTATGACTGGACTTATCAACGACAGGTCCAGAAACGACGGCCTTGGCCTACTCCTGCCGCCCAAGATCTGCACGACGCAACCACAGGGACTGTGCTACACCATAGTAGGGCAGAGACAGGTACGGAACCAGGAGGGGCAAGAGGAGGAGACCGCTGGCCCCCAGACTCGGGCTGAATACATGATGGGCACTGAATGGGCCCTCATGTGGAAGCACCCCCAGGGGATTGACAGACGGGAAGGGCCGCCTCTGTATGGATGGATACTATTAGTGATTCCCGTCCATAGTCTGCTAGCAAGGAGCAAATGTATTTTGTGTGAACCCAAGTCTGCTGGTCTACAGCTGATTCGTGACAAATTGCCACAACTCAGAGTCGTGAACCTCCGGAGCCGACAGGATGGAGGTCCCAACGGGTGAGACACGTGGATGGTGGACCCGACAGAGCTCACGATGCAGCAAGTCATGAAAAGGTACTGCCGGCCCAGAGCGGTCAACTTCCACCCAGCCATTAAAACCAAGCACCTGATCGCGAATCTGCTCTCGATGACCGAGCCAGAGCCCCCTAAATTGCTACAACTGGGCGCCCACCCTGCTCTAATGGGTCCAATGAAGGCAACTGCCAGACAGCTGCCCAACTTGATGATGCCTGCGGGCAGATTTCAGGGCAATCAACACGCCCTCGGACCTTCTGGGTCTCTGCCCTGGGACCTGCCAAGCGAAGGCCTCTACCTACTGATCCACACTCGCACAGGTTGCATTTTCGAGCTCAACGTGCTGCCACTTCATACAGTAAAGCTCCTTAAGCAAGACATCGGGACAGCTATATTGGAAAGTCCCTCGGTCTTTGAGCTCTACTTCAGAGAGGAGGCGCTGAACGACCAGGAACCCCTGCAGTATGGCATCTCCAGTGGCTGCCTGCACCTCATCTCACTGCAATCCCCGACTTTGCCCGACAGAACATTCGACACAGCCGTCGAGAGACATTGCCATAACGCCTATCGTCACGACAGCCTCCTGTCTCCTGCCCTGCCCCCTGCCCTCTTGCCCTTGACCCGGGCAGGAGCCAGTGCGCAATCCGCCAAGCCACTCCTGCCCTCGGGCGGGAGTGGCTCATAATGGTAAACCCATGGGGTTCCCCTGCTGGAGGAGCAGGTGGTCCCGCCCCTGAACCCAGTTGTGGGTTCGGGAGTACAGGGGAGGGCGGGAAGGAAGAAAGGGCGGGGCCGCAGAAGGTAAGTCACATAGCACCAAGACCTACCAGGACCAGGATTAGAGTGGAGACTTCTGCCAACTCCCCACACTCTGGAGCAACAACAATGGAGTTGAAATGCTTCCAGCGAATGGGCCAGGGTGAGTTATGCCCCCGGCAGTGCCGATGCTGGAATACCATCTACGACACTGACTCGAAAGTCATTGTCGGTACAGCATCGGCAGGTCTTGGCCTCACAGCTAACAAAGCCCTAGAGCGGGACGAGATTATCGCAGCGTTCAGGGAGTCGATCATCCTGAGGGGGAGAGCTGCGGATGAGGCCCATGAATGAATAATAAACTTCAATACAACTTGCACCGTTGGGAGGGGCTTCCAGTACTCGATCTGAAGAAAATTGGCATCGGAAACTACCCACTCCATAGTGATGCCATCAGATGACCGTCTCCTGACCCTGTCCCAACGGAGAATCTCACCAGACCTCCGCAAGGCTCTGAACCAAGGGACAGGGAGCTGAGGATGGGCCCACTTGGCAAACCATACATGCTGTGCCCGACACCGCAACACCAGACTGGAGGTGCTATCGGTAGCCAACACTGGCATAGGCGAGATCCAGGGCACTGAGGTGGAGGCAGTCCTACGGGCAAACAGGTTCATCCCCATACATGACACGATTCTCATATGCTACAGGGACACTGAGGGAGGAGGCCCACATGAACAGCTGCTTAAAGAAAGGCAGACCCTTGCAAGACTATTTGACTGCCAGTGCTGCGAATGCACAGGTAAATGCGGGCCCAAGCAGAGTGGAGGAGCTCAAAACACCCCAGTGCCCGCCTCAATAGGTCGAGATGACCACAAGAGGAAACCCTGCACACCATTCACCGTCCCCCGCAGGTACGAGACAATGCCTAGACGGGTGGAACAGTTATCAGAGGATGTGCCGCAGGCACGGCACACCCAAAGAGCTGGATCCACCAGACAGGTAAAACGCAAAGCAGGGCGAGCAGCTGGACCCAAGACAGCACCCAGTCTGCTCCATATCGATGAATTCTACGCAGGGATCGATCACGATATGGGCACCACCCTTACCAACGAAGGCCACAGTAACAGCGCGGTCGATACTAGTGGAAGTGCTCACGGCACTGTCGACAGCGGGAGGACGGAGACCAACTGGAGTGGCAATGGCACTTCTGGGGGCACGAGTAACCCCGAGACAGGAGGTGAAACCAAGATCGCCACCATGGCGTTTGTGACGAACCACTCCCCCTGCCCCGACAACGCCCGTGACAGATTTTATTTTTTGATTTTAGTTGCTTTTATTACTGGAAACAGTAGTTTAGAACCCTTGATTGAGGGTCTATATGCTCAAATCCATGTGAATCTGAGGTGACGTGTTTTCGGCCGGAATCGAACCGGGGACCTTACGGATTACTAACTTTCTTGAGTGCCGCGCTCTCCACCACTGAGCTATGGTGACGGATGAATCACCGAAAATCCTTTAGGACCCTCTCATGTCGGGATAGTGGCGGCGCTGCTGCCTACTCCACGGGAGCAGATGATACAGATAACAAACACAGCCACACAGCCGCAGGTGCGACTGGAAATAGTGCCCCCCATGGCACTGGCCATGATGTCGGAGCAATGCTCAAGAAAGGTGACACAGGTACCGGGGGCGCTCCAGCCACTGCAAAGGGCCACGAGACAGCAAACGGAGACATTGGGGTGGCGCAGCACGTGTGATAGGACATCAGTAGTGCCCAGACTAACAAAGGTGGAGACGAGACTGACACGGCTGGTAGATGCGGTCACCTCATAGGAAACAAGAACGATCATAAAACTGAACACAAGGCCACAGACACGGACTCGGCCGAGTCGAAATGCAAGGACAATGACGCTTCCCACGAGAATGGGCCCGAAACCAGAAGGCGTGCTATAGGCACCAAATGAGCAGTCAGATGCCTCCAGATCCCAGGCACCGCAAGGAGCAGGCAACGAGACTGGCATGGCCTGGTGTACGGAGACGACCCCCTCCAGTGCTGTAGCCCAGGTCACGGGGGACGGAGGAGGGGTTGATAGCATCCCGGGCGGAATTGGGAGAGTAAAGGCGAAAGGAGCAAGCAGCAAGGCGTGCGCGAAGGGAAACACAATGGCTTTCCACGCGGCTGACGTGAGCAACAGGCCCCTCACTCAATATCCAATGCTCTCCCCGTGCGATCTGCCCAAACACGAGGACTGACGAACACCGCGAACACTTGCTTCCTTAATGCCTCACTGCAGTGCCTGGGAAAGGTCTGGGAGCTCGGTGAGTCGAGGGCCCGGCAGCCGAGGCGGAGAAGGTTGCTCGAATCCCGGCTGCTAGAATGAATCTCCCAGCTACAACTCAGATTAAGTTCCCACTACACTCCCAGACCCCTGCTGGACACATTGCCACGGATTGCCGATGAACTACACACAGGGCAGCAGGCAGAAACCCACGAATTCCTAGTTTGCCTACTCGGCAAGATGGACCAGGGTGGGCTGTAGGAAGTCTTCTACGGGTCCACCCAAACGGTGCTAACTTGCTTAACCTGCCCCCACAGCCTTGTCCAACAGTCGGCAATTGCACATTTGTCCTTGGATCTTGAGCCCCCCATGAACAGCACTGTAAACCAATGCCTCGAGGCCTTCTTCACCCCAGCGAGCGCCTTGGACGAGTACCGTTGCGATAGTTGCAACCGGGTGGGCACCTCCACGCTGTCTCCCTCGATCTCAGCTCCGCCGACCATCTTGATGATCCACCTCAAGCGCCTAGTTCTTGGGAGAAAAATACAGCATCTGGTCGGATTCGAAGAGGAACTAGATCTCAACCCTCACATGGCAGTGAAAGGTGAGCCCCTAATCTATGAGCTTATTGGAGTCATCGAGCACATTGGAAGTCACAAGGCAGGACACTATATTGCTTTCACTAGAAGGGAGGCAGCTTGGAATCGGTGCGACGACACCAACATCTCCCCAATTGCCTTGCACGACGTTCTGAAATGCCAAGCGTACATGTTAATGTATAGAGCAAAGGCGACTGGAAAGCGCCCGCGAGCAGAGTTTACCGCGGGAGCAAAGGCGACTGGAAAGCGTCCGCGAGCAAAGTTTACTGTGGGAGGTGTGGACAATGCTGAAATCAGTCCCGGGCAGCATGCCAGACAGGATACACCGGAGCCTAAAAAAAGGCCAACCCACCGGCAAAAGGGCCCAAGGATCGCAGGTGAGGCTGCCAAGGTGACGTGCGGAAGCGGCAAGGGCCTTGGTACCCCAAGCCCCGGGCACGGGGCGGCCAGTGGAGAGGTCAAAGCTACAATCAGCAGGACGCCACTTCATCCCACAGGGCTGGTGAACAGCCCCCGGATGGAAGAACGGAGGGAGGGGACGAGGACGCGTATTGAAAAAGAACTGATCAACGACCCAAAGGGGGAGTCCTCGAGCATGCAGGACTCCTCCCTGGACTGGACAGCCCCCCCTCCCGCCCCCCGCTTGGGCAGAAAACACCAAGGGAAAGGAGCCAGAAGGGCTGCAGTCCCTTGATGACCCCCCCGAGAAAGCAGCGGAGACTCGGTCCCCGGACCCTGAAGCGACCAACCCCTTCACCCTGATCAGGCTGCAAACGAGTATTGCGAACTTCCAGAGTCTCTGCGAGGATAGCCTGGAGCATGTAGGGCTGCTGCTGAGTGAAATCGCCCAGTACCCTCTCCCGCCCACAGTGGTGAAGAAAATACTCGGCTTTGAGAACAACATGGAGATCCAGTTGTTCCCAGAACTCTTCGCCACTTCACAGCTCTATACTGCCATCCTGGACTCTGATGACAATATAACCCCCCAGTGGTACATCGAGCCCTTTGAGAGACACATCCAGTTGCTCCAGCATGCCACTACTGTCATAAATGATATAGGACCCAAACTGAAGACCTGGTATGAGAGCACGGATGGGGAAATGGCATCGGCTGGGCTCTTGCTAGCTGAGCTGGCTCCAGAGCCGGACAGAGGGAAACCATTTCCAAACGGCATGACACAGCTGTTGCTGAGGACTGAGAAGGGAGCATAAAAATACTCATGGCTCCAGCTAACCGCATGCCTGGCCAGATCCGACGAGTCCTTAGACGTCCAGGACACGACTGCCTCCATCTCCCAGATTTTAGAAGAACTCCTGCCGCCCACGGACCAGGCTAAGATGGGCATCTCTTAGCCTCCCCAGACTGCACACCTAGACATGGACCTCTCCCGTCCAGAGAGAATCCGATGCTCGGGGTCGGGGGTCCAGCCTGGCAGAGTGGAGAGCGATTCTGAGAGAATGGCTGAGGAAAGAGAAAGAGTACGAGGCTATTTCTGACATAGCCACCCTCTGGGAGGACTCATCCTCTACATACCCTAGACGATCATGGTTCATCATAAGGGCTTTCTATGATGCACTCAGCACTAACATCTCCGTTTGGATTCACAAGCTTAGAAAGAGGGGAATATCCACTTTGGCAGCACACGGTACATCTGTAATAGGATGCGATGGGACCAACGCCAAGCTCCGAGAGGTCAGAAACGAAAAGCTTCTTCTTAACCAAGAGGCCTGGAACGCGGTGGACAGGGTGGACAAATCCGAATGGTACACCCACCTTTCAACAGTGGGCCGCTTCACTCAAACCATCTCTGACCCAAGGATCTCCTCATGGGACGAAGGACCCCATGGGTTCCGAGGAGGGAGAAAGGAAATCTTTGCCCTGTTCAAGAAAGGAGACCCCATTATCTTCTTGCAAGACCTGAGGATCCCAGAGAACAAAGTTGATGCGGTGAAGAGCGAGCTGCACGCCCTCTTCCCCCACTACTGGATCTACATTTTCACGGTGATAACCAATGGAGCAGCGAACCAAGATGATCGGGGTCGGCACTACAAATTCACAACTCTGACTGCCTTAGACTCGCACTACTTCCCGTCTGCAACTCACCTCTCACTCCACCCGGGGTCATCCAAAGGCCCAAAAAGGGGAGGAGCTCGCAAGCCGCCAACTGCAGGCAGATCAGTCTCCATCACCACGAAGACTAAAAACGGTGGCAACCTTCACATCATCAATCTCTACCAATTCACCGCAAACGACGGAGGCCAACAGGACGTAGTCTGGGGACTTATAAATTCCTGGATCAGTAGGCACCCGGGTGAACGAGTCATACTGATTGGAGATATGGATGGCTCTATCCCGGGGGGGCGACATTACTACGCCCATCCCATGGAAAAGAACCTAGTAGAAGTCGATGTCAGATTGGCGAAATTCTGTGCCGACTCCAAGGGAACCATCTCGTCACCAACAGAGCACACATGGAAACGGGGAGATAAACGCGCCAAGCTGGACCATGGCATCTCCTGGAACTTTCACCTTGCATCCCCAAGAGCTGTTTTCAACGATGTGGCACACCAAAGGTTCGATCATGCTATCCTCAGCTTCAGCCTACCCGCAGAATTTTTTTCGAAGAAACCGCAACCAGCCAGGAAACAGCTGGCACCGACAGATAGAATTGACGCAATCTTCTTCCAAAACCACCTGCTGGCGTGGCAGGAGGCAGTCCAAGACAAGGTGCTTCCAGCCTCAGAGGAGAATGACGGCGATACACTCATGGCGATGCAACGGGCAGACCAAGAGGTGATGAAGGATGAGGTGCTTAAGGGTGGACCTGAACCCCTCGAAAACGAAATCAATAAAATGTTAGGTTCGAAACGTGAGGATCGATTTTCGGACCATTTTCCCGATCTGGTACAAAATATCTGTTCGGTTCGTTTTTCGTACCTGCTTCGCCTCAGCATTTTCTGTAAGGCCCCGCAGGATATGCAAAAGTTCCCGCAGAAGTGCCAGAAGATAGCCGGGTGTTGAGAGAGCGCCGTTTATAGTTCCCGACCTCCGATCGACTCGAAACCTGACTCATCCCCTCCGGAACGACCCGGTCTAGACAATATCACGAGTCAACCATGGTCTGAGGCAATCTGCCCCTGTACCTCCTCTGTAAGTGCTTACTTACGCTTTGTCACAATCTTTTTGTTAGAAAAGACAAGACAAAGTACTAGAAGCGGTGG
>Ga0335398_10010188_pt1 | contig 10738 bp, 9 predicted proteins | sample BON03_FD_205742 | JGI IMG/M metagenome (GOLD analysis project Ga0335398, IMG submission 205742) | Freshwater microbial communities from Lake Bonney liftoff mats and glacier meltwater in Antarctica - BON-03 (spades assembly) (version 2) | ecosystem: Environmental > Aquatic > Freshwater > Ice >...
TGGCTGGCAAAGGCCACACAAGCGAGTGAGGTGTAGGCAGTGTAAATGTAGCTTAGTTGAGAATCCGAGTTTTACAAGTAGCAAGTGTCATCGCAATTGTATTTCACACTCATCTGGGTGCTGAGGATATCCACACGCTTCTGTGACATGTCCGTTTTCTGATTCGGGGCCTTATGCACAAAGCTGCAACTGATAGTTGGAGCCTTAGTCACCTGGGCTATTTATACCCAGGGACAACTCCTGTTATGATCAAGCTTGATCATAACAGGAGTTGGCCCTGGGTATAAATAGCCCAGGTGACTAAGGCTCCAACTATCATAACAAAGGTCCCCGCGAAGGAGCACACCGGCTCTTTGCCGTCTACGAGTCTTGACCACCATATCTCTTCGCTTGTTGCTTCTCGGGGGAATCTTTCTTTCACGGATCCCATTTGATGTTTTCGTGACGATTGTCCTTCAACGGTCGGTCACGCAGTTGCCGTTGTCAGAAGTTTGCAATCGCGGGGAAAACCGTCGAGTCGCAATCACGGGGAGGAGATATGTCATGACCCATGCCATGCGAAGTTCGTCGCAGTCGCGGCCGGTCATCAACTTCCATTGATGCATTGTGCACTCACGGTTCCACGATATCAAATATTACGTGTTTTGAACAGGCTATTTTTGTACTCCTGCTCAAAGCCTGAACACCCCCCGGTGGGTGATCACTCGTGTATTACCGGGAACCAATCGCGGAACCTTTGTTATGATAGTTGGAGCCTTAGTCACCTGGGCTATTTATACCCAGGGACAACTCCTGTTATGATCAAGCTTGATCATTACAGGAGTTGTCCCTGGGTATAAATAGCCCAGGTGACAAAGGCTCCAACTTTCAATGAAAGCACTTGTTGCTTGGCATGGGGGGTTATTTTTGACGGAAGAAAAGATAGGGGTGTTGTCTGTGTCTTCTCTATGTTTAACACGGGTGGGAGTGTATGTGGGTGTATGTGTGTGTATATGCACACACACACACACACTGCACAGATGGGGTATTCGGTTATGAGTCCAGAAGTCGGGATGAGACACCTGGAGAGCCGAAACAATCCAGATCGACTAAAGCGCAGTATACATGTAGACCATATAGGTGTACAAAGTACATTTGTCTATATATATGCTGGGCTGCGGGTTTTGATGATCTGGGCTAACTGCTTTTTTTTTTCAAACATGTCTTTTCTTTCGAGAAAAGTAGAAGATGTGACAACAATCAGCAAATCATAGTCACTCACTTCGGTGAGAATAAAAGACTGCACCTTGAGAGTTCCAAACAAAAATACTACATTATTTCTTTCTGAGCAATAATAAAAGCAATCCTCATTTCACTTCACGAGTAAGTGATTGAGTATTAAGGCTGCGCTCAAAAGACACGTATGATATCAGTAGTATTGAGCCTGGCTTGATGTTTTTATGTTAACAAAAGTCTCCACGCTTTAGGGGATATTAAAATAAAACGAGCCTGCAGCGCTTGTTTTACAACCCTCAGTAAAACATTCAACTAAAACAAGAAATTGAAAATTTGACTGCGGCGCATTTCTTTACCACATTTGATTTCGGGGCAGCCTTCCATTCAACGAAGAGGACTGAGGCTTTTTCATTATTGTCTCAGCTGAATATGTAGGAATGCGTTATATCAACGATATTTACACGATGGATCAACGATGGATCAACGATGGATCAAAGATGAAACAAAAATGGATCAACGATGGATCAACGGTGGAACAACAACGGATCAATGATGCATCAACAATAGATCAACAATGGGTCGACAATTTGAATGGATTACACATGTATCAAGGATGCATCTATCAACATACGTTGAGTTTGCTAGATGCAACATGCATAAAATACCGGAAAATGAGTTTATCGTCGCAGATGCAATTATCCCTCTCTTCACTTCTCCTATTTGAGAAATCAAACCACTTAAAAAATGCCTGGAAATGCACTTTTCGACGCGCTACCACATGTTTTTTAAAATTCAGCGGCTGACGCCAAAAGGAAACAAAAGTGGGGTTTTAAGAACCACACTTTGCACGGATTTGGTGGTAGGAGTCATAACTTGAGAATGGGAGTAACCATTCTCAAGGTTCGATGATAACACTGCAAAGCTGCCCATTCTCGAAAGGCAATGCAGGGGGTCGATGGCGTGGAGGCGTCACCAGCGAGCTTGCTGCCAGAGTCCGGTCCATGAGAATGGGGTTCGAATGACGAAGGTTTGCCAGTGGGGGAAAACCTTCGTCATACAAAGGTTTAGAAAAAACATACAAAGGTTTTCAGTACCAGTTCGACTGTTTTTTACTCATTTTCCAACCTACTCCTTCCGACCCTCTCGATTTTCTCGGCGAAGTTCCGGCACCAGCGGCGGGGTTCCGCCGAGAAAATCGAGAGGGTTGGAAGGAGTAGGTTGGAAAATGAGTTTCATAGTCGAACTTGTACTGAAAACCTTTGTATGTTTTTTCTAAACCTTTGTATGACGAAGGTTTTACCCCACTGGCAAACCTTCGTCATTCGAACCCCATTCTCATGGACCAGATGCACCAGACCGTGACTCTGCCAGAAGGCGCTCCTCAGTTCAAAAATTAACATTCTCAAAAGAGTATTTGTTTGCCATGGTGCCTCGTGACGACGGTTCCCCGATCAAGTGATGACCTGTACAATCACAATCGTGATCGTGGCAAAGTAGTAGAGGAGTACTGCGGTATTTTTGACTACTCCTGTATGTTCTGAGGAAAAAGCCTTCTCCATTCTATACACTCCCAGTAGTGGGATATTAGCCAAATCTCCTTTAAGGAGTACCAGTCACGGTAACAATCTACCATTAGGATCCAATGAATCTTATGTCATCTAGCGTTGCTTAATGCAGAATTTGACGGTGTGAGATCAGATCAGTTGAAAAAAAACATTTCAGAAGTTCCAAGATTGGTACTTCTGTAAAATCTCAAAATGGGTGTTAGGTTTCTGTGATTGATGATGCTTTTATTATTTGATCATGATTGATTGATGTTGCTTTATTACTTCATATGAAATGGTCTTGAAACTTTGCTAGAAGCTCTATTTACTCAAATCTATGATACATTGATGTTGCTTCATTAATTCACATGAAATGGTCTTGAAACTTTGCTGGAAGCTCAATTTACTCAAATCTTGCTAGACTTGAGGTCTCGGTGTGCCATCAATTCTTTCTTTCTTTCTTTATTTTCGAAGACCCAACCTAATCACTGGACTAAGCAGATGACAAGCACCCGATTAACCACTTAGGACCCAAGAACCTGTCCCGGACCGGAGGACTGGAGCATTACCTATTTTACGGCAGACCCAAGCAGATCCCCAACCTAGTGGGTAAAACAGATCACAATGTTGGTGGGCTGGCATGCATCCTCGGGCTAACCAATCCCCACAAATAATCTCCATAACTACCAAGAAACGTAGTGCCCATGGATCAATGGTGCCCACTCACTGGGGTAGGAAAGGCACAAGATAAGCCTAGTGTCCTCCCAAGCATTGCTCGTTGAAATTGTGACTAAGATACTTTTCGGGCAATGCACCTTTGGCAAACGCCGTCGAACAACCGTCTTTATCAATGTTTTTGTTCCTGTTTGCTTTTTTTAAAAAAACTGTGTCTGTGCTAGGCCTTTATCTCTAAGCTAAATGCTGCCTCCATCCTTTCCAATCAAGCTCCTGTGCTTGGTTCTCGCCACTCCTCCATCTGCATGCTAATGGTATATACGTGCGTGCGTGTGTGTGGCTATGTATGCGCATGTGCAAATGTGTAAGGTATTTGCGTGATAAAAATAGAGCACAAAAAAAAATGAAATTGACACATTTACACAAGACTGTGACGACGACACGTGCAATATTAAGTAGAAATGTACAAACAGATGTCCATGTTGATGTGAAAACAAGCAGAAATGCGAATATTTTTTGGACACGTGATAAAATTAAATTCGAATGGATAAAATACAAGTAAATTGAATCTGTCTTCCGGACTCTAATTCTATGAGGGTCTTCGATTGTGGTTCCCAGTCTGCCACCCTGATTCTATTTTCGTTCCATGGTCCCAGCTTTGACACTCTTTGATTGTGTGTTCCTTCCATCCCTTTACACATGCACATTGTGCACGAAGTTAATCACTCGATCCATCTGCGTTTGGACTCGCAAGTCCTTGCACTTGCTGGAGGAAGGACAAAACTTGAAGAAAAGTCTACCCGATCACGTGCTTCAAATATGTATGTCACATGATCGGCGTAGTGTCTATCTTTCTTCACTTGTTGTTCACTTCTTGTTCATCATGGTGTTTGAGTCTGGTGTAGAAGTCGCTTTCTACAACGCATTCGCAGTTGCCCACAACAAAGTTGTGGGCGGTTGCCCACAATCCGCGGATGCCCACAACAAAGTAGTGGCGGTTGTCCACAATCCGCGGTGGCCCACAACAAAGTTGATCAGCTCAAACACCCACGTCGGGGTAGCTGCTCTGAGTGCACTCATGATGCTCTTGCGCTGCTTATTTGCTCCTGCTTCTTTCACCTCTAGGAACTCCTCGTCCTTGTCTGTTGGCCGTTTGGATTCTAAGATACATACGATCTTGAGAGCCTCACTAATTGCGACACTGTCTGGTCGCCTGCCCTGGAACTTGAATCTATTTATAGATAAAGACATTGGAGTAAGGTCGTAACATTTTCCTTGACTTCTTTTGACTGGTATTGTCACATCTGTTGCCTGTGCCTTTTCCGCAAGATCTTCCTTGCTGCAGATTCTTAAAAAATCTTCTCGTCGCTGCAGCGTGCTCATGTTACTTTTTTTGTCAAGGGTAACAAACTTGAGCTTGCTTTTTGGCTTTCGTGCAGCATACATGCTGTCATATAGATGCTTCCAGATCAGTTGAGTGGTGGGCTGCCGTAGCTGTCGTTGTCATCCCCTCGCAGGCAGCCCTTACTGTGCGATGAGCTTAGTTAGAAATACAGATTTTAGACGATCCAAGATTGCCACTGTCAATAAATCTCAAGACTGGGATTGGGTGCAAACTTGATTTATTCAAATATTTTGAGATTTGAGGTCCTGGTGTGCCATCATATTTTTTTGGTTTATGTGTACGTATGTATATTCTATATTGTATAAGTCAGGTTTGATTTAGAGATCATTAGGAATATGACATGGCGATTGCACATCCAGATACTTAAATCTTAAGCCATATTTCTTCTTTCTTAAAAAAATGTAACTTGGAGGCTTGCTTGGCAGCCCATGGGACCAACTCGGGATGGTGATGATGATTGCTTTTATTACGAAAAATAGTTTAGTACCCTTGATTGAGGGTCTATGCAGCTTGGATTCGATTTCGATTCGAGTTCTGGGTTTTACGTTGACATCTTTTGCTTTGCTTTTTCGGAAGAAAAAATATGTTCAAGAAAAATCACAGAGTTCCGGCACAACAAAGGAACAATAGCAGCGCTGAAGCTGATGACCAAGCTCAAAAGTGACGCATGCAGAATCGCTAGTGGCACAGCAGGGTAGGTTGCGTGGCGCACTCACTAGTCAAGAAATTGCAAAGTACGTTGAATACTGGTTAAACCCAGGCAATTCGCCAGGCCCGGACAAGTGCCCCAATGAGCTCTTGAAGACAATGTCGGACTCGGATGAGGAATTTTTGATCGTGCAAGCGTGGGTGAATGAAATGTTGACTCTACCCGAGAAACCCATTGACACAGCGCGTCAGAGTCGGTCCACCATGAATGGCACCATCGCTCACCTCCACAAAGGAGGCAGCAAAAACGTCTGATCAAAGACCGGTAGTGTTGCTCAACAGCAGGTACCAACTGCTCAATTACATCATCTACGAGCGGCTGAAGAGGATCGTGGAACAGGCAATGTGTTAGAACCGGGTCAAAATGGGGGCAGGCAGGGTTGAAGTGTCAACAAACATCAACATGCAAAAAAAGTATTTTGTCACGCATGAAGCCCACAGACAAGGAAAACGAGTCTATCGAGTCGATATCGACTTCAGAAACGCCTTCAGTGCAATGTTGCAGACAGCTCTCTGGCACGTGATAAACATGTTTCATATACCAGATGTTGACTTATTGGACCAGATTTACGACAGCGCAACAGTCCATCTGGCTCCAAATGACGCAGAAAATGCAACAATCACGTTTGATACAGGTGTAGCGCAAGGAAGCATCACGATCCCGCAACTGTTCAAAATCCTTATCAACGCCCTGTTGCGGAGGCTCACGGCGACTGGGTAGAATCAGGGTATCAACAAAAAGATGCTGAAACGATTTATGGCAGTTTATAATATCATAACATCAATTTCACGCGTAGGATTTTGCTCAGTTTTCTGTAAATCGCAAACCCCGCAAAAACAATGGTGGAAATAGAATTTTGTGATGGACAGGCTACGTGGCCCACGGCTAGTGCGAACCATAGACAAACTGGATGGGGCCCGGACCAAGGCGGATGATCAGATGATGCCTGTGTGACAACGCAGCTCTGCACAATGGGTTGGCGTGTATTCTGGCGATTTCTTGGGCAGAGCTCAAGTTGCAAGATGGGTTGCAATGGTTTGCATGGCGAAGAATTTGCTGCACCGTCGCACTGGCGGGCTTGCGCAGGTGTACGTGCATTTTTTGTGATGATTGTGGCATGTTCCAAACAGGTGTCCTGGGCACCAGTGTCTCATCAAAAATCGAGATGTCGTCGATGAAACCTATGTCATTAAACTGATAGCCGTGGTCGGCGTCTCAGATTGACTGCGGTCTTCGTGTGTTTTTGTTTGGCAAAACCCTAAAAAAACCAAAAACCAAAATCTATATGGATTTGAGCTACATAGACCTTCAAACAATGGTACTAAATTACTGTTTCAAACAATAAAAGCCATCATCAATCATTTTGTCACCTAAAGGAACAGCAAACGAGTAGTTTCAAATTGACGTGAAACTGTTATTGTAGATGTGTAACAATGGATGAAATTGGGGATTTAATAACAATTTGTGCTTGTGTGTGTGTGCCTGTATACACACGCGTGAAAATGTAAATAAAGTGATGAATATCAATGAATTCTATGATAGGCAAAACTGTGACAACGTCACGTGCAATATTAAAGTAGAAACAGAAATAGATTTTCATAGTGATGTAAAACAAGCAGTGAAGTAAAAGTGTTTAGACACGTGACAGAATACAATACAACTGTGTAAAATACAATAAAGGTGTCCGTCTTCCGGACCCTGGAGAGGTCTTGGATTGTGGTTCCCAGTTTACCATCCTGATTCCACTATCGTTCGATGGCACCAGCTTTGACGCTCTGTGAGGATGTGTCCCTCCTTACATCTCCTTACAAGTGCACAATGTGCCCAATGTTCTTTCTCGATCCCTCTGTGGTTGGCCTCGAAATTTCTTGCGCCTGCTGGAGGAAGGAAATATGCGCTCCGCATACCTGTTTCACATGATCCCCTCGTCCCAGATTGTTTACTATTCAAATTCTCAAATATGTACGATCTGTAGAGCCTGACTGATTGCGACCCCATCCGGTCACCTACCCCAGAAACGATTCACGAAAAAAGACACTGAATTGAGGTTGTACATCGCAAAAATACATGCCAAAAAGTATGCAATTAATTTTTGAAATCAGTTTCATTAGTATAGATTAAATTAAAGTGAGTATAGTTTGCAAAAATCCAGACTGAATTGTATGGTTTAATTTCCATCTATATGGTTTTCAGGAAATCACATTGAACTATAGTATAATTTGACTTTTGATGAAAAAATGTTTATCAAAACCCAGACTAAATGGTATGGTTTAAATTTGATTTTATTATAGTCTAAATTCAATGTGATTATGATTTGTTGTGTAGGTCAAGTACAGTTTATATGGGGGTTGCGCGGTTTTAACACATATCACCTTGAGAACCAACTTGCAAAGCTGTCAAACCGGGGCAAGCACGTCATATTACATTTTATTGCAGTGTCATCCCAATCGATTGGGTCGTGTGCAAACGCATTTCTTTCTCTATACAATTTCATGATTTCGTCAATGTTATTTTCTTCTCTCGGCCCGCGTCTCTTCGTTCTGTCTGTAGGTGTTTCAAAGTGTGCATCAGACCCACAGTTACACTTGGATGCATTGTCTGTAGGTGTGCCCGCACATCATCCTTGCGCATGTTGACCAGACGAACCATCACCACCTCCCGCTGCGGTGATTTGGTGTCGAATTCTGCAAACGCGCAGATAATGTGCCATTTGGAACTGGGTGGAACTTGCATTGCTGCGTTTTGCTGTTCCTGTGAGTCGAGATTGTAGTGCTCGTGTAGGATTGTGCGGATTGAATCAGTCTCGAACTGCTTGATCGGCCACCCTGTCCAGCACAGTGCAACTATTGGTCCTTTGAGCTGTTCATTTGTCAAGTTGCATCTGTGCCTGGCCTCGCCGAATTTATGGTTATTCAAATACAACACACAGTACTGATCATGTATTGACACCGTGGCCCGCGGCAGCATGGATGTCAGACTTGCTTTATTCTTTTTTTTTCCCACACAGGATTCAATCAGGTTGTTTTATCGTATTATCTACACAAGAAAGACTCACGTATATCACGGTACTGTGAAATACAATGAGTTGAGTTTTCAATGTCTATTAGTATAGTTCCTCACAAAACAGATCATAGCGTGAATAGTTTATCATCAAATACGCAAGTTATAATTAAACGGTCTTTCCATTCTTTAATCACAGTTTCAATATTGTTGAGATTTGTTTTATGCATCATGTGCCCCATGTGACTCTGAGCGTCGTGTGCCCCATGTGACTCTGAAGAGTAGTTCCACAGCGTGCTCATGTTACTTTCTTTGTCAAGGGTGACATACTTGAGCATGCTTTTTGGCTTTTGTGCAGCATACATACAGATGCCTCTAGATGGAGTGGTGGGCTGCCGTAGCTGTCGTTACCATCCCTTCGTAGCCTGCACTGACACCCTGCTGATTGCGTCTTGCCTATTTTGGTTAGCTGGCTGGAAATTCGCGTAATTCCTGCCACAGCCATCCCCAAACGTCTCCTTCGCCTCCATGGAATTTGTTTGTCACTCAAATACCTTCCCAGCATAAACTTTCCTGCGTCCTGTCTCGGCATGAAGTCTGCTACCCACGTGCTGTAGAAAAGCTGGTAGATGCCTCCCTTTTTTTTCTTCTCCTTGATACAAGTCTTTTTGAATCTCTCTTCATCTATCCATGTACCACCATATCGCAGAGCCCTTATCATACTCGGGTCATAGCTTACATCGACTCGTCGTCTTTGTTTGCTAATTTGTTTCCAAGCTCCTGTCGCACGATCCCGGTGCTTGCGCACCTGGGGTACTCTTCTGCTGATCCTCATCTAATCGGCTTCTGCGCCCCGCTGTTTCAAGTCGACTCTCAATCTTCACAGCTCACCGTATCTCCTTGCCAGCGAGGCTCTTGCCATGTGAAGACTGCTCGATTTGTGCTGTCGTGCCATTCCATTGGAACATCTTTGCTTGAAATAGCCTTGTCTGCTTGAATGTCGGCTTTTTCATTTGCAGGTTTTCCTCGATGCGCTTTCACTTTGAACTCAAAGTCCCAAGTGGAAGCAGCCTTCACCATGTTGAAGAAGACCATGTGATCCTGTTACACACAGAAAAATCACATGTCAAATAACAGTCTGTTTACAACTTACTAGCTACTTTCTGCTCATTCACAATCAACTCACATAATAATTGAACCAATCCATTGGACCAGTCTTGAGGTAAGGCACCAGATGTTTGTGGTTCAGCAATCTCCACTCTAGGTCTTCGGGGTGCACACTGTACAGCCATTCCCACGTTTCACGCGTGACGCATTCGAATTCTGGATCACACCCAAAAAAACAACCTATTATGTTAGATAAGCATTGTTGTGAATGTATTGTATATCACTTTACAATATACATATGTTGTCGAAATCCTTCAATGACATAATAGTGTTATAATTGTGGTTGAATAACATAAGAATGTTCTTTTTGTGAATGGGCGCACGGCGGCAGGGCATGGCCACCATACAGAGGTCCTGTGACAGTGCGCAGTTGCACAAAAACGACCCCAAGATCACGCAAAGAACACACACCGGTAGAGTCGATGCGGTTGTCATAGAAGTTCTGAAGTCGATTTCGAAGATCTCTTGCACGAAATATTCAATCTTAGCCGCCTCGCCCTTGAGAGATTTCTGAGCATTGTCGGTGGCCCCCGTTTCCAGAACTGACTGCTCACGCCAGTGAGCAGTTTCCTTGACCATCATCTGGTTCACTATGGCAGAGAACTGGTTGGGCAGACGAGGTACCATGACGTAGCGAATTGTGACATTTTTCGAGGTATGACTCCCTGCAGTGAGTCGCGTGGTGATCTACTTCATCGATGATGTCAGAAGCCAGGGGGTGGAACAGATCCAAAACGTGCAAGACCTCACTCTCGCTGGTCTTGTTGGCTTTGGTCCACAGCAATTTCAAAGACTGGATGCTTCCTTCGATGATAAGCTGCACCATGCGCCCATTGTGCATACAACGGAACCAATCTATCAGAGTCATTCTGTGACTCTGGCATGTGTAGACCGTGACTCGCATCAGTCACGGTTGGGGTTGACTTATTAGTCAACTGAGAGATTCTTAAGGATCCGTTCTTTAAGGATTTCCCCCTGCCTCTGTTAGAAACCAAAACTTACGAGACGACCGAGGATCAAGTG
>Ga0335398_10010191_pt1 | contig 10735 bp, 6 predicted proteins | sample BON03_FD_205742 | JGI IMG/M metagenome (GOLD analysis project Ga0335398, IMG submission 205742) | Freshwater microbial communities from Lake Bonney liftoff mats and glacier meltwater in Antarctica - BON-03 (spades assembly) (version 2) | ecosystem: Environmental > Aquatic > Freshwater > Ice >...
ATCATTGCGGAGATTGGCGATATTTCTGTGAACCTATCTACCATATAGGACGTTTTGAGATCCAAAATGTAAGGAAAGTAGAAAATACAATTAAAAACTAAAGCGAAATCCATGAAAAAATCATGCCTTTAGTGAAGGTGTTTCGAAGAGCGGGTCCACACCCAAATGGCTTTCCAACAGCCGCTTCTGTGCATCAGGCGATGACAAAAATTTGGGACGTTCCAGAATCAGTGTGCAAGATACTCATACAGGAATTACCCGATTGGAGTTGCACTGAAGGCGAGAGTGTATACATAGACATCAGAGCTAAAGCTAAAAACGATAGAACAGGACCCGCTCTTGAGATCAAAATGCAACAAATCGAAACATTCTTCCGAATTAATGGGCATATTGCCAATATTAGAGTCGAGCTATACGACCCTACGCTGCAGCACTCTCGGGTTCCAAAACCGTAATCAAACATTAATCATCCTCTTCGTAAAATTTAGTATCTTCGTCAGCACCAGATGCTCGAGCAGAACTGCAAACTTTCTTTGGAATTTTATAGCTGCCTATCGATAATTCGATAAGACCCTTTTGTTCATTGTCTTCATAGATCTTCTTCTCTTCGCGAGCTTTGTCAATATCCACGAACCACAAAGCAAGAATACCGAATATGAAAAACAGTCCTAGTGCCGCAAAAGCCTGGCGGAAGGACCCAGTGGATGAACTTACGACTGACATTAGGAGAGGACCGGCCCATGCTGTACCTTTATCGGTCAGTTGGTACAAAGAAAAGAACTCCGCTTCGTGGCCTCTAGGCAACAAGGAACTGTATAAAGACCGAGTGAACACATGGATACTTCCATAGTTACAACCGAATACGAATACAAGCATGAAGTACTCCCAAATACTGGTTAAGGCCCAATTGCCGTACAAAGGTAGACACAAGCAAACCAAAAGATTCGTCATCAGGATTTTCTTCTTCGCGATATTGTAACGCTGCTGCAGGTTGACCATCAGTGATGCGCCAATTGCTGCCACGAATGAAAATAGTAAATAAGCACCTATTAATCCCGAATATCCAATGCCTAATTCCTCCGAAGCGAAAACCGCAGATGCACCTGTCAAAGTTGAAACTCCATCGGAATAGATGAAGTAGGAGAAAAGAAACTTGAATAAATTCGGCAAATATTTCGCTTTCGCAAACGTGCTGCTGGTCCTTTTAAGCCCCACCGACAAAATATTCTCTCCTTTTGGAAACGGATCACCAGGACGAGCTTCTAGAAGAGCGAAGGCGTAGAATGACAATGAGAACAGCCAACATCCGCATACGAGGCAAATAATTCTTATAATGAATCCCTCTCCTAATGATGGACCTGCAATGATTAAAAGCAGGGCCGCGCTACCCAAATAACCTACTGCAGCTATAAAACCCGAGGACAAACCAGTTCCTGCAATATAGGCTGTGGTGTCACTGAGGAGTTTATATCGTACATCTTCGTCGTGGCTTGTGAGTTCACGGACTTCCGGCATGTTGGATGCGAGTAGCGGTAACCACGCATTGTACAATATAGCAGCAAAGTTAAGCAGAGTTTGGACTACGATGAAGCACGCAAGGTTGAATTGGTACATGGAGGAGTCACCCCCGATGAATATTAACGCCACCGCAATAGCAGAAAGTGTATTTAAGATAAAAAATACCGTTCGTCGGAGTTTGCCATAATCAGCAATCCCACCAAAGCAAATAAAGAGGATCAATTGGAAACAAATGGATATAGTGAGTGCGGAAGAATACGTGGCGGTATACCCTACATTCAAGCCAAACAGCGGCACCATTGTTGCCTCGGGAATCCACGTTGCCATCCATGTTCCATCAGCTGCGTTGCAAGAATCAAAATCATTCATATAATTCATTCCAACACATGTTCCGTTATTCCAGAAATCTGTGGCCCATGAATAGTTCAGACAGCGGCTATAATCAGTATCCGTCCAATGAGACTCTTTTAGCTTCTCGCACCAGATAGATTTTGCCACATTTCCAGCTTGTCCCACTGCGAATATCGACACTAAGTCCTGAGTCCCGATGAAGAAACCTGCAGTAGCCACTTCATAGGTGTACCAGCCACGCAGTTCTCGTTTAGTAGTGACTGGGTTGTGACGTGAAGGTGCAAAGAATAACCTGTAAAACAAACCACCAGAACCTGAAGAGTCTTTAAGGTCTTTAGAGGTTTCAGGATGCACCGACGCCATAATATTTCCAAATCTCTATAGGCAACTTTACTCCTTTCAACGGATAGATCCTTCAATAGCCCCCCGCGACATTATAGCCGTTTAGATTTTAAATCCTGCTATTCATCCTATGAGCGCTCGACGCAAAATCGACGATGCTCGATATATTGATGAGTCAATGCACAAAGATGAACCTGAGAAAGCTCAAATCAATCTGTTGGTTCAAAAGGTGGAAAGCCGGATTCGAAGAGGGTCCTCATCGAAAGGACTGTTTCGTTCTTTAGCTTCGAAGGACTTGTGTGGATATCAAGGTGATTTAAGTAAAGACGAAGGCATTTTAGTATTTAAAGTAGCGACAGTTCGTATCGTTGGATCGACATCTCAATCATTCGAACTTCGACCAGACCACTATGTAACTGATGATGCCAGTCTTGTGTCTTGGCCGGCAAGCCAGCCATTAATGTTTCTTGTCCCGATACAACTCCAAGATTATCAGCTCATTGAATGGACTACAAGAGCAGTAAACAAATGGCTTTTGAAAGGCCTTGAGTATAAACCTGTGAATGGGGATGATGACAACGATGACCTTTTTGAAAGATATTTAAGTGAGATTGAGAGCGAGTCGGAAGAGAGTGATTCGTCATCTGGTAGTGATGAAGATGATAGCTCTAGTATGAGCAGTCCTAGTTCTGTGTCTGAAAGCGAAGCCCCCCAAGCAGAAAATAATAAAAGCTTTATTCCTTCAAACCTCCCGAATACGAAACGAACCAGCAGTTTAGTTTTAATGAATGCAATCAACCATATGCTTTATTCTCACAAGAGAAAAGATTCAGATCTGGAGAATGATCCCAATGAATTGATCGACAGTCCTTTCAGAATTACCGTTACACAAGAGCGTCAAGTAAACTCCGCAGTTATTGAGGCGAAACGATTTGCCCCATTTAAAGAGAAGTACGACCAGTATATCTTTACCGTGGTTGTTCATGGGCTGGACAACACAACTGTAGATCGCGTTAGAAGTAATATTGGCAATCCTCATTCGTCACCGACTGTTTACTTCGCAAATCGCCACAGTCAAACGAGAGATGACAAGAAAATGAAGATTTCGTGGAGATGGATCCACGTAGATCCCGCGCATCAAAACACAGCTGATATTTTGCAACTTTATTCCTCAGCTAACAAACTTATGTTCGATTCGAAAGCCACCGCTGACGTTATGTTCAATTTCCAAACATTCATCCTGGGAAAACTAGCCCAAAGCAAATCTATTCGAAGGCTGAAATCAGATTGCATCATCTTGATAAATTGCTTCACTCTGGTTGTCACTACGAAAGACCCCAACTCAGAGATATTTATAAAACGAATGGTCTGTCCATGGATCAACCAGATCATATACTGTCACCGGATGAGTTAAAACTTGTATTCAGCTCCCTCGAGAAAATTATTGTGTCTCCACTGAGTGGAAGTGAAAGTGCAGATCTTACAAAAGCGGATTGGCAAGTAGTAAGAGGTTTGTTCTCGGCATGTTGTAATGTTAAAGTCAGGAAACTGACTGGTGGGTTTTCAGGTAGTGTGGTGCTTCAAACAATTAGTTTCGATATTGACGGAAGGCCGGAAGATTCTGCGATTGTGAAATTAGATTCAGCAGAATGTATTTTACAAGAGGAAGAAAGGCATCGAATGATGTGTACACACCTTGGTGACCATGCTCCTGTTATTTTAGGAAAGTTTCAAGATGAAAGCGGATTAAGAGCTGGACTTAAAATTTCTCTTGCAGGAGAACAGGCGATACTTCCTAGCAGTACATTGTCTTCTGATAAGTATTTAGTTACTTTAAAGGATTTGTACTTTTTTGAGCAGCAGAATATCAACTGGAGTGGTAAGAAAAATAAAGCCCAAGATATGAAGTCATACCGAAATAGGTCGATGAAAAATATCGAAATTCATGATCATTTTGTTCAAACATTTCACGAAGAGACTGAATCCAAGGAGGAAGATTTTGAAAGCAATGAAACTGTAGGAGGAATTGAAACAACGATATCCGACATTGAGAAAAGTCAGTCGCAAGTAGCTGCTATTCACAATATTCAGAGCATCTTGCTTGAAGTGTTTGGCGAAGTTTTTGAACGATGCACGGTTCAAAGTTCATTGTTGTTAACTGTTCAAAGAAAGAATGTGGCCACCGAAATATATGACATAACAGGTGCGCTGCACAAACATTGTTTACAGTCACCAATTTTGAAAGATGCCCGTGCATGCAATATTGAAGCTATCTGTGAAGCACACTATTCGTTAGCTCCTATGCTAGGCCATGTTTTAAAGAGTGATCGAATTGCCAAGATGGATTCGGTTTTGGAAAACGAGCAATCAGGAATATTTGTAGATTTCGTTTTGAAACTTGACGATTGGCTTCGAAATCAAAAGGAATGCATCAGTGTTTATTCAGGTGTTGTGCATGGGGATTTAAATGCTGCCAACATCGTGATTGACCACCAAGGGGTTCCTTGGGTGATTGATTTCATGCATAGCGGGGCAAAACACGTATTGCACGATATTTTGAAACTTCTTTCCTGTATTGTTTTGGAGTATCTGGATGTAAGCTCCATACCTCAACTTCATGCTGCCATTAGGATGAACATTCAGATGGCTACCTGCTGTTCTGATTTATCCATGAAAATTCCTCCGGAGCCTGGTAAGGCGGTGTTAGAACCACTCCTGAAGAGTAAAGTCGATAACGAACTGAAGAAATGCTGGATCGCAAAGGTTGAACTAGCTTGGCAAACGTGTCGTATTTTGCGGAATTATGCTAGTAAATATGTGAGAGATGAAGTGGATATACGACAGCTACATGCCGGTATGCTTTACTTCTCCATCAAGGCCTTGGACTATAAGGATCTTTCGATAATGCAAAAACAACTAGCGATTTCCAGCATAGTCATACACGCGAATCAGCTGATGAAAAATATGAGTGAAGTTCCAAGCGCGATGACGTTGGAGATTCCTGTAGGAAATATATCCGAAGAGTTCAATTTACATACTGGGAAGCTTAAACGCGAACTGCACCTTAGAAGTTACGTTAACAAACTTGCTATGAAATGCTCTCACTTTGTAGATCCAGTATCAAGAGATATATTTGGAATGTCGGAAACAATTAACTTGGATGTTGAAGTCTATTCCCAATTCGAGGACACCCAGCAAAAACGCATTACTTCGCCTACTGCATTGAAAACAAAGACCAAGTTTTTACAGCGAAATGATTTCATCGTGACCATCGACAAGAAGAATGATAAGAGGGAACCCTCAAAGCGACCACGATTGCAACTGGAGACATTGTCTGTAGACCCAAAGTTAAACGAGAGAAATAGTCGTTTTTTTACACAGGTGAAGGAGGTATTGGGTATTGATGCAGTTCTTTATTCGCGAATCGCAGTATGTGGTCCCCCATCATCTGGGAAAACAGTGTTACTTAAAAAACTCGCGACTTTCTCATTGGAAGACCAGGACTTTTATCGACCGGTGTATATTGAATTGAATGAATTGTGCAAGTTTGTGAGACGAAAGTTAAATACAGACTCACAGGAGGCTATACGCCAAAAGACTATTGGAGGCCCCCATCCACTTACTAGCACTGATAAAAAATTCGTTTTCTTCAAAACCGACGATACTTCGAGTATTAAATCCCCCAAGCATGAAAAATATTCCAGGAGATTTATGTCAAGGGGAACCAAGAAATCACAGAATTTAAAATCAGGTGGTAAGAGCAATCGACCGTCAGAATTATCTGGTAAACGAACAAATACCCGCGCCATAGGCAGTCCATCGAAGAATCATTTGAGGCTGTCATCTGTAGAGGAATCGAATTTGCTAGAGTCGTATTGGGCATCTTTGTACGGCGAGCAATCCCCCATATTCGTGATGCTGTGCGACGCGTTGCAAGAAAACAAAATGGTTCTTTTCCTAGACGGAGTTGACGAGATGAGGAGTAGCTCCATGAATGTACTGCTTCGTTGGTTAGACAAAAAACCTGAATTGCTGGTCTTCGTAACAACGCGCGACGAGAAACTTTTGAAAATTCAGTCCAATAGGTTCACTTTTCTTCAAATGTGTCCGTTGAAAGACAACCACATTAAAGGCATCATTACCAAACATATTAATCGTCAATCGGTAGATGATGAAGCAGTAGCCAAGTTCGTCTATCAAGAATGCAAAAAGCCAGTTTTTAAGCAAGTGATATCAAGCTCGCCACTTTTGGTAAATCTTGTTGTTTTCGCCTTGTTGCAAAGTCAAAACAAGCAGTTGTCCACTTACAGTGATTTTGAATGGTCTCTTCCAAATATTTTGGAGTTTGTGATTACTTGCATGATTAAAGTAGACAGCCAGGTAGGAAATAATGCATTGGACAAACGCACCAAGTTATGCATGTCGCCACTTGGTCTCAGTTTTATTGAGTCCATAGCTTTCACATTGCATGTACGTAAGTTGAAACAGCTATCATTCGGCCATCTCTGCTCCGAATCACTGCTGGATTTTGGAGGTAGGTTTGACCCGATTGCACGGAAGCACTCATCGGAGCAGGTTATTGAAGTGTGCAATGCCATTTCGAAGTTGGTACGAATGGGCTGTCTCAGTCTTGTGAGGCTTGATTCTAGTCACCATGGAAATCTATGGATAGATAGACCATGCGGATTTTCTTTGTTGGTTCTTCAAGAGTATCTTGTAGCATCTTACATTGCGAAGAATCTCCGTGCACTCGCAGTTTCTGAAAAAGACGATTTTGAAAACTTTATCCGGTCCCTCGCTTACAAGTCTGGATATAAATCTGGCCCATCCACCAGCTATGGACCAGGTGAAGAGATAGACATCCTCTCCGATGCACTTTCTTCCACTGACGAAGAAAGCTCCATTGACGGTACTTCTCAGGAGTTTTCTGATGACTCTGAATCCAATTTGTCAGAACCGGAAGAGCAAGTGCAGTTATTAAACGACCCATGGTGGCAGCCTGTCTTCTTTTTGGCATTGAAGCTTCTCTTTGCTGATGGGTTTGATAAACCCGTTTGTTCAAGAATTTTTTCGGTGTTGTCATCACAAGTAGATGATCCTGATTACGTCGCGCATCTCTCTCGCTTCTTGCGATATGTTGCACGGGCAGGGGATGATGTGTTGATGGGATACTTGATTGAAGTTAACGTAGAGGTAGGAAGGGTGGAGAATATGTTGATGTATATCCTCCAGCACTTGGAGTCAGGAGGAAACCAATACAATCTCTTGCAGATTGCTTGTCGCAGGAACCATGTGGGGGTCGTGCGGTTGCTTTTGGAGCAATCAAAGTCGCTTTCAGAAGAAGAAAGAAAATCCTTCTTGGAGCAACAGTCGGTATTTGGCGAAACTTCCCTTACACTTTGTGCTGAGCATGGGCACTCAAAGTGTCTCGATCTTTTGGTTCAGCATGGAGCTGATGTTCACTACGAACATGATGAGGAGCATTGGAACTCTCTCTATTTGGCATGTTACGACAATCACATGGACAATGTTCGACTTCTGTTGAAGGCCGGAGCTGACCCTAACTTTACTTGTGACGACGTTTCATGTCTCTACAACGCCTGTTTCGACGGCAACTATGAGTTGTGCAAAGTGTTACTAGACAACGGTGCTGATCCATTATTGAAATCAACAGACGGGGTTTCTTGTGCAGATGTTGCGAAACAAGAAGGTCATAAAATGATTAGCAAACTATTAGCATGCTTTATAGATAAATAACTACTAAGGATTCATGGTACATTGATTCTTCGATTGACATGAAACATGAATTGTCCCTAAATCGTCTATAAGAAATCCGTGAAAATGCAAGGCAGTGGCGCATAGCATTAATTGCTGTTGAACACGCAGCGCCAGAGGCTGATTCTGACTGGTAGTCTCCAGCACGTAAGAACTAGTGCCATATGTGTTGTATAGACGTTTCGCCAATCCACCATCGATAGGCGGGGAAAGCACCGGAAAATGTGAATCTTGGTCTTCGATGTCTCTGTTAACTCGATTAACCATCAGCTGTCCTACGTGTTTAGTATTTTCACTTGCAATAACCGAACTGCCTTTGCTAAATTTTTGGCTTCCTACCATATGGGACACCTGACCAAATTTCTTGATAAGTTTCCCATAAACACCCCATCCTTCATGCAAGTCAAGAAACACATTAGGCTTCAGTAGAGTCATCAATTCCCAAATTTCCTTTCCAAAGCCAGTAAGTGGTTCATTGACAGGATCAGGAGGATACAGACGATTAGGGTCTACTGTTTTCCATGTACCGCCGATTGCAAGCTTGATGAACCTCTGTGCTTTAGCAGAGCCTACAGCGTTTACTCTATCGAACACGACAACGCGCCCGTTCACGAAAGGCCAGCTTTTCAAAATCTCAGCGGCGGTGAATCCGGCTTTCTCATTACCGTGGACTCCGCCCATAATAACAACTGTTTGAACCATTGCCGGTTCTATAATATAAAACTTCGTAGCATAAGGTTCCAAGGCGAAGAAGCTACATTCCCATTTAGTCATCGTCTCTTTAATGCATGAATACTTGTTGAATAGTATATCACTTGAAGACATTCGAGGAGAAATATGTAAACCTTCATCTGGTTTAATTGGATCAGGGTGTAATGAATCTTCAGATCGGTCCACTCCCTTTAATTCGTCGTCCGAATCAATTTCATCCCATTGATTCTTTGCTGGTACATCCGTCTCAACAAAAAACGTTGTTTTCACAGCAGTAACTCGAATGGATGTAGAAGCCTCCTTTCTAAAAAACAGCGTAGATATATGTGAACAAAGCACGAGCACAGCCAAAATAGTGACCCAATGCCACCGTCTCATCAGCTACTTCAAATCGGACCTTTTAAGGAAAGCCCCCCTTTCGAATACTTTCTTGAGATGCATGAGACTGTTGTTGACAGGGTCTACGACTGCTTCGCCTCCACATCTGAAGTCACTATCCATAAATCTGAAAATGGATTTTATGCTGACATTCACCCTGCGTCTGATTTATGGATTGATTCTACAGCCAGGTTCTTAGTATCGATACCAAAAGCGTTTCCGAGGGAAAGGCCAGTTGTTGTATGCACTGATATTTCAGAGCGTATTCGCACGGATCCAAGGTTGCTTACCACAGTAGTAGATAAGCCTATTGAGGTAGAGCGTGATATCAATGAAACAGGCTATATCAGCAGCAGTGACGAAGATTTCCTCGAATTTAAACCGTTATCGAGAACGATAAGCAAAATCGGAGCTAGTGGCGAAGTTCATTCAAATTTATTCGATAGTCAGTACATGGGATGGTTGGATTCTTACAAAATCGAAACAGTCGTTTATACATTGAGAATATTGTTCCTCAAAAGCGAAGAAGAGTTAAGACCATCTCCAGGCTGGTACATGAGGCAGTCTGGGCATTTCTCAGTTTGTATCGAATCTTCAGTTCATGAAGAGCAAGGTCCCAGAGATACCATGGAAGACCAAGTATGTGCCGTAGACGAGTTGTATATACCTTTCAGGTAAGTTTTTGCGTTGTTCGTTGCAATTCACTGACTATGTATCAGAGTGGATACCGACGTTAAAGATAAGGATGTATCTGGTTTTGATAACTCACAGCATAGTTTTGGTAAAGACGATGAAAAGGAAACCAGGGTTTCGTTGCATGGTGTTTTTGACGGTCACGGCGGAGACGTAGCCGCAAAGGAAGTCTCCAGCAAATTGGAATCCATTTTCTTTTCAAAATTGTTCGACAATTCTTCATTGGGTATCAAAAGGGCCTTATACGATGCTGTGTATGGTGCGGAACAGCATCTCATGAAAGTGCAACCGCTGTTGAGAGATGATTCAGGTACCACTGCCTGTGTTGTTGCTCTAGATATGGACCAAGGGGTTTTGTATTGCGCCAATGCAGGTGATTCACGTGCTATTTTATGTCGAGGGGGCACTGCTATGGCACTCAGTGAAGACCATAAAGCTGACAGACCTGATGAGGTAGCCCGTGTTGTTGATACCGGTGGCTTTGTTAGCTATGGAAGGGTGCTGAGAGTTCTTGCTGTTGGTAGAGCACTAGGCGACCCTGATATGAAGGTCCCTCCGAATAAATTTGTGAGTTTCATACCTGATATTAGAATCGTAGAGTTGCACCCAGAGGACGAATTTATAGTGGTTGCTTGTGATGGTCTGTTTGATGTGATGAGTAACCAAGAAATTATAGAGTTTATTAAGATTCGCGTCGTGAAGGAGATGGATCTGCTATTGATATGCCAAAAACTTGTGCGACATGCACTGGAAAATCGAAATTCACAGGATAATGTAAGCGTTATTATTATAAGACTTGTTCCGCTGACACTCGAAGAAGAAATCAGCGAATCTTCTGAATTTTCAAATTCAAAACCCATTTCAGCCGATGATTTCATTCAAGGAACCGACGCCGCGAATGGTCCAGTGGCTATTCATGTATTGTCGCCGTCAGTACAAGCAGCAGTTCAAGCCTCTCGATTGCGAA
>Ga0335398_10010192_pt1 | contig 10734 bp, 4 predicted proteins | sample BON03_FD_205742 | JGI IMG/M metagenome (GOLD analysis project Ga0335398, IMG submission 205742) | Freshwater microbial communities from Lake Bonney liftoff mats and glacier meltwater in Antarctica - BON-03 (spades assembly) (version 2) | ecosystem: Environmental > Aquatic > Freshwater > Ice >...
TATATATATATATATATATAAGTAAGTAGAAGTATAGAGCTACAATAACAATAACCATATTCATATACGTGTATATATATATATATAATTTATTGTATAATTTATTATAATATAGTTAAAAGTACGTACGAGTACGGTGTACGTGTACGGTGTAATAAGGTTATTAGCTAGCTATTATATATACAGTATACAGACCTTATGCTTATACAGTAGCCTTGACTGTCAACAAAGAAGATGCTTCGTCCGCCATGGTTACAGCAGGCGCAAGCTAGCACCATGGAAGGGAACGGTCGCACGGTCGCGCATCTAGGAGGGAATTTGGCCTTTACAAGAAATTCGTTTACTTAATTCGGGGCTAGTGTTAGTTAGTGTTAGTGTGCACGAATCAACCATCCTTTAAACCCCCCGCCTACCTGCATGGCCCACCCTAGTGCAATACTATTGCACGATTATCACACAGTATAAGATGTCCCTTCCGACTTCCGTTTGTATGCTATACACCATACAAGATTGGTAATAACAATATATGCTTGTAAAGGCCAAGAGGGAATGTGTTCACATTCACACACGGAGGCCAATGCCCCTGGTAAATTCGCGCCAACCCAACGGCCGACAGAACACGTTTAAGCAGCCCCGGGGCGATCTGGCGGCGCCGCACATGGCTAGCAGCAGCAACACGCTGCCAGGCGCGGCAGCCGCGGACAGTGCGCTGCTCCGCAGCGATCTGGCAGCGGACGCGCTTCGCAGGACGGGAGTCCTCGAGGAGGACCTGCAGCCCAAGCCGCTAGCCGCCTTTGGGCGCAACGATGGCGACGAGCTGGCGATGCAGCGCTTCCACGACTACGAGCGGCGGCGCGCGCACAAGTGGAAGCTGGTGCGCGAGGAGCACTCTCGGCTTTTGGCGGAGGCCGAACGCGCCGGCCGCGCCGCCGTGGTCACCGCCGCCGGCTCCGCCGTGGGCGCGCAGCGGCGTGACCGGCTGCGCTGCGCGCAGGCATCAACCATGCGTCTGATGCTCGACCGGCAGTCGCGCATCCTCGAGCGTGACGTGGAGGCGGAGGAGATTCGGCAGCGGCTGGAGGCGCGGATGGACAAGGCCAAGACCAACCGCGACGAAATGGCGACGGAGCGCGAGCTTCGGCGCGCGCGGCTGCAGGCGTTTCGCCAATCCATGGAGTCGCTGCACGAGAAGAAGATGGAGCTCCGCCACGCCTCGCCAGCTCGCGCCTCGAGCGCGCCGCGCAGCGCCCGCGGCGGTGTCGAGGCGGTTCGCAGCGGGAATCCCGCGGCTGGCGGCGGAGGCTCGGCGCGCGGCCGGCCGCCTTCCGGAAAGAGCCACACCGCGGCCGTCGCGCACACTGAGGCGCGGCGCGAGGCGGCGTGGGAAGAGCGCGACCAGGCGCTCCTCGACCGGCTTAAGGTGAAGGAGAGCCGCTCGGACGCGCGGCGCGCGTCGGAGGCGGCCGAGGCGGAGGCGTCGGGCGCGCGGCGCCGCGCCCTCTCCCAGCGCGCCAGCCTGCGCCGGGAGCTGCACGCTGTCGCGTCAGACTCGCGCAATTACGCGCTGCTCGCCAAGCGCGTGTCGGAAGAGGCGGACGGGCGCGCGCGCCGCTCGGGCGCGGGGCTGGCGCGTTCGGCGTCGACGGGCAGGCTCGAGATGGAGGACGAGGTGGTGCGGCGGCGCAACGCGGATCGCGAGCGGCAGGAGCAGGCGGCGAGAGTGCGGCGCCAGGCGGGGGCCAATAGGATGCAGGTGCGGCAGGAGGAGCTGGCTCGCAAGCTCGAGGAAAGTGGCTTGGCCCGGGCGGGCGAGCAGGCGCTGGAGGCTGCGGAACGGCAGCGCGAGGCGTACGAGAAGAAGGAGCGCGCCCAGTTGCGCGTCTATTCGGCGCGCGCTGTGGAGGAGCAGGCCAAGGACAAAACCAAGCAGGGCATCGAGACCAAGCTCGAGAGGGCGGAGCGGGCACGGGCGAAGCGGGCGGCCGCGGCGCGAGTGGGCCATGACGTGCTGCGGCGGCGCGAGGCTGCGGCGGACAACAAGGAGATGCTGCGCCGGCGGACCGCGGAGAAGCTGGACCGGATGGAAAAGAGCATCGCCTACAAGGACCACAAGTGCGACGCACGGCGGCAGCAGTCGGAGAAGGAGTCGGAGCTGCGCTTCAAGGAGCGCGAGGCGTTGCGCCGGCGCGAGGAGCAGCTCAAGTGCCAGTTCGCTACGCAGGCCGGCGCGCTCGCGCTCGTCTCGTCGGCCAAGGCCGTCGGCGGGCCACTCGCCAGCGCACGGCTTCCCCCGCGCGCGCCACCGGGCACGGCGCGCGGCGGCGGCTCGGCGGCCGCCGGCTGGGCCGAGGCGCCGCCGCGCCGCGGCGCGGGATCGGCGCGCGGCGGCGGTGGCGGCGTTGGCTCGGGTGGGCACGCGGACACTGGCGCGACTGCGATGGCTTCGATCGAGGCGCTGCGGCGCAACCAAAACGAGGCGCTCATGCTGCTGCTCGAGGAGGAGCAGGCGCGCGAGGGCGAGCGCGAGGCGTTGCTGTCGCAGACGGACGGGAGCGACCGCGAGCGGTTGCGCAAGATCTTCGAGGTGGAGCGCGCCAACGCGGAGGACGAGACGATGGGGCTCGCGGCGCGGCACGAGCTTGAGCTCGCGAAAGAGATGGCGCGACTCGGCATGACGCGCTGAGCTTGGCCGGGGGGAGTGTGGCGCGCGGCCTCTCAGTTCGAGCTGCATACGGGAACCACGTATAAGGAGAGAAAGCGCAAGGGGAGCACGTCCGCCAAGTCTGACCAGGGGCCAGTGACGACGCGGGTTGTACGTGTTGATTGCTATTGCTGTTGAAAGAGCCCCAGTTAGTTAACCACTCAGTAATTAGAAGTGTGGGGTTGTCGCGAGCGGTCGCAGCAGCCCCAGTGCCAGTGCGTGCTGTTTTGGAAGCCGCGTGCGTGCCCTCGCCCTCATGAGGAATGGTGGGCTGGTGAAAAGGTGTGGGCGGAGGCGGCAGGCATAGGCATGCAACCCAAGACCCAAGAACCCCGTACCGCGTCGGCCAACGAAAGACGAAAAAGAAAGAACAAAGCAGTGCGTGCGGAGATTACTTTGAGTAGAGTGAGTATTGTGTTTTGAGCACTACTCATGAGTATGAGTACCCGCTCCTCGTACTGCTCATTGACTGAGACTGAGTAGTACATTTTCAGCACTAATCACTTTATGAGTATTTACTCGCGAGTACTTTTATGTACTGCAAAAAAATTGGCCCCCCTCGATATCGCTAACTGTAACGTCTTTTTGAGTCCAAGCTCAGCGCGGGCAGGCCGGCCGCTGTGCGCTGCACGGTTAACCTCTACTTCAAGAAGTACCGCAAGGCGGGGCAGACCCTGGAGGATGAGTATCCGAGAGCTCTATTATTGATCTGGATCTGGAGGACGAGACAGAACAGTAGAAGTGTAGTAGTGGACCATAGTGGAGGGTGGAGGGTAGAGCGGAGAGAAGAGAGAAGAGCCGCTGCATTTCTGCTGTCCTGCTGGCTACCCGCCTTGCTTGCCGCATCTGTGATGTGTGTGTCTTTCCCCTGGCTGGAGTTTTCTGGGCGTGTGTCTTGTGTTGCAAGCCGCCGAGCGGCTGTTCAATTTTGCTTTATGTTTATGTGCGTGGGCGGGTGGGGAGGCCGCCTCTCCCCCCCCCCCCCTCCCGCCTCCCGGAGGACGCGAAAATTTTAGGGTCAGGAGACGTTTTTTTGGAGTATATTGTATAACATAATTGTCAATATCATTCAATATTGTATATCATTGTACATAGTTTTTATTCGTGAAATAATAGAGTGAGTACTGGTGAGTACACTCTGCGGAACCAGCCAACGACAATTAATCGAGTTATTAAGAGTATATGATTACTCACATAACAGGTACTACTCATGAGGTGAGTAGTACAACATCGGTACTACTCACTCATGAGGTGAGTAGTACAAAATCGGTACTAATCATACTCAGTGCTCGAGTACTATCAGTAATCTCCGCACGGGCTGAAACAAAGAGAAAGAGAAAGAGACGAAAACAGAGCACGACGTTATAGTTAGGCACGAACTACGCACACTACAGTGGCACTAGCAGAGCACTAGAGCTCAAGAGTAGAACTACACATTGACTTGTGACTTGTCACAAACCGTCGCGATGTCGCGATACAACTACAACTACAACTGACAACTGCAAAAATAAAGCAATGCCATGTGCACGTGTATATTTTGTTTTATTACTAGTACTAGTACTAGTACTAGGGTCGGACCTCATCCGTAGGTAGGAGGTAGCAGGTAGGTAGGAGGTAGGCCAAGGCCAACCACGTTCTTGTTGAGCTATTTATAGATTGTTTTGGCATACATTTCACAGTTCGAGCCTGTCTTCTAGTACTACTATCTACTATATACCTATGTACGTACCTGCACCTACACTTATCGGGATCGGGCGGACGGGCTAACGTGCTCGTGCGGCTCGTGGACCGGGTGCGTCGACACGTGCAAGGGCCCCTTAAGGGCAAGGGCAGGGGCAGGGGCAAGGCCAACGTCAACGTGGCGCAGGCAGGCGCAGGTGTGTGTGTGGGCGGGCCGTGGGGGGGGTGATGTGTGTGCGTGTACACGTGTGTGCACGTACACGTACATTAGCGATTAGCGATTATAGCGAGATGAGAGCGTAGAGGTGGAGATGGGTTGTGGGTTGTTGTAGTTGTAATAGGTTGAGTTTTCTGGTTTTCTGGCTGGCTATTACTATTATTATTAACAAATTGTTAACAGGTCTCGGCCCGACTATTACGATTAACAAGGTGTTTTAAACAACAGTGTTCGTTTAGTTTATATATATATATATATAAACTGGTTAATATAAGTTAATACACTTCCACTTCCTTCCGCAGCAGCAGCGGGTAATTATAATTAACCATAAGCACATAATTAAAATACAATAGCAATAGCAATGTAGCAACAGCAGAATCCAAGAATCCAATATAATATAATATCCAGCGCAGGATATCGCCCGGATTCTGGATCGATATTATTTGGATTCTCACTCGCTGTCGTTACACACATATCTTCCCACGCTCTGGGTTCGCTCAAGCACTCAAGCTGCTCGCGGCGCGCTCGCTCCAATCTCCAATGCTCCACTGCTAGCCTGGCAGCCTGGCAGCCTGGCGCCTACACTGGCACTGGCCGATGTCGTTGCTCGCTGCGCTGTTGCTGCTACTGTATATGATGAATGGTGTCTGGTTGAGGCATGGTGTCGTATGTATGGTTTATGGCTTCTGGTGTATGCTGTATGCTGTATGCTTCATTCAATGCTGCTTACTGTATAGCTGTATGCTGATGCTGTATGTATCATGTGCTGCATGGTTCGTGGTGTGTTGTGAACCGTGTACAGTGTACAGTGTACAGTGTACATCAAGAGTACTCGACTCGCTGTGTACTGCTGTGTATAGTGTGTAGCTGCTCTAACTGCTCTAACTGCAGCATGCAGCATGCAGCAGTAAAGATAAAGTAAAGAGCGATAGCGCAAACCCACCAGCAAGGCCAGGGGCAAGGGGCGCGGGGTAGGAAACAAATGATGACGCTGTGCAGGCCCCGAAATATGTGTTTTGGGGGGCTTGGGCTTGTTAATATATAATAGCGGATAAATGTAGTTATTTTAGTAGGGCTAAAACTATTTTTTCAACACTGTGTGTTCACTGTTACTGTTACTGTTGCTTGATAGTTATTAGTAGTTTTATATCCTGCTTAAATTAAGCATTAACAACTACTATTGGTCGAAATCGAAAATCACATAATATGATATTATATGAACTAACATCCTCAACTTGTCCCTAGCCTTGTCCTCCGCACGACTGATTATTTTTTGGCGTTTTATTAGAAGTTTACGTTTTTGCAATAACAGCAGCAGCTACGCACAGTAACAGTGCGCAGCGCACTGTGGCTGTGGCTGTGGCAGTGCGGCAGTGCAGCAGATCTTCTACTTCTATAATGATAGCTGTATAATTAGTAGTAGTAGCTCAGTAGTAGTCCTAACAATTTCATATACTTGATATACATGTTTATCATATATCATATATATATTCAATATATTCACAATATAATATTATATATATATATATATAATAATCATAATCATAATCATATATATATATATATATATATAATCATATATATCATGTATATATATATATATATATAATATATAATATGAATCATGATAAAATGATAATAATATATTATACTATTAAATAAAACAACTAATTTTTTTTGTATCAATTATATATCAATATTATGATGTATATATATGATATATATATATATATATAATATATGTGTATATAATATGAATATGAATAATATGAGCATATATATATATATATATATGATATATGATATAAATATAAATAATATTATATATATGACGAATATGAAATATATATAATTATATTTTATAATAAACATACGAACTGCCAATACCAAACTAAGACCAATACACAAACAGACACAGTAAATATTGAAGCCTTGGCGGCCGCCGCCGCTTTCAGCCGCGAGAGCCGCCCGGTGGCGGCGGCGTCACAGACATCACCACCCACACATATAGCGAAGGTCAAGCCCCCCCCCCCCCCCCCCCCCCCCCCCCCCCCCCCCCCCCCCCCCCCCACCAGGCGCTCCACCCCACACATCACTAATAAACGCATCCAATGGAAACGCCATGGCTCACATACGAACGCGCCCAAGGCCGTCGAAGCCCTACCCGCGCCAGCAGAGCAGAGGCCGCTGCGCCTCCGAGGGGAGCGCGACTGTGTGAGCCCGCGCCAGCTCAAATCCGCACGGCTCGGCCGCGATCGCCGATCCGATCTCAACAGCGCAGAGGCAAGACCCAAGACGCGCCCGCGCACGACGGGCGCACACACACGAACCGCACGGTCCCAGTGCAACGCGCGGCGGTTGGGCGTTTCAACCTTACCACACCCACTCAGAGTTTCCTCTTCTGGGTGCTAATGTACAGGACTGCAACACGGGCGGAGGAGGGGATGCCGTCAAGGAGCGCGAGTGGGATTAGTTGCCGGATGCAGCCCGCGCCATGGTGCAGCGCGCACCGTTATTTCCGCGGATAAACGCGTCGCCATACTTGGCCTTGAGCTGGCCGTTTACGTACTCCTCTGTCTGCTCCATGGCAATGTTCATGAAGCCGTCCAGGCACGCCAGCACACCTGACGCACGCGTACGGCAGAATGGGGCGATGAATAGGCGTGCTGACCGCGAACAGTGGGCGGCAGCTGCATCACTGCCACGCACCGCGGTAGTCCACGCCCGAGTTGAGCTTGACCACGACTGGGCGGCCCAGGACGTTCTTCAGGAAGGCGGAGGGGTTGGAGGCGTTCGGATTCTTCGACATGGTGCCACCGTCCTGAAGCGAAGGGACGCAACGTGTGACGGGCAGCCCGTGGCAGGGGCACTGCTGCAGCATTCTACTGACCAATTTTCGCGCGCGTCGAGTCTGAGGTGGTCCTGTGAACGTGTAAATACGTTCACAGGGTTAACCTCTAATAAGCCTTGGTGTGGAACCCCAAATTGTGACCTCGGGGGGGGGGACTCGTATTCGCTGTTATCAGGGTGGTGTGCTCTTCGACAACCGGAGCCGCGTATGCGGCTAGCGGTGCGTGGCGTGCCTAAGGGCGCGCTTCGCACTCACTCTGCCTAGCAGCCCCCCCCCATGGGGTCATGGGGTAGCCGCCTAGTGCCTAGTTACTTGTGTTGTGTATTGTTTGCGCGTGCGCCAGTGCTAGTAAGTATAGGTACAGTAGCAGTAGGGCGTTGTTTCTTTGTTTCTGCTGTGAAAAGTCATTTCGCGGGAGTTCCTTCGTTCCTTCGCCGCTGCTACGCGTCAGGTTAGAGCTAACCCTGAACCCCAACCTCGCTTAGCCGCGAAGTTGCCTCGCGGCAACTTGATGACGTAATAAATTGTGCCCTTGTAGTAGTGTAAAGCTCCAATACGAGTCCCCCCCCGCCGAGGTCACTACCTCAAAAAGCACCCCGACGCCGACACCCAGAACGGGGCACCATCTCAATATTTTTAACCCGTTTCTTGAACGGTCCCCACACCACTACCCGTGCCCAGAAGCAACCGGGAGGACAGACCGTGCGGGGTCGTCGTGGAGCCGGTTGGTATGCTCAAAGGTGGCCCCTTTTGGGGGATAAGCAGCACACCAAGGCTTATTAGGCCCTGCTGGGCTATTTTGATCTCGCCTGGGTTTCGTAAAGTGGACGGAAAACAGCAACTGCTTTGATCATGGCCTGCCGGCGAGAGAGAGACGTCATGAAGCTGTAACGCCTCTCCGCCCCCCCGCCCGTGCTCCTACGCCCAAAATCAGCCAGCCGGCTCGCCCGCTGATGCCGCACACATGGATACAGGATGATGAGCGATTACAACGTCACCCTGATGGACGACAGCCCGGCCGACGTCTTTGTCATCTTCCACGGGCCGAAAGACAGTACGCCCCCCCTCCCCTGCCATCCCTGCGCACGCGCGCGAGAAAAAGAGGCCTCAAGACCTCATACCTTGCTCCCATGCTACCAGGCCTGTACACCGGCGGCTCGTGGAAGGTGCACGTCGAGCTTCCCGAGGGCTACCCGTACAACTCCCCCTCCATCGGCTTCTGCAACCGCATCTTCCACCCGAATGTCGACGAGATGTGAGCCGCGACGCCTTGCTTGCTTTCGATGCTTCGTCTTTGGGTCGCCCAAGGCCCACTCCTTCCTCGTCCCCGCAGGTCGGGGTCCGTGTGCCTGGACGTCATCAACCAGACCTGGTCTCCCATGTTCGGTGCAGCTCGCCGCGCCGCCCGACCCAGTCGCTCCCGCCCAAGGCGCTAGTGCCTCTTCACCGGTTGAATCTCCCACCCCGCGCGCCTCTTAGATCTGCTCAACGTGTTCGAGGTGTTCCTACCGCAGCTCCTTCTCTATCCCAACGCGACGGACCCGCTCAACGGCGAGGCTGCGGCGCTGCTCCTGCGCGAGCCGGAGCAGTATCAGGCGAAGATCAGGGGTGCGTCTAGATTTCCCTCCACACGCGTTCCCGACGCCAGAGCTCCTCTGGCGCCGTCCCCGTCCGCCCCTCATCTCACTTCTTTCCGTGCTTCGTTCTCAGACTATGTGACCAAGTTTGGTCAGGCCGCCGCGGCGTGCGCTGATGACAGCGGGAGTGAGAGCGACGGCTCCGACTCCGGGGAGGACTCCGCCGCCTCCGCCTCCTCCTCGGTCTCCACCACATTCAGCTGAGGACGCGTCGGGCGGCGGAGTCGCCGCCTTCGGCACGCGACGGCGGTCCGGCCACAGATGGACCTAGATGATATTCGGCAGGGGCGTGTGTTGTTAGTGACTGGATGTGTTTGCCATCGAGAAGTGCGCTGCTGTGTGAGTGGATTTTGTAATATTATGTAATGTGGGGTCAGAGACAGTGTTGTTGCATGTGGAAATGTTTGTGGATTTTTGTTTGCGGCGGGCATGGGCACACTCTGCCGCGAGAGCCCTCCCCTGGCCCTGGCGTGTATTTTTGGAATGTCCCGCCTGTATTAAACTGTATTCCGCCTGTATCTCACTGTATCCATGGTATCCGGCTGTATCCCTGTATCTATCTACACCTAGCCAATTTTGCAGCAGATCCACTGTATCCCGCGCTGCTGTATCCGTACGTATCTAGCATCTAGCAGCTGTATCCAGCTGTGTATCCTGCTGCGCTGTATCTAACCGTATCCCACCGCCTCAAAAACGGGATATAGCTAAACTAAAACAAACTTGAAGGGGAGGGAGATGTTTGAAGGTGTGATGCTCGGCTCTGCGGGTTGTCGGGGACGTCGGCAGGCGGCTGGACTAGTAGAGGTAGAGGTCCGTCGGCGTCGGCGGCTAGACTGAGCCCTTCCCCTCCCCTGGAGTGTATTTTTGGTTATATCCTATATATCCCGTTTTCGAGGCGGTGGGATACGAAAAAAACAGCGGGACATCCCAAAAATGCACGCCAGGGGAGGGCTAGACTGAGGCTTCGTCGTCGTCAGCGGCGGCGGCGGCGCGGCGGCAGCTAAGCTAGGGTCCGTCGACGTCGAGACGCCGAGGCCGTCGAGTTGTGAGGCGCCTTGCTGCTAAGCAAGGGCAAGGCTCGACTACAATGCATTTTTGTAATGCAATATTGATTACGATTACACATTTTTGTGTAATAATCATTTGCATGATAACAAAAAAAATGTAATAGTAGTAGTAATCAACCCATGATTACTTTCAAAAAAATGAATGATTCTTACATCATAATAATTTAATAAATTATGTCATAATCACAGAATCACAATACAAATGCCCTCCAGCGGCGGGCGAACATGTGTGTGTGTGTGTATGTGCATAGTGCATGTGCATATAGTAAGCACGAGTACGCGCAAACGGGGGAAGAGAGGTCAAAAACGCAATCCACGCAGACACAACCCGTTTTTTTTTCAGCACCACTAACACCACCATAATCATATAATAATCACAGCTCACAGCAACACACAACATACTCCCACCTCACAAACACATCACCAGGCACCACACTGGTTGGTCTCCACCAGACTACCGCCCTTTACCCTTTACTGGCCAACACCACAATACAGCCACACTCTATAATATGTTAAACGCACACCCACACCCATGGTATGACACACACACACACACACACACACACACACATATATATATA
>Ga0335398_10010193_pt1 | contig 10733 bp, 9 predicted proteins | sample BON03_FD_205742 | JGI IMG/M metagenome (GOLD analysis project Ga0335398, IMG submission 205742) | Freshwater microbial communities from Lake Bonney liftoff mats and glacier meltwater in Antarctica - BON-03 (spades assembly) (version 2) | ecosystem: Environmental > Aquatic > Freshwater > Ice >...
TATATATATATATATATATATATATTTACCGGCCCGTCCGTCGTGTTGAAGACTGCGATCTCGTAGTTGGACGACTCGTAGGCCATCACAGCGATGTATAGCGTGCAGTTAGCCGCGCGCCCCGCCGTGCCGCAGAAGCCGTGCATCGAGCGCGAGAGCGTGAAAGTGTCGACGGCGATGGCGTCGGCGATGTAGTCATAGAGGTGGCCAGTCGGGTAGACAATGTCGAACGAGAGGTACATATCGGGATCGCCGTCCTCCGGAAACTGTACAGGAAAGGAGGCGGTGGGGTGGGGTGGCTGGCTAGACACGAGGCTAGTAGTTCAACGCGTACAGACTGTACGCGAACAAGCGCGGTGGGGTGGGTTAGTAGCTAGACACGAGGCAGCAGTTCAACGCGTACCAGCACCACCTCGATCGAGTCCACCGAGGGGGGCACCACCACCTGGTAGTAGTGGTACGCCTCCTCATAGACGTAGAACCGCTGCGACCACGCGTTCATGGGCAGCGTGGTCATGGGCTGCTTCTCCACTAGGTAAGACTGATCGCACGCCGCCAAGGACGGCTTCGGCACGTCGCAGTACTCCCACATGGGCGCCTCGAGCGACTCCACCAGGCACCACGGGCCCGTCGAGCCGTCGTCGGGCAGCGGGTTGCGGCAGAAGTTGTGGCCGCCAAGGCCGCCGTTGGGGTAGCGGCTAGTCGTGTAGCTGTGCGTGTTGGGGAACTGGTCGGTCCAGAACTGGCACGGCCGGCCCATTTTGGTCGCGTTGATCGTGCCCCTGTAGTCGGCGCCACTGGCCAGGTTGTAGCAATTCGTCGCGTTGTGGAAACAGTCCTCGCCATCAAAGTTGCGCTCCGCGAAGTTGCACAGCCGGTCGCAGTGACCGTCGTTCAACCACGCCCAGTCGCAAGACTCCCAGATCGGCGGCGGCGACGCGGTCTCGGCGTGCGAGTAGGCCGCGTAGTAGGGAGTTTCGAGGTCGGCAAGTGCCGACCCGCAAAGTAGCGCTGCGCCGAAGATGCGAACGCTGCCGGTCGCCATTTCGGGGGGGGCGGCCTGAAATAGTTTTTCTAAATATCGAAAAGCTCAAAATATTTCGGGGAGGGGGGAGGGGGCCCGTAATTGTGAATGCCCGCGCCCTTCTGGGCGGGCGGAAACCACGGCGGCAGCCCGGGTGAAGGTTTAATCCCTAACCTGTACGTTCAAGACTCGAATATTTCTTCTCCTTAGGCCTCTTCTGAGCGGGTCACCCGTCTTAGGAGGTACGGGATTATTCCAGCCCCTGTAGATTGGATGGTCTACGTGTCTGCTAGGAGGGTCAACCACCGGAAATGAGCCCTCCAATCGGGGCGAGCTCTATTCATATCGGCTTTGGTTGGCCCATCGCGGTTTCACTTACCCTACCCTTTTCTTCGGTAGCGATGCGTCTCGGGCCGGTACCGGCCGGCCCGGTACACTCGTGTGTCGGCGCTGCGGGGCGTTTCGCTGCTGCGTGTTGTGTTAGCGTTAGGGGGGGGGGGTGTTCCGAGGGATGAAATCATCATCATCATCGCTGGGGGCTACAAGGACGGCCGCAGGAGTCTATGCAGAAATGCTGGTCGTATGACTATTCTAGAAATGCCGGCATGTCTCCCCTCTCCAATCCCGGCGCGTGGCTAGAGCAGACGACCCTTAGTTGTTACAGTTACAGAGACAGAGGGCGAACACGAACGACGAACGAGCTCACAAATCACAAACGAGATAAAGAGAAAGAGCGCTGCTAGAAAAACAAAAAAAACAAAAAAAGCAAGGAAGCATGGTCGTGACCGCTTCAAACGCCACGCCGGGCACGGAACCCCCTCCCTCTCCAAACTCTCACGACTCACGACTCCCACAGCCGGCCCACCGGCGTGCCATAGACACTCGACTCGATCGACAACCGGCTTTCCGGGTCCCCCCCTGTCGTCCCGTCCGAGCCACCCATCGAGATCGTTCCCCCGCCTTCGTCCTCCTCCTCGGCCGCCGCCTCCGCCTCTTCTGGCCGCGGTGCCCGCACAGGGCTTCCGGAGAGGGCCTGGCCTAGCCCGCGCGGCGCCGTGCCTACCGCATCTACCGCCGCAGCGCCATGCTGCTCGTCCGCGCTGGTGGCAGTCCCTCTCGCCAGGAGCTCGCGCAGGGCCGCGTACATGGTGCGCAGCGCGCCCTCGTGGGCTAGTCGCGCGCGCCGCTCCGCAGCCAGCTCAGCCGCGAGACGCAAGGTGCGGCGGTGCTGCGCCAAGGGCAGCCGCAGTGCACGGCGGTCGCGCCGGCCCCGCGCGGCTGCCTGGAGCAGGCACGCGGCGGCACGCCCCGAGCTGTAGCGGGCTACACGCCGGCGCACGAGGAAGCCTCTGGCAGCCGCGTGTAGCCGGCCGCCCGCGAAGCTCAGCAGCGGCCGCGCCGCCGCGGCGCTCACGCTGAGCTGCTCGATACTAGTGAGCCAGCGCAGCCGCAAACGCGCGCGCAGCAGCCGGCCGTCGAGCGACTGGCGCGTCGTCATGCCACGCCAGCGCGCCTGCACGCGGATCACGTTCGCCGCGCGCCGCCTGGCCTCCACAGCCAGCATTGACCGGACGAAGCGGCGCATGTCGCAGAGTTCAGTCTGCATCTGGCGCCACGCCAGTGCTGGCACAGCGAGCATCTCGCGCTGCTCCACTGCAGCGAGCTGCGGGATGGCCGCTGGCGCCGTCGCCGCAAGATGGTCCCACGCATTCGTGGGCGGCATTGCCCTCACCAGCTGCACCTACCACGACCACCAGGGTTAGCCCGAAGCGCAGCGAGTCGTGTAGGTTAACCCGCCAACAGCAAACCTCTGCCGTAAGTGGGTGTTTTGGCTTGTGAATTGAGTTTGTGGTCAACGGCACAGCCGGTGTGAACGATTTTCACCGGCAGTGGAACGTATCTATGGTCGTCCCGACGCGGCTCGGCGGGTTGAACCGAGGCGTTGGCGGAAGCAGCGGCGTTAGCAGCAGCACTGGCGGCGGCTTGGGGCTGCAATCGCGCAGGCTGCGCCTCGCGGCTACGGTGCTCGCATGCGCGACCTACCCTAGCGATGTGCTGGCCTGGCTCGACGCGCAGCGCGTGGCTTGGCGGCCGCTGGAGCTGGCTGGTGCCACGGGCCCCGTCGTGGTGCTGTTCAAAGGCGCTGCGGATCACGGCGAGTGCGCCCTCGCGCTGCACCTGCTCGCGTCACCGCGGCGCGCGGCCGATGTGCGGCCAGCCTGGTCCAACGCGCGACTGACCGACGCCTGCGCCTCCCACGGCTCGCCGTCGGTCCTCGTCCACTTGCACGAGGACATCTGGCGATCCCGCGGCGAGATTGTGCGGGCGCGTCTGCTCGCGCGCTCCGGGCGCGTGGGCGCGCGCCTCTTTGCGAGAAGCACCACGGTGCGGCGCATCCCGGCGGCCGAGTACATTCCGTTCCTGGACTCGAACCACCTGTGGGGGGCGACCAAAGCCAAGTACGGCTACGGTTTGTTCGCCAAAAACACAGGCGAGCTCGTCGCCGTCGCCACCTTCTCGGCGCGGCGTCGCGTGCTGCGCGCGGGCGTGCCACACGCGTCACACGAGCTGCTGCGCACGTGCTCCCGACGCGACGCCGCAGTCGTAGGCGGTATCTCCAAGCTGGTCCGCGCCTTTGTGCGGGCGCACGGGGCGGACGACGTGGTGACTGTGGTGGACCGCGACTGGGGCACGGCCGCCGGCTGGCACGGGATGCGGTTCGAGACTGTGCACCTCATGCCGCCGCTGCCCATGGTCGTGGGGCTCGACGGCGTGCGGCGGCACCTGGTCGGCGCGGGGCTGGTCCCCCTGGAAGGGGCCGCGTCCATGGATGGTGGGTCGGAGGCCCCGCTCCGGGCGTCCCTCCCTTTGCGCGTGATGCAAGGCCTCTCCTCGTTTGACGCGGCCGAGCACGACCCGCGCTCGCCGCTGGCCTGGTTGGTGGAGAATGAGATGTACCCGCTGCACGACGCAGGGGTCGAGCGGCTGATGATGCTGACCCACGGCGGAGGGGGCAAGGGAGGCGCGGCCGAGCCCGGCGCCGCGCTTGCGGCCTGGGACCAGTCGGTCCCGACCTACGCGACGGAGCACTACTCTAGCAACCCGGGCGTCGCGGCGCTGCTCGTTGCGGCGGCGCGGCGCCCGGCTGGCGGCGGCGGAAGCGGTGCCCTCCCCGCCGCCGCCCTCCCCGCCGCCGCCCGCGCCGCCGGCGGGGGCGCGGACGGCGGCTGTGAAGGTGGTGGTGAGGGCGGCGTGGACGGCGGCGTCGAGGGCGGCGGCGGCGGAAGCGGCGGCAGCCTGACCACCTCTGGCGAGGACGGCTCTGGCGGCGACGCGTCGACCAACGCGGCGCTGCCCCCGCCGGTATTGCTGGACGACAGCCTGACCACCTCTGGCGAGGACGGCTCTGGCGGCAGCGCGCCAACCGACGTGGCGCTGCCCCCGCCGATATTGCTGGACGACGTGGCGCTGCCCCCGCCGGTATTGCTGGACGACGTGGCGCTGCCCCCGCCGGTATTGCTGGACGAGCCTTCGGTGCGCGAGGCGATGGAGTCGTGGAAAGCCGCCACCGCCGGCGGCGAGGGAGCCGCGCGGCTAGTCTTTTCACAGGCCTCGGCCATGGGAGAGGAGGAGGGACCGGCCATGGGAGGAACGCAGGTCCCGACTGCTTTAATGGCTGCCGTCGATACCGGTGCTGGAGAGGCTGCTCCCAACGAATCCGGTGCTCGCATTCACGAGAGCGGGGCTCGTATTGAAGACGTTTTTGCACAGGCCTCGACCTTGAGAGAGGAGGAGGGACCGGCCATGAGAGGGACGGAGGTCCCGACTGCTCTAATGGCTGCCGTCGATACCGGTGCTCTACTCTTTTCACAGGCCTCGGCCATGAGAGAGGAGGAGATACCAACCATGGGAGGGACAGATGTCCCGACTGCTCGTATGGCTGCTGGAGAGGCTGCTCCTGACGAATCCGGAGCTCGCATTCACGAGACCGGTGCTCGTATTGAGGTGCACGAGCGGCCCGGGGGGTGGCGTACGCTACGCGTGGTCAACGGCAAGCGGCACGTGCTGCAGTCTGTGGTCCGGCTCCGCCCCGACGCGAGCGCTGATCCCTCCGCCGTCCTCTCAGAGTACCTGCGCGCCATGGTAGCGCTCGCCTTCGCCGCCCTCGAGCAAACTCCTGTTGCGACCCATCATGATGCAGGTGGGATGCCTCCATCTGTTCAGACGATCTTGGCCGCCCTCGACAAAACTCTTGTCGCAAACAGCCCCTCCTCGACCCGTCATGATACAGGTGGGGTGCCTCCACCTGTACAGAAGACCTTCGCCGCCCTCGACCAAACTCTTGTCGCAAACAGCCCCTCCCCGACCCGTCATGATACAGGTGGGGTGCCTCCACATGTACAGAAGATCTCCGCCTCCCTCGACCAAACTCCCGTTGCAAACATCCCCTCCTCGACCCGTGATACAGGCGGGGCACCGCAGCTTGTACAGAAGGTCTCCACCTCCCTCGACCAAACTCCTGTTGCAAACAGCCCTTCCTCGACCCGTCATGATACAGGTGGGGTGCCTCCACCTGTACAGAAGATCTCCGCCTCCCTCGAACAAACTCCCGTTGCAAACAGCCCCTCCTCGACCCGTGATACAGGCGGGGCACCGCAACTTGTAATGAAGGTCTCAGTTCAACGGACCCTGCAAACAGACACACTCAAAGACAAGACTCCTCCACCTGTAGGGGACCAGAGGCCGTCGGGCGCTGATGCAGACGCACTACAGCACTTTGAGCGATATGTATGTACTTATATTACTTCATGTATGTATATTCCTATCCTATATAAATCGGCTAGGAGGCCGTGGCACATTCCTTGTTGTTGACTGTTGTTCTTTTTGGTGAAATAGGCAGCTTGCAGTCTATGCCAATGATTCGAACTGGGGCAGTGGAGGAGGCGCCGCTGCGCTTTTTGCACCTGACTCCTCCACCTGTAGAGGACCAGAGGCAGTCGGACAGCTTGCACTCTATGCCAACCGCGTGATCCCATCAAGCCAAGGAGCATCAGCAGAGCAGAACACATCTGGCATCTCTGCCGCCCCGTTCTCGCTCCCACTCACCCTCCCGAGCGAAAACAGGAGCGTCATTGTGTTTTCTAACCCTAACTATGCACATTTGCAAGCTGTTGAATCATGGGATCCCTTAGTACGCCCTTGCTCGCCGACAGGGGAGCTCGACTACAAAGCGTGGCACAAGTGTGCAAGCTGTTCTGCGGCGGAGGAGGCGCCGCTGCGCTGCCTGCACCTGGGGCTGGGCGCCGGCGTGCTCGCGCGGCTGGTGGCGCTGCACGCGCCGCACAGCAGGCACGTGACGATCGAGGTGGACGCGGCTGTGGTCGCCGCCGTAGAGGTAGCCTGCGGTGGTCTCGCGCTAGGCGGCGTGCGCGGTGACGTCGCTGGTGGCGTCGGTGGCGGGGTCGGCGGCGGCGGCGGCGGCGGCGATGGCGGCGGCGTTGATGGTGGCAGAGTGAACGGAGAAGATGGCGCCGACGGCGGCGGCGGAGGCGGAGGCGGCGGAGGCGGAGGCGGCGCCGACGGGGGCGGCGGAGGTGGCGGCGCTCTTCACACCATCACTGTTCACACCGCCGACGCCATCGCATGGGTGGCAGATGCCGCCGCGGAGGGACGAGCCTCCCGCCCCGTGTTTGATGTGTGCTTCATCGACTGCTTCGACGGTGACAACGCGTGCCCCGCCGGGCTTTACAGCGACGCGTTCCTTTCACAGCTTGCTTCGCTCCTGGACCCCACGCGAGGGGTCGTGGTGCACAACCTCCACTTTGGCTCGGCCAAACTCGCGGTTAACCTGGCGGCGGCGGGGCAAGCCTACGCGCGCGCGTTTGGCGACTGCGTGCGGGTGGACTCGCTCGACTCCAAACCGTGGGCGGGCAACGCGCTCCTCTGCGCGACCGTGCGCGCGGGCGGGCTGCGCGGGTTGGACGGGCGCGCAGAGCAGGCGCGGCGGCGGCGCGGGACGCCGTTCGACCTGGCGGCGAGGGTGCGCGGCGCGCGCGCGCTGTGACGGACGCCGAATCGTCGTGTTTTAGACACATTAGACTGAGTGAGCGGCCGCGGCTGGCTGTGCCCAGGCCGAGGCGCGGCGCCCACTCTCCTTTTAGTAGGTGGTGTAGAGGTAGAGGTAGAGGAATGACCTGCGTGCCGTGCTGTGCGCGTAGGTAGATCATGGGTTATGATTGTGAATGATATATTATATAGGTGCTGGTAGGGGAACTGACCCACGGCACGCCCCCCCCCGCGCTCTACTTCTACTTCTACGTACTCTTACTCGTACGGAATTCGTATAAGAATAAGACTATTGTTTGTATTGAATTGTGGCGGCCTCCATCTTTTTCAGCGCCCACCCCCCCCCATTTGCACATGCTTGCAATGCTGCACAGGCACAGGCCACAGCTCGACACCACACAGCGCACAGCAAGCTACAGCTACTATCGAGCCAGCTCAGCGAGCGGCTGCCAGAGCCAGAGCACCCAGAAGCCATGGCAGTTAGCCACCGCCAACACCAACACCCCCAAACCGACAGGCCCTCGTCGTGCATGCCACTCGATACGCCGACGCCTAGCACCTCTGAGCGTGTGCGCATGAGCTTGTTTAGAGCCACCAAAAGAGAACCGATGGGCGGAGAAGGCGGCCCGCGCGCATGAGTCAGTCTGATGCGGTTGTTGCGCGACTCCATCTTCCGTGCGAGCTAAACAGAATCGATGCGCGGCAAAACAGGCGGTCCGCGAGTCAGCGCGCCGCGCTGGCGCGCACGATGTTGTTGCGGCTCTTCATCTCCTTTGTGGCTGCGCCTGCGCCGCGCAACGCCCCGACGGAGAGGTAGTCCGAGGCTGCGGTCTCGCGCGTGGGCTGGAGCAGGGCGACGGGCAGGTCGATGGAGCCGCGGAGGAGCCTCGTCACGAGGCGCAGCTGCTCGGGCGGGATAGGCGTCACGAGGAGCAGCGTGCCGCTGGCGGCGTCGACGGAGCGCACGATGGCCAGCCCGACGCAGGCGGCGGAGGTGTCGTCGGTGAGCAGTCCCACCACGGCGGCGTTCAACGAAACCAGCATCTCGCTCCGCGAGAGCGGCGCGTGGTGCAGCAGCTCGAGACGGAGCGCCGAGGCGGAGACGGCGTAGGGCGTTGCTGCGAGCAGGCGGCCGACTGCGGCGCCCCACGCCGGCGAGGAGGCGTAGCCCTTGGACGAGGCGGGCAGCGATCGCGCGTCGCGCGGCACGGCGCCAAAGTAGGCGAGCAGCTGCAGATCGCGCGCCTCGGCCGCAGTAGGAGCGAGCGGCGCCGACGGAGGCGCCACGCCGCCCTCAGCGCTGGCCACGGCGCGCGGCGCCCTAGCAATGGGCTCCAGCGCAGCGATGCGCATCACCAGCGGAAGCCGGCCCGAAGTTGGCAGTACCTCGGCTAGCGGGAAGGATGCCGCGGAAGTGTTGGCGCGGCCAGAGCCAGGCGCGCGCTCGAGGACGATCAGCAGCGTCGGCTGCACCACGGCGAGCGTGTCGGCTAGGAGCTGGAGCCCGAGGCCCTGCACCCACCCGCAGGTGTTGACTAGCAGAGGCAGCGAGGCGAGCGGCTGCGTCGGAGTCTCCGTCGCCCCGTCGGACCCTGCGCTGACACCGGCCTCCTCCGCGGTTGCGGAGGCGGTGTAGTAGACCGCAAGGGTATCCTCCACGGCGCGCAAGAAGGCGGCGGGCTCCGCGGCGGGCGACACGGCGCCGAAGAAGGAGAGCGCGGCGGCGGCGACATGGCTGGCGCGGCCGTGGGCGTGCGCCGGCCCCAGCAGCGGCGCAGCGACGTGGCGCAGGCTCACCAGGCCGGGCGGACCCAGCTCCGGCTGCCCCACGTCCGTGTCCAGCAGCGCCACACCCCGGGCGGTGGGCGGAGTGGCAACAGCGGAGAGGGCGAGCGCGGCGTCGGCGGCGGCGACTGCGGAGGCGCGTTTGGCCCTTTTGGACGACTTTGCGCTCTTCTTGTCCTCCTTGCCCTCCGCCCTGCGCCCCTCCTCCTCCTCCTGCGCCGCCGCGCCCGCGCCGCCCCTCGGCACGAGCAGCCGATTAGCGAGCAGCCGCAGCAGCGACGACTTGCCCGAGTTCCGCGCGCCGCAGAGCATCACCACCGGCGGCCGCGTCCCCTTGGCCCTCGCCACGTCCACCAGGCGGCAGACTTCCTCCACCGCGTCCTCCCACTCCGCCGGAACCAGCGCGCCAAGGCGAACGCAGCGCTCCAGCGGCACGGGCGCGGGGTGGAGGCCCAGCTGGCTCGGCAGGGGCGATACCGCCACGGTATCGTGCAGCACCAGTGCATGGGAAACGGATCCACTGGCGGGAGACTTGCCGTTGGCCCTGCCAGAGGATTGGCGCTTCTGCTTCCCGCCGCGACCGGCGGAGCGCGCGGCGCCCGCCAGCCGCTGCAGCGCCGCCTCCTCCTCCGTCGGCTCGGCCGCACCTGCGCGCGCGTCCTCCCCCTCCATACCCTCGTCCTCCTCCTCCTCGTTCGGCTCCGGCTCAGCCTCGGCGCCCCACACCGCTCCAGCGCCGTCGCCGTCAGCATCGCCCTCCTCGCCCTCGCCGTCGGCGTCCTCATCCTCGTCCTCGTCCTCATCCTCATCGGCGAGCGATGCCAGGAGCTGGTCGTCGGCCGCCAGCGCGCCGGCATCCTGCTTTGCGCCAGAATCAGCCCAATTGCTCTCGTCTGGACGGACGTCGGCATCGCTCAAGCCCTCGGATGCGGGGTCGATTGCCCGCAGGTGGACCGTCACGCCGCACGAGAGGGCCGAATTCGTCTGGAATGCCAGCGGCAGGCCGCCTGCTGGCGAGTGCACGGCGTGCCATCCGCTCCCGGCGGCCAGCTCAGCTCCGAGCAGGCAGAGCGTACCACTCTGCACGCTGAGCTCGACGCAGCCCACAAACGGCAGCGGCTCAAACGGCGCAATCGTCAGCTCGACCACACCCTCGGGGTGGGTTGTATCGGAGGGCGCGACTGGCGCCGCCTCCTCGCGCTGCTTGCGCTTCACCATTCTGAATGCACGAAGCGCGGCTACGCGGCGAAGAGCGTGTAAGAATGAAAGATTCCGTGAATAAGAAAGCTGTTAAAATAGTCGTCTAACGTGACTGCGACACTGCGACACACTCACACTGCTCTAAAACACAGTACGATACCCGCGTCTATTTTTCAACTGCGTAATAAATCAGCCTAGCTCTTCGAACTCTACCATGAAGGACGTGTACGGTAGACGGTAGAGAGAGCTATCACGCTATTAGCGCGTATATCATCTGCACAACAGCGCACTGCACACATAAAACATAAAAAATAATATTAAGTCCGCACCTGCTTTAAGGTGGGCGGTGTCCCAGTCGGCCTCGACCGGGCAGCAGTCAGCAGCTGGTGCAATAAGAAAGCTGACATCTTTGGCAACTTCACCAAACAGCTAGTCTCTCTAGAAATCGGCGCGCAGAACCGATTTGCCTTACTCCGCTTCTGCGGCAGCCCCTCCACCAAACTCAACTATTTCTTTCGAATCATCCCCCCCCCACTCACCACCGAAGCAGCCGCCATCGCCGACGCACACTTAGCTGCAGCAGTTGCAGCAATCACACACACCCCTGCTGCATTCTATCAGTCAGATCACCCGCTCGCCCTCCGCGCCCGCCTACACG
>Ga0335398_10010194_pt1 | contig 10732 bp, 10 predicted proteins | sample BON03_FD_205742 | JGI IMG/M metagenome (GOLD analysis project Ga0335398, IMG submission 205742) | Freshwater microbial communities from Lake Bonney liftoff mats and glacier meltwater in Antarctica - BON-03 (spades assembly) (version 2) | ecosystem: Environmental > Aquatic > Freshwater > Ice >...
TATATATATATATATATATATATATATATATATATATATATATATATATATATATATATATATATATATATACATATACATACGTATATGTGTGCGTGTGTGTGTAAAGATAGATAGATCAGGTCGCTGCTAGCGCTGGCCCAACGTACTGGCCAGCTCAGTGCAACCTGGCGACGCTCGGGCGAAACGATGAAACGCCCAAACTACAAAAACTCTGCCCCCTCGGCGCCTTCTAGGCGCTGATGGAAACGTCTTCGTGCGCAGTTGTTGTGTTGTGCGAGTGTTGATATGGCGTTACGAAAAACAAAACAAAAGACGCACTGGTCGATCAGCTGCTGCATCCAGTACCAAATGTCTCCGCGCGAGAGGTACTGGTCCTTGAAGACCATCTCCACCCACTCGAGGTAGGCGGCCGCGGGCGTGACCACCACCAGCTCCACTGACGCACGCGAGGCGAGGCCGTAGAGCGCGGCCGCCGCCGCGAGCACCGAGACGGAGTGCGAGCCCTTGGGCGGCGCGGCGCCACCAATCTGCAGTACCAGGCTGCCCAGCCCGGCGGGGTCGGTGCTGCTGCGGCCGCCGCACTCGCCGCAGCCGCCAAAGGTGCCCCCGGCGGAGGCGCACGCGCAGCCATGGCCGGCGCCGACACCGCTGGGGCCGCCGGGCGAGCCGGTGTCGCAGCCAGAGTCGCCCGACGCGGTGGTCAGGGCGCGCACGGCGCGGATCTCGACGAAGCAGCCGCGCGAGATGCGCAGGTCGTCCAGCAGCTCCTGTGACAGGAGCAGCTCCTCTTCCGACTGGTCGGCCGTGTGGAGCGAGAGCGTCGCCGTGCACGCCTTCGAAGGCGCGCCTGCCGAAGGGACATCCATGTTTCGCCCGAAAAGCAGCTTGGAAGCAGTTGTGAATGAACTTCGCCTTGTGAATGAACTTCGACGTGGTAAATAAACCGTCTGTCAGGAGAAAAAGAATAACTTTATCGGCGCGGCAGGTCCTTGAATGCCATCATCATCATCATCAATCATCATCAACTTCTTGTCTTCTGGCCATTCGCCGGCGCCTGGGGCGCCGGGGAGGTTCTTCCGCGGCTGCGCTCAGCTTTTGTGGTGTGAGTTTGAGTTGTAATATGAATATGAGTATGATTATGATTATGATACATCGTATGTTACTATTATGATGATTATGACGACGAAGGATGTACTCCGTAAAAAAGTATTATGAACAGCAGCAGCAGTTTTTTTTCGTCCCCACCCACCCCACCCCTATACGAAGGATACTCGGTAGCCCGCCTGCCTGCAATGCCCTCCTTCTCTGCCGTCTTTCATCACCTGCCGTGGCAGTGCCGAGTTTCCATCCGCTTCACCTTTACGCTCAGTCATGCACACGCCTTGGCCTTGGTATCTACTATCTAACCCACATCGATTCTGGGTGCCTCCAGATCACGCATCGGGACAATGGTTGGAGTGAGGCAGGCTGGGTTGATGCCAGTGCGGTGCGCTGCGACCAGGCCGATCGCCTCCATGTATGACCGAACCCGCACAATGCGCCCGTGCCCTCCGACCGACTCTGGCTGCACATCCATGGCAGACTCGTTTTCTTCCACAGCCACAATAAGGGTGCGCGAGCCGAGCAAAGATAGGACGGCAGCACCGCCGCACGCGCCGGCGGGCACGATAAATGCATCGAGGTCGTCGCGCCAGATGTCACCAGATTGTGGCCTTTCTGACCCATCTGTGGGAGGGAGGAGAGTAGTCAGCAGAGGCATCCACACCGTCTGCCACCACGGCTCGCCATAGGCCACCACGGACCACCACAAGGAGCACGACGGGGCATAACCCCCCCCCTCCCTTGTGTAGGCCCACTTGGCCCATTTCACTGTGGCTACCCTAATTGTCTTAGCTCATGGCAGCGCACCGAGCAGGCGGGGTGCCCGCGAGAGGTTCACGAGGACGCACGGGAGAAAGGTGTGGCCGAGTTCCTCCGCGCATGCACGCGGGGCCTGAGTGAGGGCACAGCGTCGTGAGACCCACGTACACAGTGCGAGGGGCATGCAAGTGGCCCTGGGTAGGATTCGTCAGCATGGTAGTGCGCCACAGTATCCAAGCCCCTGAGCCCACGCGCGCCTCTCTGGGCCCGCGCTGGCGCTCTCTGCAGAGGGCAGCCACAACAAGCCGCGTACCAAATCTGGCTCCAAATCGAGCTGAGACATGGCGGGTGCATGCGCGCAGGGAATTCGCAACTCCTTGGTGACCAGGTGTGAAATGATCGCCTCCGCCCCGCCGAGCGTGTCGACCCCATTACCCGCGCGGTACGCGGCGAGCATCTCAGCATCGTCGTCGTCGGGAAAGCGAGCGACGACAGCAATAGCCGTGCACCCGGCCGCCTGCAGTCTGCGAGCAGCTCGAAGGAGTGCGTCGGGGCGGCGAAGAGTTCCCCACGACGCCCCTGCGATGCAAGTCGAGTACTGTGAAGATGTGCGCGACGCGCTCACCCATAGTAGTACTAGCAGTATTAGTATTAGTCCTGTAGAGCTAAATACGAGGACCGTTAAACACGCGAGACGCCATGGCGGGCCATACTGTTGGCGAGGGCTGGAGTGGGCGGAGCCGATCGGCATGAGACGCGCGACATAAGGCTGGTGCAGACGGCTATCGGCGTGCGAGAGACCAAACCGGTCCCGAGGGCGACGCACGCACCTGCGGGAGACATCTGGATTTCGACCCCAAGCGGCTCGTCGGTGGTCGCGTGGGCGGTCACACAGACGCCAAGAGTAGCACGCGCCGCATCGGCAGCCTGCAGGTGGCGCAAGCGCAGCTCGGGCTCGATGCCCGAGTCCAGAAGCAGTCCTACCCGCTGCGAAACGACTGGGCGCAGGCCCCACCGTCCCGATGCAAACTCGTCAAACGCGAACCCCTCGACGTACTGGAGCGAGTCGTGCGGCCAGTACATAGTCGCGCCATTCAGCACATTCGGATGCGTAATTACGCGGTCAGCCACAGCGGTGAATGCTCGAGCGACAGGCATCGCATCGCCAGCGTAGCCGCCAATCGCCGCGCCGATGCCAGTCGGCACAATGAGTGCGGCGGTGTAGGGCTGCCGCGTGGCACGAGTCGCAACCGACTCGAACGGCCCTAGTGTCCGCACAGCAGCGGCCGCTGTGCCCCACCGGAGGAGGAGCCACACGGTGAGCGGTAGGCGCGGCATAGACAAAAAAACGACCGACACAGCAACGAAAGCCCGACCCACACAGACCACACGCCGCAATGGCCTCTCAACTTTGCTTCTTCGCGCTCGCCACGGTCGGGTCGGGTCTCCGGCTACCGCCCCCTGGCGTGGGCACTCTCCCGCGGATGGCCGTGGGGTCGGCCTCTCCGATCCACCTGGACTTCGACCCGCTGGGTTTGCATGGTTCGCAGCGCACGGCGCAACTGGCCGCTAGGTCAGCAGGCGCTCTGGCTGGTGCATTTCCAATGCTGATATGCGTGGGCCGTGCTGGCGCTGCATCGTCGAACAATCTGGACGCGGACGCTGTCAAGAGGGCCATTGTCAATGCGGCGATGGTGCGCAGCCGAGCGCAGTCGTCCCTGCCAAACGCATGTATGTGTTGTGGCAAGCACCATCATGCACACGAGGCGTTGGCAGCCACGGCAACGACATTCCCAACAGCCTCGGGTCTCTCTGGTCGGGTTGCATGAGCGTGCGCCTGCGGCGCCGTGTTTTTTGCGGCGAGCACTCGAGCTGCAGTTCTCACACGTGCCGCGCCCCTACTTCAGGACCCGAGCACCTTCCAGCCCGTCTGCCCGGCGAGCGACGGCCTGTACCGCTTCGGCGGAAAGCTCGTCCTCACCGTCGTCGGCCCTGAAAACTACAAGGAGTACGCCCCGCTGATTGCGGGCGGCCTCTTGCGCGTGCGTCTGGAGCTGTGCGTTATCGAATCCTTCGTCTACGAGGCGGTCATCCCGTTCGTGCAGGAGAAGGGCCTTTCGTGGATCCTGCCGCTGCACGAGACGGTCGAGACTTTCCTCGCCGGGGTCATATTCGCCGTCGCCTCCAACTTTATCCTCATCGGCTCCACCAAGATCGTCACCGTCATCGCAACCTACGCCGACGTCCTCTTCGGCTTCCCGTTCCGGATTGTCGGTGCGCCTCCGCCCCGCGCCCACGGGCCCCTCCGCCTAGCCGCCCTGGTCCACCCCGCCCGCCGGCTCGCCCACAGGCGGCCTCGGCTGGCGCGCTCTCGAGGACAATGCGGCGCCGCCTGCGCAGCTGGAGGATGACAAGCCAAAAGGGGTCTGGGCCTTCTTCGACAAGCCTCCGCCGCGCGTGGCGCCGCCCCTCGAGAAGGTGTGGAAGACCAACAGCGGGGACGCGATCGGCCTCACCGCGCTGGTTAGCTTTGGTGTGTGCCGCCCCACCCGCTGGAGATGAGTCGCACCCCAACGGCGCTCGGCACCCCACCACCCGACTCACCGCCCCTGCTCGAGCCTTGACGCCGGCTCTTCGTTCCCAGGCGCGCTCCGTGCCATCGGCGAGACGAGTGGCGCCATCCGGCGGAGCGTCGAGTCGATCGACTTCTTCGTTGGGCGCTATCTGCTACTGACCACCGTTGCCTACGTCGGATTCAAGTTCGTCCACTATAAGCTGTTTGACCCCTTCCCCCTCTAATCTCGATGCACCCACTGGGCGGCGAGCTCTCCTGACATGTAAATAGACCGCAGCCCTTTCGGAAGCAGCCGGTACATGCTCTCGTGGCTGGCGCCACCAGCGGGAGATGGGCGCACGGTTTTTTTTGTAGGGTGCCCTGCGCCTGGCTGTGTGTGTGGGGGGGGGCACTGCGAGGTTGCGTTGATGTCTTCACTCATCAGGAGCTGCTTTGCGGCTGTGCGTGCTGGGGGCCTGTGGCCTGTGGTGCGCCAGGGCTGCGGGCGTGTACTTTGTAAGTGTGCTAGCCCAAGTCACTTGGAGGCATAGGCGTGCAGGCACGAGAGGTGGTAGGCGAGGCAAGGCGAGGCCAATCCAACCGGGGGAACCCCAGGCTCGGGGAGGACGACCGTGCGTGTGCACGGCGAGGGCTGCAGCGCGTGCGTGGTTGCGTGGGCTGTGGGATTGTTTGGAGCATATGCATATGTGAACAAATATACATAGCTAGGTAGAGGTAGTAAAGTAGCTTTGGGAGAATGCGGCCGCGTCTTTTATAGGTAAAACTGTATAGAGAGATAGAGAACAAAAGTGCAAGTAGTGTGCGCCGTACTTTACTACCAGTTACGCCTCTTGCCACTTGGCCACTTGGCCTCTCTCTCTCTCAGCCTAAGCCTAAGCTTAGCCTAAGCAGAAGCAGCTCTTCTATCTTCTAAGCGCTACAATAGAGCAGGCTAAGTGGCGTAACGTGATGGTGATGAGCATCAATCACATCACAGGATAACAGCGTGTTATATTCGATATTATTATACAGTAAATTATTATTATTCCTATTCTGTGTTGTGTGTTGTCGTGATCGTGATGAGTCGTGCTGAGCTTTAGGCTTATTAATTAGAGGTAGAGGTGTGTAGAGGTATAGAGGTAGAGGTAGAGAGGTAATCAATGTAGCAGCTTCGCTGCGACATCTCTACATCTCATTTGTCACGGCCACCCGGAGTCGGACCCAGTCTGCTGTCCGCTGCTGCTGACTGCTGTGCCGAGAGTACTAATTTTTTTTATTCTAAGTCATGTGGCACATCATGTGGCAGGTAGCAAAAAAAAACTGAACTCTTATTTTGGGGGCTCACCAAAAGCACAGGAACAGGAACAGATAAAATCTCACTCTTACTTGTATTTAAACAAAATTAAAATGTTCACTGTTGCCTCAGCCATCAGCCTCCGTTTTTGGGGGCGTGGTCTGTGCATGCAGCGCATGCATGGCTTCTTCCTCCGGCGCAAACTTCCTTCCAAGGCGACGAGTGCGAGAGCGAGAGAGGAGAGTTCAATAAAGAATATTTAAAAATGTAAGTACCTTCCACTTCCACCTTCCAGCATCAGCCTCACCGCGCCGCGCACAATCACAATGCGCAAATAAACAATAAATATGGTGTGGGGCAGACCACAGACCATACGCGCAAGCGCTGCCGCCGCGGCCAGCTTCAGACTCAAGACTGCGCCCCTAAAACGAACCAAAACATAACAAACCACAGCCGGCGGCAGCGGTTTCTACACACCCTGTGCAGTGGCCTGTACAGTATGGGCAGCAGCACCCCCACACCTGCCACACCTGCCATGGGCGGGCAGCGGCCCGGTTGTGCAGCAGAATGGCAGGTGGCGGTCTATGCGATTCATTCAAGTTGCATGATCTCAAGTGCGGCAGCCGCCCCCGCCGCTGCAGGGTCGGCACCGACTGTCCAGAGTCGGATGGTCTTGTCGTAGCCGCAGGAGACGAGCATGTTTTGCTGCGCATCCGGGTGGTGGTGCAAGTCGCGAACGAGGCCCGTGTGTCCGCTCAGGGTAGCCACCTGGCGTTCAGAAGCCAGCTCCCATACCACAATCAGCCCAGGCACATCGGCATCGCTGGAGTAGATGTAGCGGCCGCCGGGATGCCACGTCTGCACCGGGCGGCTGAAGGCGTCTCCAGCAGCACCGTGCAGCGTGCGGACGCGTCGGCCCGTCTGCAGGCAGAGTACGTAGATGTGCCCCTTGTCCGTGTGAGCGGCAAGCCACCGGCCGTCGGGCGACGAGGCAAGGCTCAGCACCGTGAAGGAGCAAAAGTCGTCGAGCGGGTTCTCGTTGAGCGGGAGCAGCCTGGGCTCGAGGCCAAGGGGGGGGGGGGGGGGGGGGGAGGGGAGAGGGGGGGGGGGGGGGGTGGGGGGGGGGGGGGGGGGGGGGGGGAGGGGGGGGGGGGGGGGGGGGGGGGGTCAGAGCAGGGAGACGAACGACTCGGCGCGCCGGCCGCACACAAGAGGGAGACGGGGCAGCCGCACCTGCGCTCGAGTGGGCCTCCGTTGGCGCTCGTGGAGAAGAGGTGCAGGCGGTGGTCGTTGCGCACTGCCGCTGCGAGGATGGAGCCTCCCGCCGTCCACTCGATGGCCTCCACGACGCCGTGGAAATAGAGTTTCTCCACCGGCTCGCCCAACGCAGCGTCGCCGCCCGGCTCGGCGACCGCGGCCGAGAAGACGTGGACCTGCTGGTCAAACGACGCGGTCGCCAGCTGCTTCCCGCCAGCGGTGTTCCAACGCACCACGTGGTTGTACTTGAGATGATTCCTCGAGCGACGCAGTAGCGCAAGCTGGCCATCGCCGGCGACGCTGTAGACCGACGTGCTCCCATCCATGCATCCCACCGCAGCCACGGTGCGGCCGCTGCCGCAGTCCAGGACGCAAGTGCTCAGCGCGGCGGCCTCGAGTGGCATGGAGCTTAGCCGAGTGCCATTGAGGCTGCTCACGCACAGCTGCCGGTCGGCACCTGCACTGAGCACCGTGCAGCCGCCGGGCAGCCAGCGCACGCAGGTGATGTTGCCCATGTGCCCACCGCTGAGCTGGTGCGCCTCGACGGTGGCGTGGTCACGCTGACCCGAGGTGAGGAGATTGAGCTCGGCAAGGGTGGGCACCGGCTTAGCCACGGGTGTCACCGAAGAAACGTGCAGCAGGCGCGCCAGCTCTCCTGGAGCGAAACGCCCGCGCTCATGGGTCACGCCAGACTCGCGCTGGACGCAGGCCAGCGTCTCGCCGAGTCCCAGCTCGTCCAAATGGGCCATGACGAGCTGCAGCGAGCCCATATTAGTCTTGACTACTAGTCACGTCGCGCGGTGTTTTTTCGATTCACACCATAAATTCACAGACGGTTTATAATACAAAGGGGACACGAGCACACACGCACAGGGAACTGATCCGAAAGACAACAACTAGATCTAGAGTAGATACTTTTAATATGTGGGGAGGTGTCTCTCGTCGGGGGTATACAATGATGTGTAGTCATATAAGTATACAGTGTTACAGTAATTGTAATAGAATATAGTTATTATTTTATTATTATTTTGATAGAGCTAGAGTAGAGCTACAATATATACAAAGAGCAGCTGTGCAGTTGCCCAGCCAAGTCAGTCGGCACAGTCGGTGTGTCGCTTCTTTTATTATATATTACTATTAATAATAATATTAACCAGTAATAGCCAGTTTTTATGTATGTATATATATATACGTACAAAAGCTTGGATGTTCCGTAAGACCTTACGTAAGGTCTTACGTACTTATACATAAGGTTACCCCGACCTTACGCCACACGCGGGCGTAAGGTCTTACTTACGTCTTACCGAACACCAAACCTACCGGTCAAATCGTTAAAACAAAACTGGTTTTAGTGTGTTGACTACGTGTAGAGAAAAACGAAACTCTAACTCCAAAACAAAACTACTGTAACTGTAACTGTACTGTAAGACTTACGTAAGGCTACGTCATGGTCGGGCATTAAATTAACGCTTTAATTTAAGAAACCCCACACCCACACCCCATTAAGAAATGACGCGTTTGGTTTTTCCGAGGATTTTTTTCGTGGTGAGTGTCCAAGATAGATGTACCAGGATTTTTTTCGTGGTGAGTGTCCAAGATAGATGTACTTACTACCGTATTTGCCTGCAGTAGTTAGTACCCCCTGTGGTATCCCGGAGGATGCCCGCCGACATTCCTAAGTACGCTCTTCGGCCACATTCCTTCGAACGACTTGCACATCCCGTTCAACACATTGCGGGCGCCCACCGGGCGCCCGCCCTTTTGTATGTTGTGTTTCCTGTGCCGAGATTCATTGCGAGGACAGTCCTTGATGAATCTCGATTGTCGTTTCGTGGTTGTTTGGCCTCAGAGGCAAACTTTCGTAAGAATTCTCTTACAACTCCAAAATCGGAGTCTGCTTCGAGCAGACGTCCGACGGTGAGAGTGTGTGTTTGCTGTGTGAGAGAGAGATTAGGTCCTTGTTGAAGATTAGAAGTAGAACTAGAACTGGTGTGTTGGAGCTTAGTTAGCCTTCACAAGATATTGTTTGACTTCAATGCTTCATTGCGGGAGTCGATCAACCTTTCGTTGCCCTCCCCCCACCTGCAACGTCTAACCTATTGCAATACCATTGGGCGCCCATTGCGCAATATACGCCCCGCCACCGACCCTCCTCTCTCCCTGTTTATGCCATACACCGTACAATATTCGGATAATCTTGGATGTTCTAAAGCATATAGCATCTATAGCATCGGGGGATGCTATACATGCTATATAGTATATAGTATACTACACTATAGTACTACACTCTGTCCTAGATGCAAATTTTGGTATTTGAACACCCAGTTTTTAGCATTTGGGCCCGGCCGGGGCGCGGGCTAGCAGCCAGCAGCAGCACCAGTAATCGGGTCAACTCGACATGGTTCAAATATCAGAAAACAGTAGAGCTATGCTATATAGTACTGTTGCATCTGATGGAGGCTGTATAGCATTGTAGCATGCTATGTAGTATGCTACAGAACAACCAAGCGGATAATTAAGGCAAATGGCGCGTTGCCGCCGCGGAGCGGCTACTAAACGCTAAGAAATGGCGTGTTGGGCTCTGGGAACACATTTCTTAATGCCCGACAATGATGACTGTAACGTAAGATCTTACGTAAGTTTCCGGGCTCCTGCTCCTGGACCTTACGGTCTTACGTCTTACGGAACATCGAACATCCAAGTACAAAAGAGAAAGAGGGGTCCTCACAACTCACAGAACCACACACAGGATACCTATACTTTACACCTAGTTTCTCTTATATATATATATAAAATCAAACCATCGGCCGTAGCCGCGGAGCCGGAGCCGGCCGCGGAGCCGACCATCCATGTTGGCCCGCCGGCCGCACCGGGTATGCGGGTACGCCGGGTACGCAGGTACGTACACGTACCCGCCGTGGGAACCAAGCGCCATGATTTCTGCAGAAAACCTGATCTCTGAGCTCCAACAGGCATAGGTTGTAATGGTAGGGTCAGTTTTCAGCCTGTGGGTGGCTACTACGTGCCTCCCTGGTGCCTGGTGCCTGGTGGCCCCTGGTCCTGGTCCCATTTTGCGAATTTGCATTTTGCAAGCCGTTGATCATTAAAGCTAATGCTAAAAGCAAAAAGCAAAAGCGTACCCCCCATCACCATCTCACCATCTCTATGTCTATGCCACCATTACATCGGCCGTAAGATCACACACTAGCTACGCCATATGAGTGGCCTATCTATGAGTTATATATATTATGAGAGTACAGTATGATCTATCTATCTTTGAATCCCGTCCCGTGTCCCGTGACGCGTGCCGCTTAGGTCTTAGTCTTAGGCTAAGCTGTAGCGTGCACGTGCAGACAGAGACTGTAGTGTAGCGTGTAGCGTATAGCTTAGTGTGCAGTGTGTATGCCCTGTATTTGTATGTAGTGACGGTATATGTATATGTATATGATAATGGTAATAAAAGTATGTAAAATGATTTAATCATGTAGTTTCAAATGGTATATGGCAGCCATCATACACGGTGTATGGGTGTCTGGGTCTATGGGCCTCGAGCCCGTCCGGAGGTCCAGTGATAGTGAGTGTTTATATTATGGCTCGGCCTCAAGCTGTTCATACTTTCATATATATGAGCTGATGGTGGCTACCGGTGCCCGAGTACGCCTGATCAGGCGGGGCGCCGCACGACCCGTAGGCGTACGGTGGGCAGCTCCCATAGCATGCGCTAGGAGCGTGCAAGCGGTGGCCAAAAGGCAAAGGTGTCTGTG